>Ga0310811_10000687_pt1 | contig 43219 bp, 40 predicted proteins | sample YCmetagenome_FD_207642 | JGI IMG/M metagenome (GOLD analysis project Ga0310811, IMG submission 207642) | Soil microbial communities from experimental microcosm in Duke University, North Carolina, United States - YC | ecosystem: Engineered > Artificial ecosystem > Soil microcosm > Unclassified ...
TGTGATGGCCGAAACGCACGGTATTGGCTTCGCAGGAACAGGCGCCGGCCGAGGTATCATGGTTGCCGCAGCTATCCGCCGTCAGCACCGCCATGACAGTCCCCTCGTTGGAATAGAGCGCCGAGCCTTGGCCGATATAGGGTGTGCCCTGCTCCAGCACGGTATCCTGCGCGCTATAGCGTTCGGCGAAATGGTTCCAGCGATAGAAGAGCGCGTCCACTGCCTGCTGGCCGTGCAGATCGACGATGCGCATGATCTGGCCTTCCTTCAGGCGGCCGGACCAGGGCTGCCGGGCCGCGACCGTCACATCCAGAATGGCGTCATTCGGATTCAGGGCGCTGGTATCGTTCGGTTTAGTCATGGGTCAGATTTCTCCGAGCGCACTGAGATAGGCGTCCGTGTTCTCGAAGCCGCGCGCGGCTTCCTCGCCAAAAGTCCGGCAGAGGTCGTCCGCCGCCACTGCCGGGCTGGGCAGCACCAGAAGGTCAATCGGTGGTGGGGTGTAGACCGGCGTGGGGTCCAGCGGATGCGGGCAGTTGGAGATGGCGGCAATCACGTCCATCTCGATCCGGAGATCGACGAAATCACCGGGCACCGGCGCCGCCTCGTTCCAGGCGAGGCGGCCGGAAGCGTCCGTCGTCACATCGGCGAAGAACGAGATGCAAGGTGGCACGTCCGGGCGGCCGAGCCCGTATTTGGAGGCGCAGAGGCGGAAATTGTCCCGGGTATTGCGCAAGGACGCGTCCCCGTAGCGGCGCTGGTTGCTGGCGGGCGTGCTGCCGCCGGCAATCGCATCATGCCTCCCGTGGCTGTCGGCGACGATGGAGGCGAGGACGCGCCCCATGTCGGAGAAGAGCACGCGGCCCGTGGAGAGGCGTGCCGTCCATTGCAGCTTTACCGTGTCGCCGGCGTTGTAGCGTTCGCTGGTATCCTTTGCGTTCCAGAGCAGGAGCGCGACGGAAGCGGCGCCGGTGGTGTTCAGGATCCGCAACGTTTCGCCGCGGTTGACATGGCCGGTCCAATACCAGCCGCCGGGCACGGTTTCCCGCCGCAGCACTGTCTCCTGCGTGGCGCCCGGTCTGTCGAGCGCAGGCGGGGGAGCGTCAGCCTTGGCCTTCGCCTGCGCCTTCAGCGCGAAATAACGCGCGCGATGGAAATCGGGGGACTGTTCGTCCAATTGCATGCGGAGACTCCTGAAGCCGAGGTCACGGAGATGGGAAGCAAATTCCCTGCCGCGCCGGTCGCGGGCCGCGGGTCTCAGGCGCCCAGGCGATAGAAGCGCGCCCCGTTGGTCTCGAAGATCTTTTCGAGATCGGCTGCGTCATACAGCTCGGCCAGCAGCGTGCGGGCGAGGTCCATGACCTCGCCATGGCGCGCGGCCAGCGTGCAGACCGGCCAATCGGTGCCGAAGACCAGCCGCTCCGGCCCGAAGGCCTTTGCTGCGTGACGGAGGAAGGGGCGGATTCGGTCCGCCGACCAATCTGCGCCGGCTTCCGTCACCATCCCGGAGATTTTGCACATCAGGCGGGGATGGGCGGCCAGCGCCGTCATGTGACCGGCCCAGTCGCCTAAAGTCGGCTTGGTCATCTCCGGTTTGGAGATATGGTCGACGATGCCGCAGAGGTCAGGCACCTCGGCCAGAACGGTCAGCATCGCCGGCAGATGGCGCGGAAAGGTCAGGATATCGAAGGGCACGTCCTGCCGCGCGACCTCCCTGAGCGCCGCGCGGAAGCGCGGATCGAGGGTTTTCTCGGGCGGATGCTCCTGCAGCATGGGGCGCAGCCCCACCCATTTCGGCTGGGCGCGATAATAGGCGAGGCGGGCAGGGAAGTCCTCGGCCGTCATGTCCAGCCAGCCGACGACCCCGGCGACGAAGTCCGTCTCCGCCGCCAAAGCGAGCAGAAAATCGGTCTCGGCCTCGGTCTCCGCCGCCTGCACGACGATGCTGCGGGTGATGCTGGCAGCCTGCATCAGCGGCCGCAGATCGGCGGGCAGAAAATCCCGGTAGAGCACGCCGGTTTCAGGCGTCAGCCAGCCGTAATCGCCGCGCTCTGGCCGCCAGAAATGCTGATGCGCGTCGAGCATCACGTCAGCTCTGGTTGAGCGCGCGGTCGATATCGGCCCAAATCGCCTCGGGCAAATCCATGTCGATCCAGGCGATATTCTGCAGCAACTGCGCCCGGCTGCGCGCGCCCACGAGCACAGAGGTGATGGCGGGATGGCGCAGTGGAAAATTGATCGCCGCAGCACCCAGTGGCACGCCATGCTCCTCGCAGATCTCCCTGAGTGCTTCGACCTTGATGACGACATCTGACGGGGCGTCCGCATAGTCGAACTTCTGCACCCCGCGCGCTGGGGTCGCTAAAATGCCAGAGTTGAAGACGCCGCCAAGGACGACGGCGACCTCGCGCTTCTGTACCAGCGGCAGCAGCGTCTGCTCTGCGCTGCGGTCGAGGAGCGTGTAGCGGCCGGCGAGAAGACAGCAATCGAGATCGGTCTCCTCCAGTGCGTCCCGGATTGCTTCCCATTCATTGACCCCGAGACCGAAACCGGCGATGTCCCCGGCCGCCTTCAGCTCCTGCAAGGCGCGGAAGCCACCACCCTTGGTCAGCGCATCCCAGTGATGATCATGCAATGCGCCATGGGTGACGCGCCCGATATCATGCACATAGAGAATGTCGAGGCGGGCGAGACCGAGGCGTTGCTGGCTGTCATCGTAGCTCCGCATGATACCGTCATAGCTGTAGTCGAAGACCTCGCGGAACGGCAGGCCGTTGTACCAGCCCGGATCGAGCGGGTTCTTCGGCGGCTCGGGCGGCAGACGGCGCCCGGCGCGGTCCGTCGTCATCAACCGACCGACCTTCGTGGAAAGAATGAAGGGTTCGGTCTTCTCGCGTAGCGCGTGGCCGGTCAGATGTTCCGAGCGCGTCATCCCATACATCGGCGCGGTGTCGAAATACCGGATCCCCTGCTCCCAGGCGCATTCCAACAGATCGAAGGCCTGGCTACGCGGCAGCGGGCCATAAAGGCCGCCAAGTGGCGCAGTGCCGAGGCCGAGCGCCGTGACCGAAAGGCCCGTGCGCCCGAGCGGCCTCAACGTGGTTGCATCCAGCCGCGCGGCTTCTCCCGTCTGCGGCCCTGCCTGCTCAATCATCGCGATATCCGTCTCCCTTTGTCGGTCAGAGCATCAGCGCGATTGCTGTATGATGTCCAGATAGTCCTGCTGGCTGGCACGGCGCGGATTGGTCGCGTGGCAGTGGTCGAGCAGCGCCGCGTGGGAGACCTCCTCCATCATCGCCTCGGTGACGCCGAGGGCGCCAAGCCCGGCGGGCAGGCCCAGACGCTCGTTGAGCGCCGTGATCACCGTATCGGGTGCGCCGCCCATCAACTCGGTCAATTTGTCCCATTTGGCGCCGATCGCCGGGCGGTTGAAGCGCAGAACCGCGGGCATCAAAATCGCGTTGAGCGTGCCGTGATGCAAGTTGAGGGAACGGATGGCGCCCATCGGATGGGTGATGGCATGCACCGCGCCGAGGCCCTTCTGGAAGGCCATTGCCCCCTCGAAAGCACAGACCATCATGTCGCGGCGGGCGGATTTATTGGTGCCGTCCCGGGTAGCTCGCTCGATGGCGCCGAGGCCGCAGGCCAAGCCATGCAGGGCGATCGCCTCCGCCGGTGGGTTGAAGGCCGGCGCCATATAGGTCTCAAGACAGTGAGAGATCGCATCCATCCCGGTCGCGGCGGTCAGGAAGGGCGGCAAGCCGTAGGTGAGTTCGGGATCAATCAGAGCGATCGTGGGCAGGATGAAGGGGGAGAGGATGCCGAGCTTGCGCCCTTCGGCGGTGGTGATCAGTGCGCCACGCCCGACCTCGGAGCCGGTGCCGGCGGTCGTCGGCACCGCGATCATCGGGGAGATGCGGTTGTGGATGCGCGCAACACCGCCGTTGACGGCGGCGTATTGGCCGAGCGGCGCAGGATGTCCGCTCAACAAACGCACCCCCTTGGCAAGATCGATCGAGGAACCGCCGCCCAATCCCACGATGCCGTCGCATTCATTGCTTTGGTAAAGGGCGAGGGCGGCAAGCACCGCCTCTTCGGTCGGATTGCCTGGCGTGCCGTCGAAAACGACGGCGTCGGGCAGCGATTCAGTAATGCGGGAGACGAGACCGCTGCGCACTAGTCCCGCATCCGTCGCGATCAACGGGCGCGTCACGCCGAGTGCGGCGAGCAGTTCTGGAAGGCGGGTGATCTCGCCCTCGCCGAACTCGATGCGGGTCAGATAATTGATCGTGCTCATCGGTTGCCTTCCCCATTTATCCCCGAGATTGCCACCGACGCGCGCTTTTGGCGACAGTGTGGGCCCGCGAGGCGCTCGTTGCAGTGCAGCACGACGCCGCTGGGCGCTGATAAGAATCAGGTAGCGTCCATCTTGCCACTTGACAAGCGAGGGGTGAATGCGTTGGACTTGGCGCCAACAGGGTAAACGTTTACCCAAAAACTACCGGAAACGATTCAGGGACCGCGATGCCGCCCGCCCGCCCGCTTCGCCAGGAGCAAACAGAGGTCTTGTCGCCCAAGCCGAAGACAGTCGGCATTCAGGCGGTGGCTGCGCGCGCCGGCGTCTCCATTGCCACCGTTTCCCGTGTCCTCAACGGCATCAGCACCAAAGCGAATGAGGAGACCCGGGCGCGGGTGCGAGAGGCAGCGGAGGTGCTCGGCTATCGCCCCGCCCATGCCGGCCGCGCGCTGCGGATGCGGCAGACGCGCCTCGTCGCCCTGCTCATCCCCGATATCGCGAACGCGTTCTATTCGGCCATCGCGCGCTCGATCGAAACCACGCTGCGCGGCCGGGACCATACCATGATTCTGTGCAACACCGGCGAAGATCCAGGTTTGCAGGATTTCTATCTCGAGGAGATGCAGGCCTATCACGTGCGTGGCGTGGCGCTTCTCGGCGCGGTCGAAAGCGAGGGGCTTGCCCAGGCGCTGGCAGGTGGCCTGCCCATTGCCTTTGTCAACCGCAAGCCGCCGCGCGGCGGCGGTGTTTTTGTCGGCATTGACAATGTCGCCGCAGGGGAGGCAGTTGCTGAGCACTTTCTTGCCCAGGGTTTTGACGATTGTGCCGTCATCCACGGGCCGCTGCACTCCTCGGCCAGCCGCGAGCGTTATGAAGGTTTCCTGGGGCGGCTCGGCCGCGCCGGCCGTGCGCCGTCGCCCGCTCATCTTGTGGCGGGCGGTCTTTCGATTGAAGGCGGCTATCAGGCTGCCGGCCGGCTACTGGACAAGGCCCGCCATCCCCGCGCGATCTTCTGCAGCAACGATCTCGTGGCTTACGGGCTATACCGTCGCTGTCGCGAGCTTGGCCTGAACGTGCCTCAAGATGTTGCAATCTTCGGCTTTGACGACAATCCAATGAACGACTGGGTCGCGCCATGGCTCAGCACCGTCCACATTCCGTATGACGCCTTCGGCGCAGCCGTGACCGATGCCCTCTTCCAGATATGGGAGGGCGCGGATACGGCGCGTCCGGCGGAATCGCTGCCTTTCTGCCTGAAGCTGAGAGGCTCCGCCGAATAGCGCCTGAAGCCTGATGACCGAGAAGAAGACCAAGAACAACCAAAAATAGTGCCACAACAGGCACATAGAAACGGGGGAAACGATGAAGCTATTAGCGCGCATGGCGACGGCCTTTCTGGCGGGCGCCGCGGTTCTGACAGGCGGCGGCGCCTTGGCCCAGGCCAAGCCCTTCAAAGTCTATTTGAGCATGAGCTATATTGGGAACGATTGGCAGGCCGAGGCCGAGAACATGGTTAAGGCCATGGCCGCCTCTGCCGGGCTGAAGGATAAGGTGAAGCTGGAGGTTCAGGTCTCGGGTCCCAATGCTCAACGCCAGATCCAGCAGATCAATGCCATGGTGCAGGCGGGCGCGCAGGCGATCGTTGTCTATCCCATCTCGCCAACCGCGCTGAACCCAGTCATTCGCGCGGCTTGCGCGCGACACGTCGTCGTCATCGCCTATGATGCCCAGGTGACAGAGCCTTGCGCCTACAACGTACACATCAATCAGAACGAGGCCGGCACCGTCACAGCGCAGTGGCTCGCCGACAAGCTCGGTGGCAAGGGCAATATCGTGCTGATGGACGGCGTGCCCGGCACCTCCGTCGATACCGACCGCACGGCCGCAGCCAAGGCCGTCTTCGCGAAATATCCCGGCATCCACGTCGTCGCCGAAGGTGTCGGCATGTGGAGCCAAGCGGTCGCCCGCACCGAGCTTTCCAAGATCGTCGCAACCCATCCCTGGAAGGATATCGACGGCCTCTGGATGCAGGTCGGCTGTCTGACCGCGACCTCCATGGAAAGCGAAGCGGGCATCAAGGACGACGCGCTGAAACCCTGCGCCGGGGAGGGCGCAAATGGCCACCGCGTACAGATGCTGGCGAGCGGCACTGCGGTCGACGGTGCGCACGGCACCTACCGCCCGATGGGCCTGCCCAGCATTTCCTATGCCTCGCCGCCCTATTCCGGCGCGCTGGCGCTCAAGCTCGCGGTCGGCAAGCTGGAGGGCAAGCCTCTGGCGCATGACATCGTCCTGCCGCTGCCGCTGGCGAAGAACGATACCGTGAAGATGTGCACGACCGGCAGCTGGAAGGATATGCAGGGCGGCTGCAACGTCTTCCAGCCGGCCATCATCAGCAATCCCGGCTGGTTCGCGGCGATCTTCTCGACCGAGACGCCCGAGGTCGGCCTGCAGGCGGCGCTGCACGCAACGCCGGAACAGTAAGCCGGCAGGAGGAGGCGAAAGTGCCATGACCATGGCCCAATCCCACGCCATCGCGGTGCACAACATCCGTAAGGCCTACGGCCCGACCGTTGCCTTGTCGGATGCGAGCTTCGCGGCGGGAACCGGCACGGTGCACGCCCTGCTGGGCGAGAACGGCGCCGGCAAATCGACCATGGTCAAGATGCTGAGCGGCCTTGTGCAGCCCGATGCCGGAGAGATCGCAATCTTCGGCGAGACCATGCATCTCTCAAACCCGCGCGATGCCCATCGCGCGGGTTTGCAGACGGCTTTTCAGGAACTGACCCAGGTTCCAGATCTCACGGTCTGGGAGAATATGCTGCTGCCCTACCAGCCGGTGGGGGCGCTCGGTCTGCTCAAGCGCCGTGCAGGGCAGGCGCAGGTAGCGGCCCATCTCGAAAGTCTCGGCCTCGGCTTTGTCTCTCCGCGCGCGGAGATTCGCCGCTTCGACCTGGCAGTCAGGCAGAAGATCGAGATTGCGCGCGCTTTGATGCGCAATCCGCGCATTCTGCTGCTGGACGAGCCCACCTCGGCACTGTCGGGTGATGACATTCACTGGCTGGGGGACATCATGGCCCGGCTGAGGGCAGCCGGTACCACCATCCTTTTTATCTCCCATCGCATGCCGGAAGTGCGGGAGTTCTGCGATGATCTGACCATCCTGCGGAACGGCCAGAGCGTCGGCACCTTCGCGGTTTCTGAGGTGAGCGATGCAGAGGTGATTGAGCGCATCATTGGCCGCTCCATTGCGGCCACTTTTCCGGCCAAGCGCGCCTTACCGCAGGAAGCGCCGGCCGTGCTGGAGGCGCGGAGCCTCGGCGGCGGCGAAATGCGGCAGGCCGATCTCACGCTTCACGCCGGCGAGATCCTGGGCGTCGCCGGGCTGCAGGGCATGGGCCAGCGCGACCTGTTCCTGACCCTCTTCGGCGATATCGAGGCGCGCACGGGGGAAATCCTTGTGGGTGGCGAGCCCGTGGCGCTTCGCTCGCCACGCGACGCGATCGACGCGCGTATCGGCATCAACCTGGTGCCCGAGGAACGCAAGACCGAGGGCCTGTTCCTCAAACTCAATGGCAGCGCCAATACGACCCTGCCGGTGATCGAGCGTTTCATTCGGGGCGGTCTCATCGACATGGCGGCGGAACGCCTAGCAGTCTCTGCGGCGCTTGCGCGTGTGCAGGTGGATCAGCGCGCGCTCTATATGCCCGCGCGCTCCTTCAGTGGCGGCAACCAACAGAAGATCGTGCTGGCCCGGTCACTCGTCGCCGGCAGCCGCATCCTGCTGCTGTTTGATCCGACACGCGGCGTCGATGTCGGCACCAAGCACCAGATCTATCAGCTCATCGCGGAATTCGCGGCCGCCGGCGGATCGGTGCTGCTCTATTCGACGGAAATCGCCGAAGTGATCGGCCTCAGTCATCGGGTTCTCGTCGTCTATCGTGGCCGAATCACCGAGGAACTGGAGGGCGAGGGTATCACCGAGGCCGCGATCATGGGTGCGGCCCTTGGCCATGCGCATGCGCCGGATGTGCGCGGGCAGGACAGCAGGATTGGAGCCTTCGCATGAGCGCCGCGCTCTCCGCCGGTATGCTGCCGGAACTTCTGCGCCGGCGGGGACTGCTCACCGCAATCCTCGTCTTCGTGGTCCTGCTGGTGACCGTCAATCTGCTCTCCGCCGCGCCGATGGGCTATTTCGACGTCTCCTATATGTCTTCGGGCGGCGCGCCGCTGGCCTTGGCCGCAGTCGGCCAGACCCTCGTCATCCTCACCGGCGGCTTCGATCTCAGCGCCGGAGCGGTGATCTCCCTCGTCAATGTGCTTCTGGCGACGCATCTTGGCGCTTCTCCGGGATCGGAAATCCTCTGGGCCGTCATCGGCATTGGGGCCGGCGCCTGTGTCGGCGCGGTCAACGGTTTCTTCGTCGCCGTGTTGCGGCTGCAGCCTATTGTCGTGACGCTCGCCGTGATGTTCGTGACCGAAGGTATGACGCTGCTTGTGATGGACAAGCCCGGCGGTACGGTGCCTGCGGATTTCTCGGCCTTCTTCACCGGCAGCGCCATTCCTAACCTGCTTCCGGCGCCCATCATCATTGTGGTCGCGGTTCTCGTGGTCTGGGGATTGCTCAAGCAGACGCGCTTCGGCACCGCGCTCTATGCCGTCGGCAGTGACGCGGATGCCGCCCGCTTCATCGGCATCAAAGTGGTGCGCACGACCTTCCTCACCTACATGCTGGCCGGCGCCGCGTACGGCCTGGCCGGGGTGATGGTGACGGCGCAGACCAGCACCGGCGATCCGCTGGTGGGTGAGCCGTTGCTTCTGCAGATATTCGCGGCTGTCGTCATCGGGGGCACGGTTCTAGGCGGCGGGCGTGGCGGATGCGTGGGCTCGGTCTTCGGTGCCTATGCGCTCATGCTCATCGTCAATATCCTGCTCGTCCTCAACGTGCCGGCCTATTACGGCACGGTGGTGGAGGGGCTGATCCTCATCCTCGCTTCCTTCAGCGGCGCCGCCCATGCCGGGCTTCCCGTGGCGCGCTGGCTGGCATCGCCGAGCCTGCCATCCTTCCGCAGGCGTGCGCGGGGCGCGGTGACCGATCTTCATCTGCCCAGTGCGCGAGCAGGAACCGTTCCACGCGTTCCCTGGATGCGCCGTCATGCGGAGGCGCTGCGCTACGCGGTGCCCGCCTATATCTGCTTCTTGCTCGTCCTCGTTGTGACCGGCCTGATGTTCGGCGGCATCGGGCCGCATTACATCGGCGTGCTGGCGGTGCTCTCCTCCTTCCTCATCATCCTGGCTCTCGGCCAGGGCGCCGTCATCCTCACCGGCGGGCTTGATCTGTCACTACCCTGGACGATCGGGCTTGCCGGCATTCTTGTGGCCGGCCTCGCGCAGGGGTCGGCGGATGCCGCGTTATGGACCATTCCCCTGGTGCTCGCGGTGGGGGCGGCCATCGGCGCCCTCAATGGTGCCGGCGTCGTACTCTTCGGCTTGCCGCCGATCGTGGTCACGCTCGGCATGAACGGCATCCTGCAGGGCGTGGCCTTGCTTTACAGCGGCGGCACGCCCTCGGGCTTCGCGCCGCCTGCAGTGCGCTGGGTGATGACCGGCAGCCTCGGGGGGATCACGCCGGTCATTTGGCTGGTGCTGCTCTTCATCCTCGCCGCCTGCCTGTTGCTCTCCCGCACCGGCCTCGGCCGTCGCATCTATGCGGTCGGCAATAATCCGCGTGTCGCGCGCCTCGCGGGGGTGAATGTTGGCCGCACGACCATTGGCGTCTATGTGTTGAGCGGTCTCTGCTCGGCCTTGGTCGGCATCATGCTGGCGGGTTTCAGTGGGCAGGCGAGCCTCGGCATGGGGGATGACTATCTGTTGCCATCGATCGCGGTTGTCGTCGTTGGCGGCACGCTGATCACTGGTGGGCGCGGCACCTATCTCGGCATGGTCGGCGGCGTGCTGCTGCTGACAGCGTTGCAAACCTTGCTGGCGGGCACCACGACGCCGCCGGCTATTCGCGAAATTCTCTATGGCGCCGTCGTGCTCGCAGCCGTTGTGGCATTGCGCGAGCGGGCGCCGGGCTGAAGGATAACAGGAAAGCACCATGCAGAACCGTCAGGTCAAACCGGGTCTTCGCGTTCTCGTGACCGCAGGTGCCAGCGGCATCGGCCGCGCCATCGCCGATGCCTTCGTGGAGGATGGCGCCCGGGTTCATGTCTGCGACGTCAACGAAGCAGCACTCGCGGATTGTGCGGCAAGCACGGGCGTCAGCACCTCCGTCACCGATGTCTCGGACGAGGCGGCTGTGGCGCGCATGGTCGACGACGCAGTGGCGGCCCTCGGTGGGCTCGATGTTCTCATCAACAATGCCGGCATCGCGGGGCCTACCGGCACGGTCGACGAGATCGCGTCGGACGCCTGGCGCCGCACCATCGACATCAATCTCAATGGGCAGTTCTACTGCGCCCATTACGCCGTGCCGCATCTGCGCGCGGCGGGTGAGGGGGCGATCGTCAATATGTCCTCCTCCGCCGGGCGGTTCGGGTATGCCTATCGCACACCCTATTCCGCCTCGAAATGGGCGATCATTGGCCTCACGCAAAGCCTCGCCAAGGAACTCGGCCCTGATGGTATCCGCGTCAATGCCATCCTGCCCGGGATCGTGAAAGGACCGCGCATGGAAGGTGTCATCCGCGCGCGGGCGGAACAGACCGGCGTAAGCTATGAAGTGATGGAGGCGGAATATCTTCAGCGCATTTCACTGCGGCAGATGGTGACGCCGGATGACATCGCCTCCGCCGTCATCTTCCTGTGCAGCCGGGCCGGCTGGATGATCTCCGGGCAGTCCATTCCCGTCTGTGGCAATGTCGAGAGTCTGTGAGAGAAAGGGAGGGTCGCATGGCCGCCACACGTAAAGTCATCATCACCTGTGCCGTCACCGGCGCCATCCATACACCGTCCATGTCGCCCTATCTGCCGGTGACGGCGGATCAGATCGCGGAGGCCGCAATCGGCGCAGCCGAAGCGGGTGCGGCCATTGTGCATCTCCACGCGCGCGATCCTGAGACCGGACGGCCCGATCAGAGCCCAGCGGCCTTCCTGCCTTTCCTTAAGCGTATTCAGGCGGCATCCGATGTGGTGATCAACCTCACCAGCGGCGGCGCGCCCTACATGAAGATCGACGAACGCATTGGGCCCGCGATGACGCACAAGCCTGAGGTCGCCTCCCTCAACATGGGCTCCTTCAACTTCGGCCTTTTCCCCATGCTGAAGCGCTACAAAGAGTTTAAGCATGAGTGGGAGCGGGCGCATCTCGAAAACAGCGTTGATCTCATCTTCCGCAACACCTTCAAGGATATCGAATACGCGCTAGAGTCCTGCGCCGGGAACGGCACGCGCTTCGAATTCGAATGCTATGACATCGGCCATCTCTACAATCTCGCGCATTTCGCGGAGCGTGGCCTCGTCAAGCCGCCCTTCTTCGTGCAGACGGTCTTCGGCATCCTGGGCGGCATCGGCACCCATCCTGAGGACGTGGCGCATATGAAGCGCACGGCGGATCGGCTTTTCGGCGCGGACTATCGCTGGTCCGTTCTGGGATCGGGCCGCATGCAGATGCCGATCGCAGCAATGTCCGCGGCGCAGGGCGGGCATATCCGGGTGGGGCTGGAAGACAGCGTCTGGATCGGGCCGGGCGTCCTCGCAAAAAGCAATGCCGAGCAGGTAGGCCGGGCCGCCGAGATCGTCCATGGTCTCGGCCTCGAGGTCGCGACGCCGGATGAGGCCCGGGAGATCCTGGCGCTCAAGGGTCGCGACAAAGTCGGTTTTTAACGAGATAGAACGGCCGCACTAGAACGAGCCGAGCCAGGGAAAAAGAAAATGTCAGAGGAAGCCGATATCCGCGTGCTCGTGGATTGCAAGAACATCCTGGGTGAGGGACCGCTCTGGGATGTGGAAGAGCAGCGCCTCTATTGGATCGACAGTTTCGGCAACAAGGTCTTTCGCTGCACAGAACATGGCACGGAGATCGCGGAATGGGACGTGCCGGCCAATATCGGCTCCATGGCACTCCGCGCGAAGGGAGGCGCCGTGGTTTCACTGCAGACCGGCTTTCATTTTCTCGATTTTAAATCCGGGGAGACGACGCCGATCTACGATCCGGAATCCAACATCCCCAACACGCGGCTGAATGACGGCAAGGTCGATCGGCAGGGCCGCTTCATTGCCGGCTCCATGGACATGAAGGAGGAGGGGCCGAATGGCGGTCTCTATCGGCTTGACCCCGATCTGTCCGTCCATAAGCTCGAAGGCAATATCATCTGTTCCAATGGACCATGCTGGAGCCCGGAGGGAACGACCTTCTATTTCACCGATACCTGGTCCGAGGAAATCTCCGCCTACGACTATGATACGGCGACCGGCACGCCCTCCAACAAGCGCTGCTTCGCTTCGTTCAAGGAGATCGGCGGTGCGCCGGACGGCGCGACCGTGGATGCGGAAGGCTATGTGTGGAGTGCCGCGGTCTATTCCGGCCAACTCGTCCGCTTCGCGCCTGATGGAACAATCGACCGTATCATCAAGACGCCGGTCCTGAAGGTGACAAGCGTGATGTTCGGCGGCCCCAATCTCGACGTGCTCTATGTCACCTCCATGGCGCGTCCGCCGCTGCCGCGTTTCCCCGAGGATGGGCCGATGGCCGGCCATCTATTCGCCATCCACGGGCTCGGTGTGCGCGGCATCCCAGAACGCCGCTTCCTCGGTTGAGGGTGTCGCCATGCGGGTGAGCCTGGAAGGGATCGTGGTGGAGACGGAGGACGATCAACACTGGATCGCGCCGAACGCCACCATCATCGGCCGTGTCACATTGCGCTCGCAAGCCTCGGTCTGGTGGGGCGCGGTTCTGCGCGGGGATAATGAGCGCATTACCCTGGGTGAGGGCAGCAACGTGCAGGACAATGCCGTGCTGCATACCGATATGGGCTTTCCGCTCGAGATCGGCCCCTATGTCACCGTCGGCCATCAGGCCATGCTGCATGGCTGCACCATCGGCGAGAATTCCCTCATCGGCATCGGCGCCGTCATTCTCAACGGCGCGAAGATCGGGCGCAATTGTCTGATCGGCGCCATGGCCTTTGTCGGCGAGGGCAAGGTCATACCCGATAATTCCCTGGTCAAGGGCATCCCCGGCAAGGTCGTGGGGGAGGTGACGGCTGAACAGGCGGCCCATATGCGCGCCGGCACGGAATCCTACATTCGCAACTGGAAACGCTACCGCGATCACGCGCGGGTCGCGCAGGACTGAACAGCGCCAGGAAACAGGACATGGCAAAGATAGCAATCGTGGGTTCCGGCCTTATCGGCCGCGCCTGGTCCATCGTCTTCGCGCGTGCGGGGCATGAGGTGGCACTCTGGGACCCGGTTCCGGCGGCGGTGCCGGCGGCGCGGGATTTCATCGCGGCCCGTCTGCCGGAGCTTGCCGAGGCCGGTCTGTTGCGGGGCGAGACGCCGGAGGCGATCATGGCCCGGCTGCACCCGGCAGAGACGCTGGAACAGGCGCTGGCTGGCGCGGACTACGTGCAGGAGAACGGGCCCGAGCGCATCCCCGACAAGCAGGCGCTGTTCGCCCGCATGGACGCGCTGGCGGGACCCGAGACGATCCTCGCAAGCTCCACCAGCACGATCCGCGCGAGCCTTTTTTCGGAAACACTGCCGGGACGGTCGCGTTGTCTTGTCGCCCATCCCGTCAATCCGCCCTATCTGATCCCGCTCGTGGAACTCGCCCCAGCACCATGGACGGCACCCGACGTCGTCGCCCGCGCCCGCGCTCTGATGCAAGGAGCCGGCATGGTGCCGGCTACGGTGAAGCGCGAGATTGACGGTTTCCTCCTCAACCGTCTGCAGGCGGCGCTGATCGCTGAGGCGATGTTTCTGGTAGAGGAAGGCTATGCCGATCCCGGCGATATCGATGCGACCGTGAAGGACGGTCTCGGTCTCCGCTGGTCCTTCATGGGACCTTTCGAGACGATCGACCTCAACGCACCCGGTGGCCTTGCCGATTACTGTGCGCGTTATGGCGGGCCGTTCCGGGAGATGCTGGCGGCGAGCAAGACGCCCTCGTGGAGCGATACCCTCATCGGGGGGTTGCACGAGGCTCAGCGCGACCGCTTGCCGACGGAAGACCATGCCGGCCGCCAGGCCTGGCGGGATCGGCGCCTGATGGCGCTCCTCGCCCATAAGGCGCGCCAAAGCTAACGCTCGGGGACCGCCAGCCGGTCTCCGGTTCTTCCCCTTGCCAAGCCTGTCATGGTCCTTAAGGTCGCGGCAGCGAGGCCGAACGCAAGCAGAAGACCCGCGCAGGAGACACCGAAGGCGAGACGGGCGGGACTCCTGACGAGATTCGGTCGCACGGATGGAGGATGCACGTGACCGAGGCTGAATTCCGTCGGCCGGCAACCGTGATGGTCACGGGGGCCGGAGGCAATCTTGGCCGCAAGGCCGTGGAGGCCCTGGCGGTCGCGCCGTGGTGCCGCCAGATCATCGGCACGCTTCACGGCGATGAGGCACCGGATTTCTCTGAGACGGCGCGCGCCAAGGTCAATCTCATCCATGCCGATCTCACCCGGCGCGAAAGCGGCTGGGAGGGCGCGATGGCCGATGCTGATGCCGTCCTGCATTGTGCGGCGGCCCGCCCCGTGCCGGAGGCAACCTGGCGGGAGGCCGCCATCTCCTTCGACATGGTGCAGTTTGTGGGTCTTGCCGCGCTGCGCTTCGGTCTGCGGCGGCTCGTCTTCTTCTCCTCGAACCATGTCATGGGCGGCTACAAGGATGCGCCGCTCGCCGAACGCATCGCTCCGGGTGGTCTGACTACCGATCTGCCGCCCGCGCCCGGCACAAAGTGGCGCAATGGTGCAAACTTCACCGATGCCACGCCCTATGCGGCATCAAAGCTGATGGGGGAGCGGGCGGTCGCCGGTTTTGCGCGGGAAGAGGCCAGCCGGCTTACCACGGTCACCATCCGCATCGGCTGGTGCCAGCCAGGGGAGAACCGGCCGGAGGGCATCAATATTTCGGGTTCGCCCGGCCTGGTGGGGGAGGAGCCGAAGGACCCGGAGGATCAGCGCACCTTGCGCTGGTTCCGTTCCATGTGGCTCTCCAATCATGACTTCGCGCGCCTCGTGCGGAACAGCATCGGTGCCGATCCGGCCGGCTGGCCCGGCCCCGCCATCCTGGTCAACGGCATGTCCCGCAACCGCGATATGGGTTGGAGCCTGACCGAGGCCGAAACCTGGCTCGATTACGCGCCGGAGGACGACCTTTACGCGACTGTTCCTTTCCCGGAGGGCTAGAGTCCGAAGCGGGATCTGTTCGGCTGACGCTTCCCTGTTGTTTCGAGGGAAGCGCCAGCCTCACCGTTAGGCGGCGTCGACCAACACCACCTCTGCCTCCTCGACGGCGGTGAAGCTGAGGGTCGTCTCGCCGGTGATGGCGGCGCCGTCTCGCGCCCCGAGCGCCGTGCCGTTGACTGTTACCGAACCGCGGGCGAGCACGAGATAGGCGTGGCGGGTCGGGTTGAGCGTCAATGTCAGCTGCTCGCCGGCCTTCACCGTTGCCCCCAGCACCCGCGCATCGGCGCGGATCGGCAAAGCGTCCTCGTCACCCGCAACACCGCTCGCGAGGGTCACGAACCGGCCAGAGCGGGCGTCCTTCGGGAAAGGCCGTGCGCCCCAGGAAGGCTTGCCGCCGCGCGTCTCAGGCATGATCCAGATCTGGAAGATGCGCGTCGTCTCATCTTCCTCATTCCATTCGGAATGACGGATGCCGCTGCCGGCGGACATCACCTGAACGTCGCCCGCTTCGGTCCGGCCGGCATTGCCAAGGCTGTCCTTGTGGGTAATGGCGCCTTCCCGGACATAGGTGATGATTTCCATGTCCGCGTGCGGGTGCGGCGGAAAGCCCGACTTGGCGGCGATCTCGTCATCGTTCCACACCCGGATGGCGCCCCAGTTCATGCGCTCCGGGTCGTAGTAATTTGCGAAGGAGAAATGATGCCGGGCATTGAGCCAGCCATGGTTGTCGCCGCCGAGGTCCTTGAAGGGTCTGACATCGATCATGAAAAAATCTCCTGAAGAGAGGAACCTTGTTGTTCCGTCCTTGGGACAGAAAATGGACCTGGACAGGGCTGCGTTAAAGAGAAAAGATGGAAGCTTATCCTTTCCATTTCTTTTGGGTGACCATGGCGCTACCTGATCTCGAGGCCTGGGCGATCTTCGCGAAAGTGGCGGAAACCGGCTCATTCGCCGCCGCAGCCGCCGATCTCGGCATCACCGGGCCCACGGTCTCCAAAGCGGTCGCCCGGCTCGAGGCGCGCTTCGGCGAGCGGCTGATCCACCGCACGTCCCGCCGCTTCGCACTGACCGAGACGGGGCGGGTCCTCGCCGTCCGTGCGGCGCAAATCCTGTCGGACGGCGAGGCGGTAGAGGCCGAGGCCCAGGCCAAATCCGCCCAGCCCCGCGGGCGCCTGAGGCTCGCGGCACCGATGTCCTTCGGGCTGCGCCATGTTGCCCCCGCCGTGCCGGGATTTCTCGCCGCCTACCCCGAGGTCTCGCTCGATCTCCATCTCGAGGACCGGATGATCGATCTCGTGGCGAACGGGATCGACATCGCGCTGCGCATCGCGCGGTTGCCGGATTCCGGCCTCATCGCGCGCAGGCTTTGTCCGGTGCGGCGCCATGTCGTGGGCGCGCCTGCCTATTTCCAGCGCCACGGCCGGCCAATCAAGCCCCGTGATCTGGCAGGCCATCGTTGCTTCGGCTACGCGAATCTCGCCAGCGGAAATGCCTGGCACTTTCACCACGCGAAGGACGGGGAGGAGAGCGTCTACGTCACGCCCCGGCTCAGCGCTAATAATGCCGAAGCCCTGTCAGCCTCCCTCGAGGCGGGCGAAGGGATTGCGCTGCAGCCGGATTTCATCGTCTGGGAAGCGCTCGCGGCCGGCCGCCTCGTCTCCGTGCTCGACGAGTGGGAGAGCCCCGAACTGGCGCTGCACCTCGTCACCCCGGCGGGCGGGCCGAGACCCATGCGCACCCAGGTCATGGTCGATTTCCTCGTCGCACGTTTCGCGTCCGGCGCCGCTCCATGGTCCCTAGCCGCCAGGGACCGCACCGCGAGGGTTTGATTTCGGTCAAGGCATGAGCCCCGGCTTCGGTGCAGCATCTCTCCAACAACCCGGAGAGTGACGATGGTTCAGACGATGAAGGCTGCAGTCGTTCGTGAGTTCGGCAAGCCGCTGGTGATTGAGAACCTGCCGATACCCAGGCCCGGCCGAGGCGAGTTGCTGGTCAAGGTCATGGCCTGCGGCGTCTGCCATACCGACCTACACGCCGCTGAGGGAGACTGGCCGGTCAAGCCTACGCCGCCCTTCATTCCGGGGCATGAAATCGCGGGTGTCGTGGTGGGCATGGGGCCGGATGTCACCGGCTTCCGCGAGGGCGACGCCGTGGGCGTCGCTTGGCTGCACGATGCCTGCCTCGCCTGCGAATATTGCGAGACGGGGCGGGAGACACTCTGCGAGCATCAGCACAATACCGGCTACAGCTGCGACGGCGGCTTCGCCGAATATGCCATCGCCTCCGCCGCCTTCGCCGCCCGCCTGCCTGCGGGCGTCGATTTCGCGGCGGTTTCCCCCATCCTCTGTGCCGGAGTGACCACCTATAAAGGGTTGAAGGAGACCGAGGCGCGGCCCGGCCAATGGGTCGCCATCGCGGGCGTCGGCGGTCTCGGTCATGTCGCCATCCAATATGCCAAGGCAATGGGCATGCATGTTGCCGCCCTCGATGTGACGGATGACAAGCTCGATCTGGCGCGGGCCAGCGGCGCGGACATCGCGATCAATGCCCTGAGCACCACAGCGGCGGCCGAGGTGGTGAAGGCCACCGGCGGCGGCGCGCATGGTGTGCTGGTCACCGCCGTGTCGCGCCCAGCCTTCGCCCAGGCGCTCAGTCTCGTGCGGCGCGGCGGCACGGTTGCCCTCGTCGGCCTGCCGCCCGGTGATTTCCCGACACCGATCTTCGATGTCGTGCTCAAGCGTATCACCGTGCGCGGCTCCATTGTCGGCACTCGACGGGATCTGGACGAGGCGATTGCCTTCGCGACGGAGGGCAAGGTCCATGCCGAGATCACCCGCGCGCCGCTTTCGGACATCAACGCTATCTTCGACCGCATGAAGGCGGGCAGGATCGACGGCCGCATGGTGCTGGATTTCGCCGGCTGACCTTCCGGCCTTGGCACAGCCGCTGCGTGAGCCCGCTCGCTTGCTTGATTGCACGCGCGCCGGATCCAGATAGAGTTTTCGTACCGTGACGCCCGGCCTCCCGACGGGCGTCGATATCGGCGGCTCTGCGGTCAAGCCGGGTTTGATGACTACGACGGGCGCGGTGCTCGGCCGCCGCGCCCCCCTCCGATCCGAACTACAGTTTTGATCCTTGCGCCATGGCGATCGGCCGGTGACCGGTCTGTGATCCTGCCGGCGCTCGCCAAGCGGCGCCGGCTCGGCTAGGCCTGGGGTCATGCAGGTCGCGCCCGCCCTCCGCCGTCTTTTGACTTTCCCACGCACCCGGTCTCTCTGGCGGCGCATCTATCATCGTGGGCGGCTCGATCTCTGGTTCCCGCAACTGCCGCTGGCGCTCGCCGTGGGTGTCGCCGGTGGCCTCGCTCTGCTGCCGGCCGTCACCCGCTACCTCGACGACTATCTTCACCTGAAATTCGCCGGACTCACCAGTTCGTTGCATCCCCTGGCCATGAGCGTGCCCGAACTCATCCTCAAGGGCGTGCCCAATGCCGCGATCGGTGCGGTGCAGCTGCTGGTCGCGATCGGCCTCATCCTGCGCTCCCGCTTCGCCTGGGTCACGGCGCTGCTGATGACTTTGGCGCAGGTCGCGATCGCCATCGGCTACAATCACCAGGCCTTCTATGCACCCAACGTGCTCTACGTCATGGCGCTCTTTGTGGCGCTCCTTGTTTCAGGCGGGGCCTTCACGCGCTCATCGGTCACCGCCAGCACCCTCTTCGCCTTCGCCGCAACCATGCTGCTGCTGGCTTACGGCGTTCTCGGCTCGCTCTTCCTCGGACAGGGCTTCGCCCCGCCGATCAATGACCTGCAGCAGGCGGTCTACTTCACCGTCGTGACGATGAGCACCGTCGGCTATGGTGACATTCTGCCGAAGACCGACGATGCACGGCTCTTCGTTGTCTCCCTCATCGTGGTGGGGATCACTGTCTTCGTGACCACGCTCTCCGCCCTCGTCGGCCCCATTCTGCAGGGCCGGCTGTCTCATATCCTCGAACCCAGAGGGGCCAAGAAGATGCGCCGCGTGGACCACTACATCATTGCCGGCACAGGGGCGCTCGCCCGCAATACCGCGCGCGAGCTGGTACAGCGCGGCCTCGGACTTGTCGTCATCACCGATGACGAGACAGCGAGGGTCGACGGAGCGGAGATGGAGTTGGGTGACGCGACGGACCTTGACGTGCTGCGCCGGGCCGGCGCCGAGAATGCGCGGGCGGTTCTTGCGCTGTCGGAGGACGATGCCGAGAACGCCTTCGTCATTCTGGCATTGAAGGATCTCGATAGTCCGGCGAAGAAGATCGCGGCGGTGAACGCGCGCAAGAACATGGAGCGCGTACGCCGCGTTCAGCCAGACATGATCATGGCGCCCAATGTCTTCGGTGGCGAGGTGCTGGCCATGGCGCTGACCGAGGAGAAGATCGACGGCGAGAAGCTGATGGAGCGCTATCTGGACGTGCGCGCCGCCGGCAACAGCCCGGCGTAGCGCGACGTCCGAATGGCTTCAAGCGTGGCGACCTCCGCCATTCGGACGCCCGATCGGAAGCGCCTACAGCGACCGAGCCTTCGGCAAAAGGGTGCGTAGATAGTCGCGATTCCGCGCACAGACGCTCAGGCCATCGCCGCCGTAGTGTTCAACCAGGAATGCACTCTTAAAGCCCGCCTGAATGGCCATTTTCACGGCGATCCGGTAGCTGATCAGGCCGTATTCCAACGGCGCCGGCATTGTCACCACCGCACCTGTCGCCGGATCTTCGTCGCGAAAATAGTTCTTCACGTGCCAATATCTGGCGTAGGGCACTGTCTTTTCGAGCATGATCTGCCATTTCTCGATCGGACGGTGAAGGCGGATCAGATTGCCTAGGTCGAGGTTGAGGCCGACCGCCGGATGGTCGACATCGGTCACGAGCCGCACTGCACTATCTGCAGTTCCCAGATATGTATCCTCATACATTTCCAGAGAGACTTCGATACCCATTTCCGCCGCGTGGCGCCCAAGTTCCCGAATGCAGGACACGGCGTGCCGCCAAACAGCAGGATCATCGGGGTTTGTCACGCCAGGCTTGGTCCAAAACCAGAGGACTTCCTTTTGCGCGGCTGAGAGGGGGCCGAACAAGCCGAAGGACACGGCTTTGGCGCCGATCGCGGCCGCTGTATCGATCAGCCGATGACTATACTCGAGATACTCACTGCCATGTTCGGGATCTATCACGCTCCGACGGGAGGTGGAAATAGCCGGTATTCTGAGGCCGAGTGACGTAACCACACTCATGAATTCATCGAGACGTCGAGGGGCAAGGTCTGCGACACGCAGCCAGGAATCGGTCGGATCGAGATCCGTGAAACCTGCGTCGACAATATCCTCCAGCGTCGCTGCCCACCCTTCAGCTGATTGTTCCTGAACGGACGTTCCATCGGCCAGAACATTGGGATATTGGATCATCGCGGCGGCGATCGGCCAGTTATCCCGCGTCCAGACGTCGTTGTAAGGCGTGATAGGCATATCTACTACTCCACAATTCCGAATTTTGGATCGGATCAAGGCACCTTAGACGCCTGAACCTTCCCATTGACCGCGCAAGAAATCATGCCCCTGTTGATAGACTTCCTCTTCTGAGGGGAAGAAGTCACGCCAGACGCGTGTGGCTGCTGCCACCTGCGGCAGCGCGCGGCCGAATGCCTCTATGACAAACCATCCGTCATAGCGAGCCGAGCGAAGGGCAGATAAGGTCGCAGCCCAAGGAATATGGCCCTTGCCCGGCGTTCCGCGATCATTTTCCGAAAGATGCACATGGCTGATCTGGCCTATGCATGGATCTATGATCCCAACCGGATCCTTCTCCTCAATATTGGCGTGGAAGGTGTCGTAGAGCAGACCATAATTCGGCTCTGCCACCTGCCGCACCAGCTCAGCTGCACTTGATACGGTGTTGATGATGTATGTCTCGAAGCGATTGAGGGGCTCGACCGCGAGGCGCATCTTTTTCCGGCCCGCATAGACAGCGGCTTCCTTGTGGACCCCGGCGACGAAGTCGATCTCGTCGCGGGTGGGTGGCGCGCCGGAAAACACTCCGAGCGGGTGGTAGAAAGGTCCGCACAGAAGCTCTCCGCCGGCGGCTTCGAGACAGTCTGTGGCCCATTTGATGTGATCCAGTCCAGCCTGCCTGGATGCGGCCGTGCTGCTGGCGCAACTCCGTGCCTCGTCCGGGATGACGGCAATGCCTGTGCACTGCAAACCATTGTCCCGCAGTGCCAGGCCGATCTGCCTGTAGTGCTCGGGCGTTCCCTCGAAGAGCGGCAGTTCGACGCCATCATAGCCAACTTTCTTCAGGCGCTCGAACAGGGGAAAGTGATCCTCTGTGACGAACGGTGTCCACAGCAGCATATTGAGGCCGAGCAACATGGCACATTCTCCTCTTCCCGGGACTAGGCTGTACGATCAGCATCCACACTTAGACGCCACCGCAATCATCACATTCACTCTGCCACAGGGGTCTTTTCGCTGTTGCGTGTAGATTACAAAAGAACAGTTAGTGGCTATCAACGAGGCTTAACGTGTTTTGAAGTGACGTGTCGAGATGCTGTCCCATCGCCTCGATTGCCGCTTCCGCGTCATGCGCGCCGAGCGCACGTGCTATCGCGCGATGCTGCACGATCGTGACCTCGCCCCAGCCAGGTTGCGGAATAGACAGATAGCGTCCTCGGTCCATCTGTGCTTTCGAGATGTCAACGGCACGCCAAAGCATGGAAAGGCCGTTGATCTCGGCGATCGCTCGATGAAATTGATCGTCCAGTCGAATAGCCTCGGCATAGCGTTTGCGGTGTATCGCGGTCTGATGAGCGGCGATGATGTCGTCTAGTCGCTTTGTGTCTGCCTTGGTTGTCACCTCAGCCGCGCGGCGACAGCTTTCAAGCTCGAGTGCCTTTCTAATGATATAGGCCTCTTCCAACTCCGATCCGGAGATGTCAGCCACGAAAGTACCGGCTTTCGCGTAGACGTTGATCAATCCTTCGTCGCTGAGCCGTTTGACTGCCTCCCGCACTGGGGTTCGTGAGACGCCGAGTTGGTCTGCGATTTCGACCTCATTGACCGGCTGTCTTGGTCGGAGTTGGCCGATGATCACCAAGGTGCGGATCAGCTGGTAAATCTGGTCCCGCAATGGCAATTTGCGGTCCAGCGTTACCAGCTGCAACTGTAATACCGGCGCTTCGACCAAGGTTCCCTCGTTTGCTTGCGGCATAGTTCGCGGCGTCGCAGCAAATCTGCACTACGACCCACCGAGCTTTCAGTGCCGGGGCGCGCTGCCGTCATTGTTATATCAGCGTGATGGACCAGAACCGGCCAAGTTGACGTTCTTCTCCCAGACGCGGCCATCCACTTAAAGATATTTTAACAAAAAAGGCAAGTAAAACCGTAATTTAGTCCGTTCAGGGCGCCAGTTTTGGGAAGGAATGATATGCAGAAAAATCTCCCGAGACATAGATGGAGCCGCTTGACACGCCCGACTGATATAACAGAAGGTGAGCATGCGCTCAAATCGGCCGGTTTTATAATGGCCGTCAAGCGTGGGGGAGACGGTCTCGTTTCGTGACGGCGACCAGAGCGGCGTCCATTGGGCTGCCGAATTTCTGTATGCGCTGTCGTCCGGGAAACGATCCTCGATACCGTCAGCTGCCGAGAGGCGGCGGATGAGGCAGGGAGGACGAACAGCATGGCGCAGCAGAACAATTATCCCAAGCTGCACAACGCGGCATGGCCGGGCGTGGTAGGCAAAGGGGCGCCTCCGGCCGAGCCGATCATTCCGCTCGATACATTGCTTGAGCTGACCGCTAATGCTGAGGTCGATGGCCAGGAGTTTGACGGCATTGATCTGTGGCTGGCAGATCCACACATTTCGATCGATAGCGACAAGGACCAGGTTAAACGCGCAGTTGAGCATATCGCGCGCTATGGCCTGAAAGTCGGGTCATTTGTGGCGCCCGTTTGGGCCGGTGCCGGTGGCGGCTCCGCGATGGGTTCCGAAGACGATCGCAAGCGCTTTGTGAGCCAAGTGCGGAAAGCGGCGGCAATCGGACAGCAGATGCGCGAATTCGGGATCCGACCCACAGGTGGCATACGCGTCGACTCATCGACGAGTGTGTCGGAGTGGGACAAGGATCCCAAGGGCAACACGCTACTGATTGCCCAGACCTTTCGCGAAGCCGGCAAAGCGGCGCAGGACCACGGCGAATTTATCGTGGCAGAAGGCGAGATCTGCTGGGGAGGCATGCAGTCCTGGCGGGAGAACGTCAACCTCCTCGAAGAAGTCGGCATGCCTGGCGTTGTAGGCTATCAGGCCGACATGGCCCATTCGATGCTCTTCACCCTCGGCTATAACGCGGAGAAGGATCGACTTCTTCCGGAAGATTATGACTGGACCGATCGTTCGGTGCTGGACGTGGCCTACAAAAAAGTTGCCGATGCGCTGCGCCCCTGGACGTTTGATTTCCATGTCGCGCAGAATGACGGCACAGTGTTCGGCTCGGGTGATCATGAAAAGACCGGGCGGCATGTACAGGTGACAGATCCCAATGGGAAGCTCGATATCACCAAACACGCCGGCTATTGGTTGCGCGATGACCGCGGCGAACTGACCAGGCGGATGCGTCACATCTCTTGGGATGGCTGCATGTTTCCCAATTCTGTGATGACCGCTCAGCAGACCTGGAATGACGTTCTGGGCGCCATGCTCAAGGTACGCGAAGCCCACGGCTGGCGCGAATAACCCGGGATCCAGGCAACGCACAAATGGATAAGAAAAAACTCAACATCGGCCTTGTCGGCGCCGGATTCATGGGGCGCACCCACAGCAACGCCTTCCGGCAAGTCGGCGAATTCTTCAAGCTCGACTATCAGCCCGTGCTAAAGGCGGTAGCCACGCGCAACGCGCAGAGTGCCGCGAACTTCGCGGCCAACTGGGGCTTTGAGAGTTGGGAAGACGACTGGCGTAAGTTGATCGAGCGCAAGGATATCGACGTCATCGATATCGCAAGCCCGAACGATACGCATGCCGAAATCGCTATCGCCGCCGCACAGGCCGGAAAAATGGTGATGAGCGAGAAGCCGCTGGGTCGCAACGCCGCAGAATCAGAGCAGATGGTCGCGGCGGTGGAAGCGGCGAAGGTGCCCAACATGGTATGGTACAATTACCGGCGGGTGCCGGCCGTCACGCTCGCCAAGCAACTGATTGATGACGGCCGGCTTGGCCGCATCTTCCATTATCGGGCAAAATTTCTGCAGGACTGGACGATATCGGCAGATGTGCCACAAGGGGGGGCAGGGACTTGGCGTCTAGATGCTCAGGTCGCCGGCAGCGGTGTAACCGGCGATTTGCTGGCGCACTGCATCGACACAGCACTTTGGTTCAATGGTTCGATCGACAGCGTGACGGCGGCGACCGAGACCTTCGTCAAGCAGCGGACGCACGCGGTGAGTGGCAAGGTCGAGGATGTCAAGATTGACGACGCTAGCGCCTTCCTCGCCCGCTTTCACAACGGTTCGCTCGCGACCTTTGAGGCGACCCGTTATGCGCGTGGGCACAAGGCGCTCTACACGCTTGAAATCAATGGCGAGCACGCGTCCATTGCCTGGGACCTGCATGACCTGCATCGGCTGTCATTCTTCGATCATGGCGATGAGGGGCAACTACGTGGCTGGCGTTCCATCCACATAACCGATGGCGATCATCCTTATATGCGTCACTGGTGGGTGCCGGGTCTGCAGATCGGCTACGAGCATACCTTCATCCACCAGGCGGCTGATTTCATCCAAGGCCTGAGCAGTGGCCAACCGGCGACACCGACCTTTCGCGACGCGCTGAAGACCGACTATGTCACGGATGCCGTGCTGGCCTCCGCGCGATCGGGCCGTTGGGAGCAGGTCAGGAGCTGAGCGCCATAATGACGGTCGATCGGGCGACCACGCTGCCGATCCCGGTGCAGGGCGTGGCCAAAAGCTTTCTTGCCACGCGCCATTGAGGGCTGATTGGACTTGCCCCGCCAGGGGCAATCGGTCATGTTTGATGAAGTAATAAAGTCGGTGTCAAAAGTGCCGATAGACGAAACGGTACCTCTAAACCTGGTCCTCGCGCTTGCGGAATAATCGCGCCCATACGAGTAAGCGAGATGCCAACGATGCAACGCGGGGGGCGTGGATATCGGATTGACCGCGATGAACGGCTTTGGTGACAGGGCGGACTGTTCGCTCGTGGCGAGGTGGGGCGGTTAAAGCGCTTTTGGCTAGGCCGGGAAGCCAGGCTTTAGTCCAAAGGAAGTATTCAGCGATGTTGCAGCCACCTCGGTGAAACGGCTAACGTTACGCAGAATAAAAGTCCGCACAAAGTGGACGATAAAAAAGGAAATGGGGCATGTCTGAGAAAGAGCCTTCTTTGCCTGCGCTCACCCTACCGACTGACAGCCTATCCCTGCCGCGACGCAGCCTGCTGACAGGGGCGGCCGCATTGGGAGCGACGGCACTCTATGCGCCAAACATCGCCCGTGCTCAGGGCAAGGAGGCGCACCCCCTCGCCGGGAAGTCGATCCATATGTCGATCCTCGGCGTTGCCGGTTGGCTGCCGAGCAGCCTCGGCGTCGACATGTCTCCGGACTTCGCAAAATACGTCAAGGACCGCTACAACTACGACGTGACCTTCTCCTTCGCCGGTGCGCCATTCGGCGCGTTGTTCCAGAAAGCCGCCACTTCTCTGGCGACCAAGAGCCAAGAGTACAACATCATCATCAGCGACAGCCAATGGCTCGGCGCGCTGGCGACACCGAAATGGATCGTCAAGCTTAACGACATCATTGCCAAGGATCCGGCGCTCAACATCGACTGGTATGCGCCGGTGGTGCGCGCGGCCTATCAGGTCTATCCGGACGGCACCGACAACCTCTACGGCTTTCCGCAGGTCGGCGATGTCGAAGGCATCTTCATCCGCAAGGACTGGCTGGAAGCGCCCGGCGAGGCTGACGCCTACAAGGCCAAATACGGCACGCCGATGCCGATGACCTGGGAAGACTTCGAGAAGATGGATTTGGACGATTGGAAGAAGCTGGTTGCCTTCTTCAACCGTCCGGAGAAGGGCTATTACGGCATCGCGATGCAGTATTCCCGCGAATACGACGCGGTCAGCTGCCCCCTGATTTCCTTCATCCGCAGCATGGGCGGCGATATCTGGGACCCCAAGACAGGGCAGGTCGAGGGGATTATGAACACGCCTCTCAACGCGAAGGCCATGGAACTCTATAAGTCCATGCTGCAGTGGAATCCGCCGGGTGCGCTGAACTACTTCATCGCCGAAGTCGTCGATGCCTTCACCCAGGGCAAGGTCTTTGCCGCCTGGCAGTGGGTGGCGACTGGTGCGACGATGGTGCCGGACGCCCTCAAGGGCAAGGTGATGGTGGTGCCCCCACCTGGCTTCAAGGATGCCAGCGGGAAGCTCAACCGCAACTACATCATCGGCGGTCAGCCATGGGTCATCAACGCCTTCAATGATGACGCCCATATGCGCGTCGCCTTCGACTTCATGCGCTGGTGGTACCTGCCCGAGACATCGGCCAACTATCTCAAGCGGGGTGGCCTGCCTTGCGACAAGGCGACACTCACCAGTCCCGGCTTTGATGACGTCTATCCATGGAACCGCACCTATAAATACATGCTGCAGCGGAGCACGGACTTCTGGCATGACCCGCGCTACGCGGAAATGTTGGCGACCCAGCAGGAAGGTTGGACCGGCTACATGACCGGGCAGTTGAAAAATCCCGCGCATGTGCTGGATTACATTGCCTGCCGGCAGCAGGGCATCCTGTATGATGAGGGTACCGCGGACAAAGCGCCGAGCGGCGCCTGCAACGGTATTCGGCTTTAAGCATGAAGCCCGGTGCGCCAGCGACCTTGAGCCCGTCGCACGACGCGCCTGCGGCTAGATTTGCGTTCTGGGAGGACTTCACCCGGTTCCTTGGCCGGCGTGAAGTTCTCCCGTTGCTTCTCTTGCTGCCGGTGCTCATCTTCTTCATCGTCTGGAACCTGATCCCGACCTTGTGGCTTTTGGGGTTGGGCTTCTATCGGTTCTCACTGACGAGTGGGCATCCGCCGCGCTTCGCGGGCCTTTACAACTATCGGACCATCCTGAACGATTCCGGGATATGGCTCGATCTCAGCCGAACCTTTCTTTTCGTGTTCTTCGCCGTGGCTCTCGAGACGGTGCTTGGGATGGCACTCGGCCTGCTGTTCTGGAACAGTCATCGACTGCCGGGTCGCCGCATCGCTCTCACCATGCTTTTCGCGCCGATGGTGCTGACCCCAGTGGCCTCGGGCACCTTCTGGCGTCTCATCTATGACCCGACCTTCGGCGTGCTCAATTTCTTCATCCGCGGCCTTGGCTTTCACAGCGTCGATTTCCTGGGCAACAGCAGCGTGGCCTTCGGCGCGGTGCTCGCGGTCGATATCTGGATGTGGACGCCGTTCATGGTGCTGATGACGCTGGCGGCGCTGGCCTCGGTGCCGAAGGCAGAACTGGAAGCGGCCGAGATCGATCGTCTTGCCTGGCATCAGCGGCTGCGGCTGATCGTGCTCCACCATGGCAAGTTCATCCTGATGCTGGGCATTCTTCTGCGCACCATTGATGCCTTCAAGACCATGGATCTCATTTACGACATGACCTATGGCGGACCCGGCTCAACGACGCAGCTCGTCGCCATGACGCTTTATCGGCGCGCCTTCGAGGCCTTCAATATGGGGTTTTCATCTGCGCTCGCCGTAATCCTGCTGCTGATCTCTATTGCCTTCACGGCCACGTTCATCTTCGTATTGCATTGGCGTGAGCGGCGGGAGGCATCGCCATGAGACAAACAACCTGGCGCGAGCACGGCTATCACGCATTGCTCTGGCTGGTGGCGCTGATCTTTTTCGCGCCCATTATCTGGATCGTGCTCTGTTCGTTCAAGACGGCGGATCAAATTCTGGCCGTCCCACCCAAACTCATCTTCACGCCGACCGTCGCCAACTATGCCAAGCTCTTTTCGAGCAGTGCCTTTCCACGGGAGCTGTTCAACAGCGCCGTCCTGTCGGTGGCGGCGGTTGTGATCGCAGTTGCCGTGTCGTTCCTGGCTGCCTTTTCATTTTCCCGGTTCAAGCCGGCGGGCACGAATTTCCTGATGTTCCTGCTGCTCTCCATCCGCATGTTGCCGGGGTCGGCCGCTATTCTGCCGGTCTACCTCATGTATGTGGCCTTCGGCTGGAAGGACAGCTATGCGGGTATGATCCTGTTTTACGCCATGTTCTCCATCCCCTTCTCGGTCTGGATCCTGAAGGGCTTCATTGACGGCGTCTCCCCGCGCTTTGATGAGACAGGCATCATCAACGGTGCCTCCTGGCTTCGGATCATCGCGCGCACCATTCTGCCGCAGGTAATGCCGGGTGTGATCGCCGCCTCCATCTTCAATTTCATTTTTGTGTGGAACGAATTCCTGTTCAACTACATCATCGGTGGACTTTCCACCTCCAATATTCCGGTGGCGCTGGCCAGCGGTCTTTATTCCAATGGCGGCGTTGACTGGACTTTCATCTCAGCCTTGACCACGGTTTATATCGTGCCGCCGATCCTGGTCGTCTATTTCTTCCAGCGTTACTTGCTGGTGGGCATGACCTTCGGCACCGTGCGCGGGGAAGTGTAATGCGCGGAATTGTGCCACGCGCGGAACTCGCGCTCATCCTCATCATGGTTCTAGGCTTCTTGCTGATCGTGCAGCAATGGAGCTTCGGCCTCTATCAGATCGGACTTCTGACCGTCATGACGGCCACGATCCTCAATATCGCAGTGGGCAACCTGCCGCGCACCGCGGGTCTTTGGCAGGCACTGCGCCTTACCGTGCTGCTGCTCTTCATTGTCGCCGCCGTCTTCGTCATCGGGATCCTTCTGGTCCCCTATCTTGCGCGGCTCGGCGGATGAGCACAGTGCGGCTTGAAGGCGTCAGCCGATCCTACCGTAATGTCCGCGCGCTGGATGATGTCACGGTCGAGATCGCGTCGCGCAGCCTTACCGTGCTCTGCGGGCCGCCGGCCGCAGGCAAATCGGTGCTGCTCCGGCTGCTGGTCGGTCTGGAGCAGCCGAGTGCGGGTCGCATTCTTATCGATGACCGAGACATCACCGACCTTCCAGCGGCGCAGCGCCGGATCGGCTATGTGCCGCAATCCTTCGCCCTTTTCCCGCATGTCAGCGTCTTCGACAATATCGCCTATCCGCTGACCTTGCAGAAAGTGGGACGCGCCGAAATCAAGCGCCGCGTCGACCAGGTTGCAGATATTTTGCGGATCAAACCGTTGCTGTCCAAGCGCCCCGCTCAGCTCAGCGGCGGGGAAAAGCAACGGACGGCGATTGCCCGCGGCATGTTGAAAAACGCCGAGCTCTTCCTTTTAGATGATCCGCTCGTCGGCCTTGATTTCAAGCTCCGTGAGAGTCTGATGGAGGATCTCAAGGACATGCGGGCCGAGCTTGGCGCGACCTTCCTCTATGTGACCTCCGACAGCCTGGAGGCGCTGACCATGGCCGAGAACCTGATCGTGCTCGATGCCGGTCGTGTCGTCGATGTCAATGCGGCCGGCGACCTGTATCGCACCCCCCGGCATCTCCGTGCGGCGGAGCTCGTCGGCTTCCCACGCTGTAACATGCTGGCCGGCAGGCTGGAACCGGGCAGCCTATGCCGTACCGGGATCGTCGATTTTCACCTTTCGGCACCGACCAATTTCGTTGGCGAGGTCGCCGTCGCTGCCCGTCCGGAGCATCTTTTGCATGACCCCGGCGGGATGCCGTCAACGATCCGCCTGATGGAGAATATCGGCGCGGAATGCGTCGTCTATTTCGAGACCGGGGGCGAGACCCTTGTCACCTCCGTGCCATCACCGAGTGTGGCGCATTTGGACATGGGCTCGCCCTTTCCCTTCGCGATCAATGTCGACGGGCTTCTGGTCTATGACCGCGCCTCCGGAGCACTGCTGGGTCGCGGCCAAGGGGGCCAGAATGCCTGACATCCGCCTCTCTCACATCACGCGCAGTTTCGGCGCCTTCAAAGCCGTCGACGACATCACGACGGTCTTCCCCGAGGGCACCGTGACCTGCCTGCTCGGCCCGTCGGGCTGCGGCAAGACGACGCTCATGCGGATGATCGCCGGGCTGGAAACGCCCACCACCGGCAGCATCAATTTCGGTGACCGTGACGTCACGCAGCTCGCAGCGGGCCAGCGGGACGTCGCCATGGTCTTCCAGTATCCGGTGATGTATCCAACCTGCAGCGTCATCGAGAATATCGAGCTGCCCTTGCGCCGGGATCGCTCGCTGTCCGCCGCCGAGTGCCGACGCCGGGCGGACGAGGTGCTGGAGGTGCTGCAATTGGGCGCGGATCGCCACGCTCATATCCGTGACCTCGATATCGGTACACGGCAGAAGGTGGCCGTCGGCCGCGCCATCGCGCGCCGATGCGACGTCATCCTGTTTGATGAGCCGACGACGAATGTGGAGGTGCATGCCAAGCTGGCGCTGATCCGCGCCTTCAAGGAGTTCCGCGCCCGGCTGCGCCAGACCGTGATCTATGTCACCCATGACCAGACTGAGGCGATGACACTCGCCGATCAGATCGCGCTCATGCAATCCGGCCGCATCTCCCAATGCGCGGCACCGCATGTCATGTACGACAAGCCCGAGAGCCGCTTCGGTGGCTGGTTCCTGGGCAACCCGGGCATGAATTTCCTCGCCCCCCGCAACCGCGAGGGCGCGACGCTGCGCTTCGACGTGCTGCCCGGGGCGCTGGCCCTGCCCGCGGCGACCACGGGCGAGGTTTCGCTCGGTATCCGGCCGGAGCATGTCGATGTCCTGCCGGCGCCCACTGCGGAGACGGTGCCGGCCCGTATCCTCCGCTCCAGCATCACGATCGGTGGGCAGAATCTGCTGAGTCTGGTCGTGGGGGAGACGCGGCTTAAGGCCAAGACGGCACCGGGTATCCCGCCTGAGGATGGTGCGACGGTTTTCGTCCGCTGCCCGCTGGAGCATGCGGTGTTCTTCGTGGACGGATTGCGTTTGCCGGAGGCAGTCCAGCGCGCTGGCTAGCGTCCGATCCGTGAATTACACCCTGATCAATGACTTGGAGTGAGGGGAGGCTGAGTGCCATGACGAAGGCGCGCGTCTATGTAGTCGGGACCTGTGACACGAAGGGGGCCGAACTATCCTATGTCCGGCAACTCATCGCCGAGCGGGGACATAGGGTGACGCTCGTGGACGTGTCGACCCGCAGCTTCGAACCGGCGCCCAATATTGCCGCGCCCGATATTAGCGCGGCCGAGGTCGCGGCTCACCATCCCGCGGGCGTGGACGCTGTCTTCACCGGTGATCGCGGCCGATCGGTGGCCGCCATGGCGGAGGCGCTGACCGCGTTCATGTGCGCGCAGGATGATATCGGGGGTGTCATAGGCCTCGGTGGGTCGGGTGGCACGGCGCTGGTTGCGCCCGCGATGCGCGCGCTGCCCATAGGCACGCCGAAGCTCATGGTCTCGACCGTCGCCTCTAGTAATGTTGCACCCTATGTAGGGGCCAGCGACATCACGATGATGTATTCGGTCACCGATCTCGCCGGGTTGAACCGCATTTCCCGCATCGTGCTTGCGAATGCTGCCCATGCCATCTCGGGCATGGTGGAGACGGCACCACCTTCGGCCGCCTCGGACAAGCCTGCCGTGGGCATCACCATGTTTGGTGTCACCACGCCCTGCGTGAACCGCCTGGTCGAACTCCTGAGTGGCAGCCATGACTGCCTCGTGTTCCACGCAACCGGCACCGGTGGCCAGTCCATGGAGAAGCTGGCAGAGTCCGGCCTGCTGCAAGCTGTGATCGACGTGACGACGACGGAGGTCTGCGACCTGCTGATGGGCGGCGTCTTTCCCTGCACCGAGGACCGGTTCGGCGCCATAGCGCGGACAGGCCTACCCTATGTCGGCTCCTGCGGTGCGCTCGATATGGTCAATTTTGGCGCGCAGGAGACGGTGCCGGCTCAGTATAAGGGCCGCAATCTCTATATCCACAATCCTCAGGTCACGCTCATGCGCACCACACCAGAGGAAAATGCACGCATGGGCCGCTGGATCGGAGAGCGGCTCAATCGCTGCGAGGGGCCCGTGCGCTTTCTGCTGCCTGAAGGCGGGGTCTCGGTGCTGGATGCGCCGGGCATGGCCTTTCACGACCCGGCCGCCGACGAAGCGTTGTTCGCAGCACTGGAGCAGACGGTCATTCAAACTGCACGCCGGCAGTTGCTTCGGCTGCCCTATGCGCTCAATGATCCGCTTTTCGCGGATGCGCTGCGCGATCAGTTTCGCGCGGTGCTGGAGGAGGTTTGAGATGGCACGCATGAACCGGGCAGAGTTGATGGATCGGTTCCAGTCCATGGCACGGGCAGGCCAGCCGATTCTAGGCGGGGGCGCCGGCACCGGGCTCTCCGCCAAATGCGAGGAGGCGGGCGGGATCGACCTCATCGTCATCTACAATTCCGGCCGCTACCGCATGGCGGGGCGCGGCTCCCTCGCCGGCATGCTGGCCTACGGCAATGCCAATGAGATCGTGGTTGAGATGGCGCGGGAAGTGCTGCCCGTGGTGCGCCACACGCCGGTTCTGGCCGGCGTCAACGGCACCGACCCGTTTTGCAATCTCGACTATTTTCTCGATCAGCTCGCAGCCCTTGGCTTTTCCGGCGTGCAGAATTTCCCGACCGTGGGGCTGATCGACGGCACCTTCCGGGCGGGGTTGGAGGAGACCGGCATGGGCTACGGGCTGGAGGTGGAGATGATCCGCCTGGCGCATGCCAAGGACCTTCTCACCACGCCCTATGTCTTCAATCCTGACGAGGCGACCGCGATGGCGGAGGCCGGGGCGGATATCCTGGTCGCGCATATGGGGCTGACCACCGGCGGCGCGATCGGGGCCTCGACCGCGCTCACGCTCGATGATTGCGTGGAGCGGATCAATGCAATCGGGAAGGCCGGGCGCGCGGTGCGGCCCGACATTCTCTTGCTCTGTCATGGCGGGCCGATCGCCGAGCCCGAGGACGCGCAGTATGTGCTGGCGCGCTGCCCGGATTGCCACGGTTTTTACGGCGCCTCCAGCATGGAGCGGCTGCCGAGCGAAAGGGCGCTGATCGAGCGGACGCGCCGCTTCAAGCAAATCACCCGCTGAGCGGCGGGGAAGGGGAGGACAGCATGGCACGGGCTTACGCGAGTGCGATCATCGAAGCGCCGGTCGAAGCCGTCTGGGCGGCGATCCGTGATTTCGGCGCTTTGGCGTCCTGGCATCCCGCTCTCGCCTTCAGCGAGATCGAGGGCGGCGGCGATCCGGATGTGGTCGGCTGTGTCCGCAACCTGAAACTGGAGGGCGGTGGCACGGCAAGCGAGCGGCTGCTGATGCTGGACGATAGCCGCTATACCTTCTCCTATAGTTTCGAGACGCCGGCTTTCCCGATCGACAATTACGTGGCGACGATCGAACTCATCCCCGTCACCAATGGTGATAAGACCTTCGCGCAATGGACCGGCACCTTCGATCCGCGGCCGGAAGAGACGGGCGATTACGCCGAGCTGATATCGAACGCCGTCTTCGCCGCGGGATGGGCGGCTTTGGCCGAGAAGCTGAAGGGTGCTACCGCTCCAGCAGGGCAGGGGCCGCGCTGGCAGGGAATGCGGCCAGCCAAGATCTTCTGCTCGTCCATTATCGCGGCGCCTGCTGCAGAAGTGTGGTCGGTCGTGCGCGACTTCGCGAGCATGGACCAATGGCACCCGGATATCGCCGACATGAGCATGAAGGGCGGCGTGTCGTCAGCGAAAGTCTCGGGTGTCCGCAGCTTCCGCGTCGGCGAGGGGGCTCTGGAAGAGCAGCTTACCCTTCTCTCCGATCCTGACCTCGCCTTCCGCTACCGCATCGTGAAGAGCGAGTTACCTTGGTTGAATTATCATGCCGGGTTGCGTCTTTACCCAGTCACGGCGGGAAGTGGGTGTTGCGCTGTGTGGACAGCAGACTGGACAGCGGCACCTCAGGATGATCTGCAGCTGATCCCCTTCGTGCATAACGACGTCTTTCAACGCGCCTTTGACACGCTGGCGGCCCAGCTTTCGTCTGGCGCACCGACATCCGTTTAGGGTTTGACGGTTTCAGATTGAATGGCGCGCGCCATTCAATCTGAACGTGGATCACAGGCGAGGCTTGCCTACCGGCGGTCGGCCGTCGCGGGACCGGACAGCCCGGATAACTGCTCCAGGACCTGATAGACGACCGCTGAGTCCAATGAGCCTTTTCCCTGCGCGCGCGCGGCGCGAAGCACATGCAGAGCCGCGCCCGCAACGGGCGTTGCCGCGCCCAGGCGATCGGCAAGACTGACGGCGGTCGCGAGATCCTTGTGCATGTTGTCGGTGGAGAAATGGGGAGTGAAATCTCCAGAGATCATGCGTGCCCCGCGCGTCTCCATGGCACCCGTGCGTGCGCCCCCCACGCTTGTGATCTGCCGCACGCAGTCCGGGTCGATCCCAGCCATGCGGGCCAGCACCAAGGCTTCCGCCACAGCCTCGATGGCAACGCCGAGGATGAGGTTATTGACGAGCTTCAGGGTGGAACCGGCGCCGGAAGGGCCGGCATGGACGATTACCGCCGACAGGGCTTCAAGCACCGGCCGGACCTGCGCCAGTGTTTCCGCCGCACCACCCACCATGATGCCAAGCTTGCCCGCCTCGGCCACTTTGGGATTGCCCGTTACCGGCGCGTCCAGCATCGCAACTCCGCGCGCTTCCGCCTGGGCTGCGATGGCGCGGGACATCTCCGGCGCAATCGATGCCATGTCGATAAGGATCGTGCCCGGCCGGGCATGGTCGAGCACGCCATCCTTGCCGCAGATCACCGCTTCGGACGCTGCCGCATCCGTCACCATGGTCATCACGACGTCGGACTCCCGGCTCAGCGCGCTGATCCGCTCGGCCCAGTGCGCCCCGGCCTCTAGCGCCGCAGCCGCTTTTGCCTGTGTCCGGTTCCAGACAGTGACTTCGAAACCAGCCTTGCGGAGATTGAGGACCACGGGCGTCCCCATCATGCCAAGCCCGATAAAGCCGATGCGCATGCCTTGTTTCCCCCTAAGGTCCGCGTCAAGGCGGACCAAAGCAACCATTAAGAGCCAATTTGGTGCCTGCCCAGCCCCAGACTGTCAAGCAGGGCGCTGCTTCTACTCGCCGAACATATAGGCTCGGACGTAGAGGATATGCTCGCGCATGAGGCTGCGGGCGGCGTCGCGGTCACGGTCGCAAAGGCTGGCGACGATATTCGTATGCTGCGTGTGCAGGGCGCGGCGATGTTCCGGGGTCATGCTGCGAGCCTTGAGTTGCCCCCATTCGCCGCGCGTTCTGACGACGGCGAGGGCCCGCGCCATGGCGACGATCGTCTGGTTGTGAGTTGCGAGCGCGATCGCCTCATGCAGCGCGCCGTCCCAATGCTCGAACTCTTCCACGCCGGTAGCCGCGGCACCGCCCTTCAGGCAGCTTGCAAGCCGTTCAAGATCTGCCTGAGTCGCGCGCGCAACAGCCAAAGGGGCCATCTCGGGCTCGAAGATCAGGCGGCATTCAACCACGCTCGCCGGGCTGAGCGAATCCGAACTCGGCAGAAAGGCCTCCTCGGCCGAGGCGTTGCCGCCGGCTTTGAACGTCCCGCGTCCGACATGGCGAATGATCAGCTTTTCCTGTTCCAGCACCTGCAAGGCGCGCCGGACAGTGTTGCGGGAGACTCCATAAGTCTCTCCCAGTTCCCGTTCGGTCGGCAGCTTGTCACCCACGCGCCAGCGCGGTGAGCCGATTTCACGGCCGAGCAGCCGTCTCAGTGTCTCTGCGTCGCCGCGCACCGATCCCTCGGTACTCGACTCGGCCTCACGTCCAGGTGTGTCAGCGCTCATGAGTCCGACTTGACATGGCTTAGCCAATGACTGCAAATTGGTTCCTAATTGGAAGCACAAATAAGAAAATTGGTCTAGATTGGATCACTCTAGATTGGATCAAGAATGAAGCTCGCGACCATTTTGCATCATGGACGGCCAACCGTATCGGTCATCAATGCGGCAGACGGCCTCTATTGGCCGCTGACCGAGGTCATTCCGGGGCTGCCAGACCAGATCGGGCATGACATGGTGGCCGCGATCAGCCATTCCGACCGTCTCTTCGCGGCTCCGTCGCCTGTCTCAGCCGGACACAGGCTGGACCGGGCGAAGCTGCTGGCGCCGATCCCGGCGCCACCGCATAACATCATGTGTGTCGGCAAGAACTATTATGCCCATGCACACGAATTCACCAAAAGCGGCTTCGATGCAGGGGCCAAGGCCGAAGAAGCGATCCCGGACTGCCCGATCGTCTTCACCAAGCCGTCGAGTTCGATTGCGGCACAAGGGGACCCGATTCCGCTTTGGGACGGGCTTGATGCCGCCGTTGATTACGAGGCCGAACTCGCTGTGATCATCGGCCGCGGTGGCCGCGCCATTGCGCGGGAGGCGGCCCTGTCCCATATCTTCGGTTATACGATCATCAATGATGTGACCGCGCGGGACTTGCAGCGTCGCCACAAGCAGTGGTTTCTTGGCAAAGGCATCGATGGGTTCGGTCCGATGGGGCCATGGATCGTGACTGCGGACGAAATAGACGGCAGCAACCTGCGCATTGCCTGCCGCGTCAATGGCGAGTTGCGGCAGAATTCATCGACCGCTGACCTTATCTTCGACATACCGGCGCTGATCGAGGCCATTTCAAAGAGCGTCACTCTTGCCCCGGGTGATATCATCGCGACTGGAACGCCGGAGGGCGTGGGTATCGGCTTCGATCCGCCGCGTTTCTTGAGAGACGGCGATATCGTTGAAGTCGAAATTGAAGGCATTGGCATACTGAGGAACGCCGTGCAGCGGGCGCCCGCCAAAACATCAGAAGAGGCCACCTTAGCGGCCCAGTAGGAAAGAGCGTCATGGAATACAATAATGACCGATTTGTTGAAGAATTCGGCGCACAGGGAGAGCTTCTTGTCTTCGTTCACGGCTTGGGCGGCAGCACGAATACTTGGTTTCCACAGAGCCAGATTCTGAAGCGGGACCTCAGGCCCGTGGCCTACGATCTGCCGGGATCGGGACGCACGCCCGTGCGCGAGAATGTCACGATCGACAGCCTTGTCGCCGATTTGAATGAGGTCGTGGAGCATGCCGGTGGCACGGCACGCGTACATCTGGCAGGGCATTCGCTCGGCACCATCATCTGCCAACATTATGCGGCCCGCTACCCGGATCGGGTGGCGAGCCTAGCGCTGATCGGCGCCTTCCCGGAACCCCCCGAGGCCGCTCGGAAGGCGTTGCGCGACCGTGCCGCAAAGGTGCGGGCGGAGGGGATGGCGGCCATCGCCGATGCCATCGTGACGGCCGGCACCTCGGACGACACCAAGGCCAACAATCCGGCCGCGGCATCCTTCGTGCGGGAGAGCATCATGGCGCAGCCGGCGGAAGGCTATGCCCGCGCCTGCGAAGCGCTGGCGGCACTCTCCCGTGCGGATCTCTCCGCTGTGCGGTGCCCCACGCTGGTGCTGAATGGTGATCAGGATCGCACGTCCCCGCCCGATACCGGCTCGGCACTCGCCGGGGCGATCGAGGGCGCCGAGTTCCGCAAGCTGGATGGTTGCGGTCACTGGGCAACGATCGAGCGCGCCAAGCAGGTAAATTACGCGATGACGCTGTTTTATGCGCGGCAGCGCTCATCCAAGGCGGCCTAGGCGGTTGTGGCCCGCATTTTCATTTGCACGACCTGCAATCGCTATGCGCAGGCCCCGCCGGGCGAGATGTCGCCCGGCCTGAGGCTGGCGCAGGCGATGAAGCGTGAAGCCGCGGCTGCAGGCAATTCCCTGGCCGTGCGCATGGTGGAATGTCTCAATACCTGCCCGCAGCCTTGCGCCGCCGCGCTGCGGGAGCCGGGCAAGGCGGTGATCCGCTTTGGCCGGCTGGAGCCCGAGGATGCGCCGGCACTTCTCGCCGTGGCCGAAGCCTATGCGCAAACCCGGAATGGCGACCTGGCTGACAGTGCAATGCCAGCTCGACTGCGCGCGAAGGTCACTGGCTGCATCACGCTCGGAGTGCATGAGTTGGCGGAAGGCTGACCGAAGAAAAAGAAGTCCGCCCAAAAGAAGGGGAAAAGACAATGGCGAAAACGCTGTTCAAGAATGTGATGATTTTCGAAGGAACCGGCAAGACGCTGATTCCGGGCGAGGTCTTGGTGCAGGGCAACCGCATCCAGGCGGTGGCGGCCCCGGGCGAATCACTGCCGCATGACGGGGCGCAGGTCATCGATGCCGGGGGCGCTACCTTGATGCCGGGGATGGTCAATACTCATTGCCACTTGACCTATAACAACGGAACCTCCGTAGCCGCGTTGACCGCCATGCCGGTTGAAGAGCATGTGCTGATGACCATGCATAATGCGAAGCTCGCGCTGGATATGGGCTTCACTTCGGTCATCGGCGCCGCTTCCGCCAAGCCGCGCCTCGATATTGTTATCCGCAACGAGATCAATGCCGGGAAAATTCGCGGGCCGCGCATGCTGGCGGGCTCGCCGGAATTGACCGTTACCGGCGGTCTCGCGGATGACAACCAGCTTGACGCGAAGCATCCGTCGATTTCCATCATCTGCGACGGCGCGGAGGAGTTTCGCAAGTGCGTGCGCATGTTGATCCGTGAGGGCATCGATCTCATCAAGTTCAACAATTCTGGCGATAGCTTCTGCTATCCGCGCATGGCGGCCTATGACAACCCGATGACCGACGCCGAGGTTGCGGCGATCTGCGATACTGCGAATAATATCGGCAAGCGGATCGCCGCCCACGCGCATGCGGATAGTTCCGTGCGGCAGTGCATGAAATACAATGTCGAGTTCATCTTCCACGCGACTTTCGCGACCGATGAAACGATCGGAATGCTGGAGAAGGTTAAGCACAAGCACTATATCTCGCCGGCGATCGCGGCCCGCTACAATACGACCTACGAGGCGAAGGACTGGGGCATCACCACCGATGTCGCCGAGATGATCGGCAACAAGCGTGAGCTCGAGGAAGGCATCGTCGTGATGAAAAAGATGCATGCCGCCGGGATCAAAGTGCTGCCCTTCGGCGATTACGGCTTCGCCTGGCTGCCGCATGGCACCGAGGCGCGCGATTTGGAGCACTTCGTCAACCTGTTTGATTTCGAGCCCTGGGAGACGCTGCGTGCCGCGACTGCCTATGGAGGTGAGGCTTGGGCCGGCCAGTCGGGGGAGAAGATGGGTCGCATCGCACCCGGCTATCTCGCGGACATCCTGCTAGTTGATGGCAACCCGTTGCTCGATCTCAGCCTGCTACAGGATCGGCATTCCTTGCTCGCCATCATGAAGGACGGCCAGTTCTACAAACCGTTCCAGGGACGCGTGGCGCTCGATCGTCAGATGGCGGCAGACTGACGGCGCTTCCAGCGACGGTATAGAAAAAGAAAAAGCACCAATAGCGGGAGGATAGAAAACGCGTATGGATCGGAGACAATTTCTGGCCGGGGTGGCGGTGGCGGGTGCCGGCGCTGCCGGGCTCGGTTCCGCACGCTCAGCGCAAGCTGCAGGCGATGTGGTAATCGGCCTGTCGAACGGCTATTTCGGTACCGAGTGGCGCAACCAGATGGTGGCGGGTGCTCAGGCCCAGTTCGATATGTACAAGGCTCAGGGGAAAGCCTCCAAGCTGATCGTCCAGCAGGCCGGTGCGGACATCAATCAGCAGATCCAGGACATCCGCAACATGATCCTGCAAGGGGTCTCCGTCATCACGATGGATCCCAATTCCGGAACCGCTCTCGATGGGGTCATCAACGAAGCGAAGCGAGCCGGAATCCCTGTCATCGCCTTCGATCAGGCGGTCAAGAATCACTATGCGCTCAGCGTGACCATTGACCACTACGTCTGGGCGACGCGCTATGCAGATTGGATCGCCAAGACGCTCAACGGCAAGGGCAAGGTTGTCATCATGGACGGCCTGCCCGGTAACCCGGCGGCGGAGACGCGGCGCAAAGCGGCCTTCGATACCTTCCGAAAATATCCGGGCATCGACATCGTCTGGTCAGGCTACGGCTCCTGGGATCAGGCGAAGGCGCAGGCCGTGATGGCAACCGTCATCGCGGCTCAACCTCAAATCGACGGCGCCTTTGTCGAGGACTCCATGGGGCTCGGCGTTCTGCGCGCGTTTCAGAATGCCCGCCGGCCGATCCCGGTCATGACCGGCGAGGCGCAAAAGGCCTTCCTGCTCGCCTGGAAGAAGGAGCTGGACAGCGGCACAAAGATGCAGGCTTTCGCCCAGCCAAACCCGCCTGACATCAGCCGCAATGCCATCGGCATCGCCGTTCGGCTCGCGGCGGGCCGCAAGCTCAAGCCGCAGCCGGACAACACGATCTATTATCCGATCCATCTGGAAGTCACGGGTGCCAATCTCGACCAGACCCTGGCGGGCATGAAGGACAAACCAGACAGCTACTTTCTGGCAGAGTGGTTCTCGGAATCGCAGCTTGATGCTCTTTTCACCTGATAGCCTGGTGGCGGAACCAGCCGAGGATTTCGCCGCCCTCCACCCGATGGAGACGCTGCTTGCGGTAAGTGGGATCACCAAGCGCTTCGGCGGCGTCGTGGCGCTGGATGGTGTTGATCTTGCGCTCACGCGCGGCCGGGTGCTGGGACTGCTCGGGGCCAATGGCTCTGGCAAGAGCACGCTGTCGCGCATCATCGCAGGGGAGGTTGCCCCCGATGGTGGCACGCTGGAGTTGGAGGGGGCGGTACTGCGCCACGCCTCGCCGCAGGCGGCGGCGAGGCGTGGCATCGTCATCGCCCATCAGCACCCGAGCCTGGCGCCGGACATGCCCGTCTGGGAGAACATCTTTCTCGGAAGCGAAATCTGCAGCAGCAGTGGATTCATCAATCGTGCCGAGGGACGGCGGAAGGCTGCGGCTCTGCTGGACGATCTTGGCAGCCGGATGGACATTGACAGTCCCGCGGGGACGCTGCCGGCCGCCGGACAGCAACTGGTGGAGATTGCTCGCGCCCTGGCCCGTGCACCGCGACTGCTGATCCTTGACGAGCCAACTGCGGCGCTCGCCGCTGCCGAGGTCGCGCGGCTCTTCGCGGCCATCCAGCGGTTGACGGCCCAAGGAATTGGGGTGATCTTCATCTCCCACCGCCTTGGCGAAATCGAGGAGATCTGCGACGATATCGTCGTCATGCGGAATGGTCGCACGGCCGGCGCCTGGACGACCTCCGGCCGATTGGATGAGGCGCGCATCCTCTCGCTGATGACCGGTGACCCCGATGCCGTGCTGCGCCCGATTGCACGGCGGATCGTGGGCGAACCTGTGCTCAAGCTGCAGAATCTTCGCGCGGGCATTGCGGTGCGCGGGGTCGATTTGGAATTGCGCCGGAGCGAGATCGTGGGGCTTGCCGGGCTGCAGGGCCAGGGTCAGGCGGAACTGCTGGAGGTGATTGCTGGGCACAGGCGCATCGATGGCGGCACGCTCTGGCACCGCGACCGCGCCGTCTCTCCCGCGTTGCCGCGCGATATGATCCGCCGTGGCGTCTGTCTGGTGCCGGACGATCGCCTCCGACAGGGATTGTTCAGCGACGAGAGCGTTGGTGAGAATCTGGGTTTCGTGAAAGTCGCGCTGGCAAAACGTCCTTGGACATTGCCGCTCACAGAACTGACCCGGCTGGCATCCGATGCAATCCGCCGGCTGCTGATCAAAACCGAGGGGCCGGACCAACTCGTCTCGGCGCTCAGCGGCGGCAATCAACAGAAGGTGGTGATCGGCAAATGGCTCGCGACCGATATCGAGGTGCTCCTCCTGAGTGACCCGACCAAAGGCGTCGATATCCACGCCCGATCGGAAATCTATTCCATCATCGGGGAATTGGCGGCCGGCGGCACGACCGCCCTGATCTTCGCTTCTGAAATCCAGGAACTGCTGCTGCATTGTGACCGCATCCTGGTGATGTATGAAGGCCGCATCGTCGAGGAATTGACGGGTGAGGCGATGACGGAGCCGCGCATCATGGCCGCCGCCTTCGGCAGGACCAAAAGATGAACCGGAGCATGAGGGCGTTGCGTCATGCCGGCGTCATCCCGAGCCTGTTGATGCTGCTCGTGGTTCTTGCACTCAACGCACGGCTGCAACCGCATTTTTTTGGCCTGCCGTCGCTCGAGGCCAATATCGCAACCTTCACGCCGACCATCATGATTTGTCTGGCGCAGGCCGTGATTGTGCTGAGCCGAGAGCTCGATCTGTCATTGGGCGCCGGGGTGTCGCTCATCAACTGCTTCATGGCAGTCGTCCCGGCCTATGCCGTCGGCGGCCCCTGGGCGCTCATGGGGCTTGCCCTGCTGATGGCGCTCGGGCTCGGCGCGATCAACGGGCTGATCATCACGGTGCTGAAACTCCCCTCGCTCATTGCGACCTTCGCGACCGGG
>Ga0310811_10000688_pt1 | contig 43177 bp, 31 predicted proteins | sample YCmetagenome_FD_207642 | JGI IMG/M metagenome (GOLD analysis project Ga0310811, IMG submission 207642) | Soil microbial communities from experimental microcosm in Duke University, North Carolina, United States - YC | ecosystem: Engineered > Artificial ecosystem > Soil microcosm > Unclassified ...
TAATCCGGAAGCACCAGCGGGTCTTACAACGTGCAGCGAGATGTCCAGGCCATCGAGGCTAATCCGCCTCCGTGTCTCGTCAACTCCTGAAAGATCCACATGTGGCAGGTTCTGGGCTGCAATAAGACCTTTACGAACATCCTCGACGGACTGGCTGTCGGCAAGTATTCCTCGCCCGCTCATAAGATGTAGAAATTCCCGTACAGCCATTGAAAGATTCAGGTTGTCAGGAAAATCGCCCTGAACCGGCGATTGCAGGAAATGCTCCATGACTAGCGATAAGTTTTTTCGATTTCTATACCCAATTTCTTTATTCGGGAAATGAGCGTGGTGTAGGGTATTTTCAGCATCTCCGCCGCTCCCCCGGGGCCATAGATCTTCCCATTACAACGTTGTAATACTCCCTTAATGTGCTCAACTTCTATCTCCCTGATGGTCTTTGTGACAGGTGTTGCGGAAGCCTGCGCCGGGATGGCGGCAGCACCGGGCAACGTGAATCCATTAATGGTATCGCCAGGCGTCAATAACACGGTTCGTTCCACGAGATATTGCAACTCCCTGATATTGCCGGGCCAGCCATAAGATAAAAGGCTATCCATGGCCTTCGGGGAAACCTGTTTGATACCGAGATTGTTTTGTTTACAAAACCGGTCTATAAAATAGCCGACGAGCGCCGGAATATCCTTTTTCCGATCCCTTAGCGGAGGCATGCGGATGGGAAAAACGTTGATCCTGTAATAAAGGTCCATTCGAAAACGTCCCTCCATGACCTCCTTTTCCAGATCGCGATTTGTCGCGGCGATAATGCGGATATCTATTTTAATACTACCTTTTCCACCGAGGCGTTCAATTTCTTTTTCCTGCAACACCCGAAGCAACTTGACCTGAAGATCGATCGGCATGTCGCCTATTTCGTCCAGGAATACGGTGCCTTTGTTTGCCTGCTCGAATTTTCCGATCCTTTGCTCGGTTGCTCCGGTAAATGCAGATCGCTCATGACCGAATAATTCGCTTTCGATAAGACTTGCCGGCAATGCTGCGCAATTGACCTTTATCAGAGGCCTCGACTTCCTGGAAGATGCAGAATGAATATTTTCGGCGATACCTTCCTTCCCTGTACCGCTTTCTCCCAGGATCAATACGGTGGTATCCGTCGGAGCAACGACCTTTACAAGGTGGAATACTTTCAGCAGTTGTGGTGAGCTTCCGATAATTCCGGGGAAGGTGGAAGGTTTTTCAAATGTCGCGAGGAAAGTCTCCCGGTTGCGGATCGTTTGTTTTTGCTCATGCAGATAGTTGGCTATCTCGAGAGCAATCAGAATATCCTTTTTCCGGAAAGGCTTGACGAGAAAGCCATAGGGTTCCGTCACCTTTGCCAATTCAAGGGTTTCCTTATTGGAATTAGCCGATAAATAGATAAAAGCGATATTTTTTTCTTTCAATACCCGTGCAATATCTATTCCCGTCTTAGGGCCCGCCAGGAAAATATCAAGTAATACAAGATCCGGGCGGTCGTGCTCAACCGCTGTAAGAGCACGTTCATAGGAGTCTACCAATCCCGACACGACATACCCTGCGTTCTCCATGATAATACGGAGGTTATTCGCTTCTACTATTCCATCCTCGACAATGAGTATCTTTTTATTCATGTTGTGGCAGGTTGGTGTATCTCGTTTTGCACGCTATTGTCTACAATAATCGTTCCTGATACAAAGTAATGAATATTAGTGTAAAGCATTCTAATTCTCCTTTGTGATCAGGCGACATTTCGTCGATTATATGAAATTTCGTAGTTGTTTGCTGTATTTCGTATTGTGGCGTATCAGGAATGTAATATAACCTATAAATAGAGTGATTATCCGATTACCTCCGGTCGTTCTACCTTTACGATACGTGACAGGATAAGGCCACATCTTTTGAGGACCTATACTAAAGCTCAATTTATCACCCCAAAAATCAGAATATGAAAAAGAAGATCTTGTTTGTCGTGTCCAGCACCAGTGTAATCGGCCCTAAAAAGCGGCGTACGGGAAATTTGCTGCCCGAAGTAGCCCACCCTTATGAAGCGTTTAAAAAAGAAGGGTATGACATCGATGTCTACAGCGTCAAGGGGGGCGATGCGCCTATCGAGTTAGTTGAACAGGAAGACCCGATCAATCAAGCCTTTCTTAAAGGTGAAGGGCCAGGGAAATTTAAAAACAGTGGAAGGGTCGAAGATGTGTCGATCGATAAATATGATGCCGTATTCGTACCCGGAGGACTCGCGCCTGTCGCCGACCTGCCGGACAATCCGACGGTTCAGAAAATATTGTCCACGATGTATGACAAAGGGAATGTGGTGAGTGCTGTTTGCCATGGGCCGGTGTGCCTGATAAACGTCAAATTGAGCGACGGCTCTTATCTCGTAAAGGGGAAAAAGGTGACTGGATTCAGTATTACGGAAGAATTCGATTATGCCAGAGAAGACGTCCCATTCGAACTGGAGAACGCGTTGAAGGAACGGGGCGCCGATTATAGCTGTATCACTCCGTGGAAAGCGTACAGTATTACCGACGGAAGGCTGGTAACCGGCCAAAACCCGGCTTCTGCGCAAGGTGTGGCGCAAAGGGTAATTACTATTTTAGAAGGCTAAATCTTTCAGTATAATGGAAACGTCACCTGTCTATGTATTTGCGCGTTGGAAGGTTAAAGAGGGAAAGATGGAGGAGCTATTGCCGCTGCTCAAAAGGTTACGGACGCAAACGCGATTCGAAAAAGGCAATCTTTTTTACACGATATGCCTGGATAATACCGATGCCAGCACCTTGCTTCTATCCGAAGGTTACACTGACGCGGCTGCGCAGCAAGCGCATGTGGATTCCGATCACTATAAAACTTTGACCAAGCACGGAATTGTTCCCTTGCTGAGCGAACGGGACGTATTTTTAACCACACCGCTGAAAGACGAATAGAGGATCAATCACAAAAAATACAAAATCATGAACACAGTACACGCCGTATTACTCTTAAGCTCAATGTTTGCCACGAATCTTTCGGGCCAATCAAGCAACGATGAAAAACCAACGATCATTTTTGTACACGGAATATGGGCAGACGGCTCCTGCTTCGCACCTCAGATAGAGGCCTTACAGGCAAAAGGCTATCCTGTTATGTCTATTCAAAACGGGGTAACCGGACTGGCAGATGATGTGGCCGCGACGCAGCGGGCTATCGATTTGGTTAAAGGCAAGGTGATCCTTGTTGGTCACTCCTGGGGAGGCATGGTGATCACCCAGGCAGGCAACGATCCCAAGGTGGTCGGCCTGGTATACCTGGCCGCCTATGGTCCTGAAAAGGGGGAGTCAGTGCTGTCCGTATCGGCGAATGCGCCGCAGACCGAGCTGTCCAAGTATCTCGTGCCCTCAGGCGGATCCGTTTTTATGTCCCAAGAAGGAGTGAAAAAGGTGTTTGCAGATGAACTGAGTCCCCAAAAGCAGGCATTGGCATATGCAACGCAGGTGCCGGCCGCGCACACCGTGTTTGAGGACAAGGGCGGCGAGCCAGCATGGAAAACCAAGCCCAGCTGGTACATCGTAGCGAAGAACGATAAGACGATCCATCCGGACCTGGAGCGTTTTATGGCCAAAAGGATGAATTCGAAAACCACCGAACTAACTTCCGGTCATGTCATGATGCTCTCGCATCCGGAGGAAGTACTGAAAGTGATCGAGGAGGCGGTAGCCAATAAGGCGAAATAGTAGTTGTTCATTTCAGTGAGTTTTGGCATCATAACGAGGGTTCTTTCTATGCAAATACACATAGGTGGCTTTTGGGGGGTGTTCGATTGCTTCTCAACCGCCACTTTTTCAATGCACTTGTTTTTCAACCGGTTCTACGCAACGAAGAGGTCGTAAACAGCCAAAAAGTGTTCGATAAAATTCTCATCTGGTGCACAAGGGCCATTTTGGCCGGATTTCTTTAGCAAGCCGCTCCTTCGGAGCGGCTTTTTCTTTTGTTTCCACTACAATACAAATAGATATTACTAAAATAAGGTGTTCGAATTCTCATTTTCTTCGAGACTGATTTTATCGAACACCTATATGGAAGGGGTAACAGATGTAGCATTTATAAAGCCATTTCTGATGCATGGCGATTTGCTTCGTGCCATGCTCGGGGCAACCGGTACTATGTGGTGGAGAAAGGCAATTAGTCGCCCTCCTTTAATCCTTAATTCATAACGACCATTAACCTGCTCGGCCAACGCCTCCTTCAGGTTCATACCCATTGACTTTTCCCTTGTCTCTTGAAAATCGCCCGGCTACTACCGTCAATGAACCGCGTGCATGATATGTTGGAAGGGGGTGGGATTCCAGGCGCGGCCTGCTCAGACGGCGGACTGATCCGGGACATCAGTGTACCTACCTGATTAGGGTAACGGTCCCCTTGCGCTGTATCAATTTCCCGGAATAGTCTATTCCGGCTGCCATCCAGACATAGGTCCCCAGGCTCTGCGTTTGGCCGCCTACAGTCCCATTCCAGCCCATTTTAGGGTCCTGACTGAAAAATACCCGCTCTCCCCATCTTGAGAATACTGCAAAATATTTGAACTCCCGGATCCCGACGGGCAAGGGCCTCAGAATGTCGTTGTGCCCATCGCCGTCGGGGGAGAATCCCGATGGAACGAAGATATCCGCAAAACCAAACGCCTTGATCGTAATGCTTGCGACTGCTGCACAGCCAGCGTCCGAAACTGCGCTGACCGTGTAGGTGGTGACCCCTATGGAAAGAGTGGCTACCGGGTCCTTTATGTAGGGATTGCTCAATCCGTCGGAAGGACTCCAGGTGAAGGTTGTGAATCCCGTGCCATTGACATCCACGGCGTTTAATGGAAGGGGCTGTCCCGCGACTGCAGAGGTATCCGCGCCCGCAGACAGAAGTGGCGGCGGCGAGACGGTCACAGTCACCGGTGCAGGATGGAGGGATGGGCATCCATTGGCGTCTGTGACGGACAAAGAATACGTCATGGTCTGTTTGGGGTGCTCCACTTGCGGGTCACGCGCAGTCGGATCGCTGAGATAGCTTGCTGGGGTCCATACCCATGAAATTCCGTTTCCTGCATGCAGCTGCGTCGACGCGCCATAACAGATGGTAGTATTTTTTCCGGGATCGGGTGTCGGCGCCGGATTGACGATCACACTGAGAGTGGCCTTCCGCTGGCAGGCTCCGTCGGTGGCCGTGAGGGTGTATAATGTCGTGATGTGGGGTGTGGCGGATGGCTGCATGAGCGAAGGGTTATCAAGTCCGGTTGAGGGCTGCCAGGAGAAAGATCTACCGTTGCTGCCGGCGGGGAGGACGACGCTGGTTCCTTCGCAGATGGTCGGGTCCGGCCCGGCGCTTACCGTAAGCGTATTGTTGAGGGCCACCACTGCTGTCTGGGGCGTCACACAGCCTGCGGCGTCGCGGACTGCGGCCGGATACGCTCCGGAAGCAAGCTGGTTCCAACTACCGCTGCTCACAAAATTATTCCCGTCGATCGTATACTGATATGGTACTACTCCTCCCGTGGCTGTTATCTGAATGGTACCGTCTTCGTTGGTACAGGACGCTGGCGTTGTGACGACCCCTATCTGCGGCGCGGGAGTATTCACCAGGGAAACGTTCTGGGTTCCCTTGAACCCACGGCTATCCATCGCTGTAACCGTATAGTTGCCGGCTTGCAACGAGCCCAGCGGGTTGGCGGTTTGGAAATCGACTCCATTCAGCGAATACCGGTATGGGGCAGTTCCGCCGGATGCGGCAACGGTGATCGCTCCATTTTGCTGATTACAGTTTTCGTCTTTGGGCGTCAGGCTTACGGAGATGCAGACATTCGCGAGTGTTACCGTCGCTATATTGGATAGCTGGGGTGTCGCATCTTTCGCCTGGACAGTGTGAGGCCCCGGCCCAAGCCCCGGAAATATCGGATTGCTCTGAAAACTTCCGCCATCCAGCGAATAGGTGTAGGGTGGCGTACCGTTGGACACGCTTGCTACGATCTGGCCATCACTGTTTCCACAGCTGGCGTCGGTACCCATCACGGTCAACTCCGGGCAGAGAAAGCCTACTGTGACAGTGGACGAAGCTGTCTGATTGAGGAAGTCACTCACCGTGACCGTGTAACTGCCGGCTGCCAGTCCCGTGAACGGAGGGTTGGGCCCCTGAATATTCGTATTGGGACCAACCACCGACCAGGAATAGGGCGGTGTCCCTCCGCCGACGGTGGCGTTGATCTGGCCATTCGAGTTCCCGCAGGTTGCCGAGGTTGCTGTGACGATCTCCGAGAGGCAGGAGGTGGCATCGATTGTCAATGAAAGATCGGCGAAGATACCCCGGCTATCCGTAAATTTTACGGTATAGCCGCCTGGCGCGAGACCGGTGAAGATGCCGGTGGTATTGGTGAGATTTGTCGTGCCACCCGTGAGCTGATAAGTATAGGGCGGCGTGCCGCCGGTAGCGGTGGCTCTGACGGCACCATCGTTGTTGCCACAGAAAGCAGGCTTCGGAGCGGCGGCCCCGGTAACACAGGCGCTATAGACGATCACCGGCAGTCCCTGCAGCGTGTGGAGGGCGTCTTGTACAACTACCGTATAGTTTCCCGGCATCAAGCCGCTGAACACATTGGATGCCTGGTAGTTGATCCCGTCGATACTATAGAGATAGGGCGGAGTGCCGTCGGTTGCCGTCGCGGTGACACTTCCGCCGCCGGTGCAGGGCGCGTCCTGCGTCACGGCCTTAAGCGCAAGATTGCAGAAGTGAGCGATATACCATTCGAAGACATACAACTTCCCCAAATTGTCCTTGATCCTTAGAACATGCTTGCCCGGCCCAAGCCCCGTAAAGTTGAAGTTGCTTTGATAGCTGCCCCCATCCATTGAGTAAGAAAAGGGAGGGTTGGGTGTAGAAGGATCCACTGTGCCGTTGAGATACCCATCCGCCACACATTCGCGGTATTTACCGAAAATATGGTAAGCGAAACAGTTCGGCGTTTGGAAGCCGACCGAATTCACGCAACTATTGGCATCCTTGACATAGAAATAGTACCACCCCATCTCCAGCCCCGTAAAGATCGGGCTCGTTTGCCAGGTCTGTCCATCAATGCTATAGCTATAGGGAGGCGTTCCGCCGGCGGCTTGCAAAGTTACGCTGCCATCCGCAATCGTACATCCCGACGGAGTGGCGGAGGGTCCGACCGATAGAACGGGAGTATTGAAGTTATTGGTGACAGTTACCGTTGTCGTTGCGGTTTGTCCCGTCGCATCTTTGACAGTGATAGTATGAGTAGTTGAGCTGGAGGTAAAGAATATGCTGCTGTATGACCAGTTGCCGCCGTCCAGCTGATATTGGTAGGGAGCTGTTCCGCCAGACGCCTGGATCACAATAGTACCATTATTAAGCCCGCAGGTTGACGGTGTGGTCGTGATCGTAAGGTTGATGCCCGAGAGGACGAACGCTTTGACGGTCTTTGCGTTTGTGCCGGTCAGCAGCTGCGCCTGCATCTCGAAGGGCTGAAGTGGTCTGTTATCGGCGGATCTTTCAAGTGACCGGCTATCGAGGGATATCTGAATGTCCTGACTGCTGAAGGACGCTCGCCGGCTTCTCGGCGGCGTTGGCGCCTGTGAGTATGCGTGAAGGCTTAATAACAGTAGAATAGGGCCAATAAAATGTCTCAACTTTTCGGATGGGGTTATAGGTGATTAGACCCAAATCTATAAAAAATCCCCTGTGTCTCCTAGTGGATGTCCATCTCATGTGAAACGAGAAAGCCGCTTAAAAGCCGCAGGCCGGCAAACGTATCGGCGAACACCGGAAATAGCGCGCCGCCGTACCTTTGCGACAAAAATATGAAGCCATTTATCGAATGGCTGAAGTACTCTACCTGATAAGCACTACCGTACCCTTCGTTTGAATCATCTTACCTGTATAATCTACCGCATCGACCATCCACACAAAAGCCCCTGCCGGCTGCGCTGTGCCATTCAGGCATCCGTCCCAGCCCACAGATGGGTTTGCGGTACGAAATACCTCCTGCCCCCATCGATTAAAGACGATAAAATTTCGAAGCGTCCCGCCTGGCATGATCACTCTAAGGACGTCATTGTGGCCATCCCCATTTGGTGTAAAAGAATTTGGTACATAGACGGCCGGTCCTTTGTAGACTGTTATTTTTACGGTATCCTGCGCCACACAACCCTCCGGCGTCATCGCCCTTACTTCATACGTGACGCTGTGTTCAAGAACGGCAACCGGATCTTTCGATGTTGCATCATTCAAGCCATCGGCAGGAGACCAGGTGTACTGATCGAACCCGCTGTGGTTTGCGTCAATAGCGGATAATTGCACCGGTTCGCCAGTGGCTACGATGGTGTCCCTTCCGGCGGAAACGCTGGCGGGGGGAACAACTCTCAACACTACAGTATCCGCCTGGGCAGAGCGGCAACCCGATGCATCGGTGACTTGCAGAGTGTAGACGACGGATCCCGTGGCCCCGGAAACGACGGGTTCCGCAATCGTGTCATTGCTCAGGAAAAAAGAAGGCGTCCAAGAATAGGAGACTCCGCCGCTGCCGTGCAAAATGCCGTTTGTCCCGTAGCAAACGCTGGTATCATTACCTGCATCGGCAACGGGAGCCGGGAGAACTTCGACGATGACCGAATCAGTCAACGTACAATCACCCTTCATGGCCGAAAAGTAATATTTGGTGGTCCCTGCCGGATTAGCAACCGGGTCAGTGACGCTTGTACTGCCGAGACCGTCGGAGGGACTCCAGATAAGATTGGTCCCATTCGTGCTCCCGATCAATTGAACGGTCGTCCCTTCACAGATGCGACTATCATTTCCTGCATCGACCGACAGGTCGTTGGCACCAACAGATACTGTGGCCGACACAATACCTCCGGAATAGTCCTTCACTTCAAAGGTATAGGTTCCGGGTCCCAAATCAGGAAATATATTGTTCTGCTGGTAATCGACGCCGTTTTTACTGTAGGTATAGGGCGCAACGCCACCAGAGGCGGTCGCGGTGACGGTTCCACCCATTCTTCCGCAAGCATCAGTGGCCTTCAGCTGCAAGTCAAGGGCGAGATTCTTCAGCTTGAAATTGACAACGGCCTGTGCGCCGGCGCAACCCAAAACGATATCGGCGCGCATCGTATAATCAACCAGTGGGTCGAGGTTCGTAAATGTACCGGTGGAATTGCTGCCGATAATGGTCGTTCCCTGCAACAACGTGTAGGTGACGACAGCGCCGGCTGGAGGAGCCGGGGTGACCGAAGCCGAAACGGTGCTGCTACCAGGGAAAATGCCAACGTTATAGGTACCCAGCGCCGATGGAGGCGGCGCCACGCAATAGCCCGATAAGTCGAACGTCCCGACGAATCCATCACCACCGGCATACAGAAGGTTGTGGGTTGGATCATATGACAGGGCGTAAACGGCTTTACCCGAATAACCGGGAACAGGAATATCGGCCACCGCATTGTCGTCGAATGTGCTTCCGTTGAAGCGGAACACCTTTATCGTTCCATTCGGGGCGCCGATGTACACGTTGCTACATTCGTCCGCATAAATGCCCTGCTGCATCAGCGCCGTCCATGGAAAAGTCACCGGCTTGCCGGCCGTTGCTCCCGTCGCCTTATTAAAGGCCTTCAGATTCCGACCGTCATAATAGAACAAATAGCTGGACGTAATTGCCAGTAAATTGGTAGCATTGGTGTTGTCGCCGGGATTGTTAATATCGGTACCCATTGCCATGAAGGGGGTATTATTGTCTTCCTGCAAAACAGTATAGCCCGACAAACTATTCCACTGCTGATTTGCAGCGATATAAGGAACCGTATTCTTATAGATGCGGTTATTGACAAATGGTGTATTACCAGACGCCAGAATACAGTAAAGGTTTTTATTGGCTGGGTCAACAACAAAATCCGAAACATCCTGATTAAAAGGATACGTCGTAATGCCCGTCACATTATAAGAAGTGAAATTGGTCGATGGCAATTGTAATACTCCGATATTGTCCCCGAACGATCCTACCCCGCCGCTGCCACCTGCAATCAGGACCTTCGGTAAACCGCCATTGCAATACCAACGCATTTTCCATATCTCCCCCTGGCGTCCACTTCCATCGGCAAAATTAGGGGTATGATAATTATCGTATGCGCCTGTGGCTCCGTTCAGCCGGATTATGGAGCAGCCATACCCGTTAGAACCCTGCCCGACATATACATTGCCCGTAGTTTTCTCTACCGTCCACCCGCCAAAATTATCGGCATAGCTCCAGCCAAGACCAGGGACGAACCCCGCAAACCGCCAGACCAGGTTGCCCGCCGGATCGAATTTCGCGATCTGACCGGTCTCGTTGTTGCCGCCTTGTACATATACATTCCCGGCATTGTCAAAATCGACCTGCATCACTTTACTGATATTTAATCCCGTAAGGGCCGCTGCCGTACTGGATACAAACGGATCTATCACCAGCCGGCGATGATGATCGTAACCGGCCGGCAAAAGGAAGGTCCTCGTCCTTCCGGCCACTACATCACGTCCATGTATGTGCTGTCCCACCCCTTTCGAGCGTTCATCTGCATAATAGCTTACAGGCGCAGTTTCCGTTATAATCCCGAGGCCAGAATTGATAACGAGTCTACCCAGGCTATCCTTTATATTCCTGACCTCTCCCCCATACCTCATTTTCACTTTTGAGAGATCGGCGCCCGGTCGCATAATGATGCGGTATTCAAAACCCGTCTGCCTGCCGGGAATAAAGGAATACTCGACATCGATGCCGGGGTAGATGTTCTTGTAGGTAAGTTTCCCGAAGGCCCGCGCCGCAGCCGCCCTTTTGCCATAATTATGCCTGCCCATTGCCAAGCCCTCCGCCAAGATCTCCGGATGGGGATTGGCCCCCAGCCATTCCATTGTTATAAACCTCGTGCTGTCGTTACCTCCCTTATGGAGGTGAATAAGCCCTCGGGAAGTAAATAACACCGGCAGGCCCCACCCCTCATATCCATACCAAATTTTTCCCATATAACCATAGCGAGGGATCGTATCTCCATACTGGCCCTTATTCTCGATAAAAACGGCTTTTATTCCAAACGGGTCTGAAGTATTGCCGAAATGGCGTATAAACCTGACGGTTGCGGTGTGAGATGGGGCTGACTTCTGTGCAAACAACCCACCCCAAAATAGGGATAAGGACAGCAAAAGAGTCAAAAGCGGTCGATGCATGGTTTAGGCGAATGGCCGTCAAAGTACAAAGTTTTTCTGTCCATTCAAACCAATTGGCCGAAACCGGCGCTCCGGGCAGCAAAACCCATCGGCACAACGGCCTTTATTATGTCGCCCTGGATGACCATGGCAACCGGATCAGCCCGCCAATCATGGCCTCTCAGCTGCCTTGCCGGCCCACCCAAAACAAGCTGGATAAAAGATATGGAAAGGCTGGATCCAACGGGAAAAGCTGCTGGTCAGCATCAAAACCCGCGTCGGCCTGACGTTGGACCAGGAGCACCCGAGCTTGCCTTCGCTTGTTTCCCGGTTACAACGCGACGGCATCGAGATCGTCCGCCCGCCGGCCAATGGCCGAAAGCCGCATGACCAGATCTTCGTCAATCACCAAACCCGCATCGCCATTATGGGCAAATACATGGGTCCGGAGTACACGACCGCCGCCTTCGATGCGGCCATCGGCAGCCGACAGCGGCCCGCCAAACACAAACACCAGCGTCAGACGCCGCACCACGACACTCGCTTTAGCGCCAATGTCCCCCAGGTTAAACCGTAGGGTATCCATTGGATATCTTCGGGATTAACCGCGCCGAAGGCGTTGCCGGGTAAACCTTTCGCTTCGCCGGGAGATCTAAGATCGGGAGGATTACACATCGATCAGAATGATTTAATTTTTATATCAATCGATATGTAATTACCGTGCCATTATACAACTCAGTACATATCAATTCGTTCCCGAACCAATAAGATAGAATGCAAATCGATTGGTCGCTTTTTCACCGTTAATTAATGAAACGACGTTTGAAATCATCCTTCGACAGCAGGCGGTTGCTGAATACCTCGGGGCCGGAGAATCTCATATTTAAAAACAGTATAACCCGCGATGAGGGAAACGATCACCTGCCAGCCCGATACCACCAGCAATTGCGATAGGCGGGGATTGAGAAATTTGATCAACTTTCTTGCGGGAATCGCGTTCGATGACGATGATCCGCAAATCCCCTATCCGGAGCATCCTCTCTTCAACCATTCCTGTTACGGTCGTTCCCTGATGATCAAAAACACCTGGCATACCGATATTGAACTAAAAGACATCCTTATCACGCCATCTGTTCCAAAGGGTGTTCCGGGTGAGGAAGGTGGTGATATCCGGTTTGCTCCAAGAGTTCAAATTTGAACCCGGCCGATTGGAAGACGACAATATCAGAAATGCATTCGAATGGACGGAAACTCAAAACAAAGAGACCTGGACCATCACTTAGCACTCGACGATCTCAAAAAGATATCAGAGCCGGCAGACAGGGAAGCCTACAACGAAATACTTGCCGAAGTATGCTATAGCCTGGAAGACTATGATCAGGCCCTGGTCTCGTACAGGAAGGTGCTGGAATTTCGACCGGACGATGCGGAGCTTTGTTTTTCCTGCGCAGTATGCCTGGCACTTCCGGATAAACCGGGAGAAGAGACCCTGCAAGCCCTAAAAATGTCTTTGGAACCCGGTTTCCAAGACTTCGACAAGCTTCAATTACTCAAAAGGCTGATGGATACAAAGGATTATCCGAAATTCAACAAGCTTGCAGGCAACTATCCTTTGCAATCTGCCGGCACCGGTAACTAAATTTATAGGCCATGAATGGAGCGTCATTACAGGTTCCTTTTCTTTAATTCACTTACCGCGTAATCACAGGCTCTTGCGGTTATTGCCATATAGGTAAGCGAGGGGTTTTGACAGGCCGACGATGTCATACAGGCGCCGTCGGTGACAAAAACATTTTTGACGGCGTGAAGCTGGTTCCATCTGTTTAGCATAGAGTCTTTGGGGTCATTGCCCATTCTGCAGCCACCCATTTCATGTATGTCCCTTCCCGGCGCCTGGTGATTATCCCGGGTTTGGATGTTTTTAAAGTCGGCTTTCTCAAGCATCTCCTGCATCTGTTCCACAGCATCTCCGGCCATCCTGTCTTCATTTTCGTGCCACCTTACATCGGTATGCAGCAGAGGAATACCCCATGAATCTTTTTCATTCCTGTCAAGCCACACCTGATTGTCTTTGTATGGAAGCATTTCTCCCATTGCCACTCCCCAGAAAGACCATGGCCCGGGTTCTGTCAGTTGCTCTTTGAAGGCGGCGCCAATGCCTTCACTACTATTTCCCAAACCCCATCCCTGCCGGGAAGTTGAACAGGCCATTGCATATCCCCTTTTAAAGTCATTCCTTTTGTCCTTGCCAAAATTTCTAAATCTTGGTATATATACGCCGGTTGGCCTTCTGCCATAGTAATAGCTATCCGCCATACCTTCATAAGTGGCCGTTGCACTGACCCGGTAATTATGCGTCATGATATAATGCCCCAGCACGCCGCTGTCGTTACCAAGACCATTGGGGAAGCGGCGAGAGGTGGAGTTCAGTAGCAGCAGGTTTGAGTTGATAGAACCTGCATTCAGAAAAATGATACGGGCATAATATTCCGTCATTTTCTTTGAACCTGCGTCTATTACCCGAACGCCTGTGGCTTTTTGCTTTTTGTCATCATAAATAATGGATTGCACAACAGCGTTCGTTTGTAAGGTGAGATTTTTTGTTTTCATGGCTGCAGGCAGTGTGGCGGATTGCGTGCTGAAGTAGGCGCCAAAGGGGCATCCGCGGCTACATAAATTCCTTGCCTGGCAATGACTGCGCCCCAGGGAGGTATGCAGATCAGTCGCTTTCGAAAGATTGGCGGTCCTGCTGATGATCAGGTTGCGTCCCGGATAATTTGTTTCTATTTTCCCCTTTAAATACAGCTCGAGCTTTGTCATCTCAAAAGGCGGCAGAAATTCGCCGTCGGGAACCTGTGCCAGCCCATCTTTGTTTCCTGAAATACCTGCAAATTTCTCTACATAACTATACCAGGGTGCAATATCCTTGTAGCGAACAGGCCAGTCAATGCCGATCCCCTCTTTTGCGTTGGCTTCAAAATCCGCTTCCCCCCAGCGCTGTGTCCATCTGCCCCACATGAGGCTCCTGCCCCCGACATGGTAACCACGGATCCAGTCGAATGGCTTATCTTGTATATAAGGGTGTACTTTATCGCTTACAAACATCTTGGCGTTGAATTCATCCACCACGCCGGCGCGGGTAAGGATAGGATTTTCGCTGATAAAGCTTTCTGTCAGGCTGCCCCGGTGAGGCTCATCCCAGGGGCTCAGCGAAGCAGTATCGTAATCCTTTATATGTTCGATATTGCCGCCGCGTTCGAGGGCCAGGACTTTCAGGCCTTTTTCGGTCAGTTCTTTCATGGCCCAGCCGCCAGTTATACCTGTCCCGATCACAATGGCATCGTATGTGTTTTGAGGCATGTGCTACAAAATAAACCCTTTGGCAGTAGTTCTTTCACATCCATTTTAAGATACTTTGACACTTTCTTAAGCTTCCCGACGGAATCCAAAAGAGTAAGATAGTTTTATTACCTGTTAACCCTGTTTTAGGAGTGGCCCGGGGCGGGCTCTATTTTTATGCATATGAAGACAATATTCCTGATCTTTTCCCTGGCGCTCGCCGGCCTCACGGTTGAGGCGCAGCGAGACACGACAGCCTTATTTGGACGCTGGGATCTCACGGTGCATGCGCCGGGGAGAGATTTCCCATGCTGGCTGGAAGTCTGCAGGTCCGGCTCGCGTTTCATGGTGGGACGGTTTGTGGGTGCCGGAGGCAGCTCGCGGCCCATCTCGCGGATAAACCTGGAAAACGGGAAGATGCGTTTTTCGATCCCGCCGCAGTGGGAGAACGAGGACAGGAATTTAGAAGTCGAGGGTAGTTTGCAGGGGGACAGCCTCGTGGGTACGCTGGTGACACCCAGCGGCGAAACGCTGAACTGGGTAGGTACCCGTGCGCCGGCATTGAAGCGTCAGGGTGAGCCGCTATGGGGTACGCCGGTCACCCTGTTCAATGGAAGGGATCTTTCTGGTTGGCATATTGCGGGTAAGACCAATCAATGGGTGGTGGAAGACGGTATCCTGCGCAGTCCGCGACCGGGGTCGAATATCATCACCGATCAAAAATTCACCGATTTCAAGCTGCATATCGAATTCCGTTATCCCAGGAGTGGCAACAGCGGCGTCTATCTGCGGGGCCGTTATGAGGTACAGATCGAGGATGAGGAAGGCGGGTTTGTACAGCCGAACGAAGTGATCAGCGCCGTGTATGGATTTCTGCCACCTGTGGAGCCCGCTTCGAAGGGGCCGGGTGTATGGCAAACCTATGATATAACGCTGGTGGGCAGGTTGGTGACCATTGTATTCAATGGGAAGACCGTGATCTGCCGTTCCGAGATACCGGGGATCACCGGCGGGGCGTTGGACAGTCATGAGGGCGAGCCGGGACCGATCTTCCTGCAGGGGGACCATCGGGCGATCGAGTACCGGAATATCGTATTGACGCCGGCCAAATAGGGGAAAACCCGCGGGCTCAGTCCAGCATCTTGATACAAGCATTCATATATCCGAGCGCATAGGCCATCCCAGCATACCAGGGTTGGCCGCAACTCATCTGGGGAGTATGATCGGGGATAAGAACTCCCTCGAATCCGGAATTCTTCAATATCCGCAGGATGCGCATCATATCTATGTCCCCTTCGTCGAGGAATACCTCTTTATAGTGCGGGACCTTACCCTTTACATTCCGAAAATGGACATAGGCGATGTCCCGGGCATAGTCGCGGGTCGCCTCATATACGTCCCCTTCCGTCATCTCGGCTATTGACCCCAGGCAAAATTCCAGGGCATTGCTCGGGCTGGGATAAAGATCGAGCAGTCGTCGATAAAGCTTCGGCTGATAGACGAGCCTTGGCGTCTGTCGGATTCGCGGCATGGGCGGATCGTCGGGATGCGCGGCCAGCTTTACGCCGGCCTCTTCGGCCACGGGCACCAATTCGCGTAGGAAATATTCCAGTCTGCTCCAGAGCTCGTCGTGGGTGATATCCGGCAAAAACCCCGGCGGGGCGGCCTCATCATAGATCATGTTCCAGACCATGCCGTTTGGGATCGGCCGTTCATCGACACCATCCATACCCACAGACTGCGCATTGCCGCGGGCAAAATTGCCTACCATCCTGCTGCTTACGCCGGCAAGGCTGAAATTATAGCCCATTACAGGGATTCCCGCCGCGCCGACGTTGCGGATGGTTTGTTTCAGCCCTTCCATCTGCCGCGCTTTTTGCGGCCCGTCCAGCAGAATATCGTGCCAATGAGCAGGATCGAAATTTTCGATGGCTTCCAGCTCCAGCCCGGCTTCGTTGATCGCTCGTTTCAACCCGCGAAGCTCGTCGGCTGTCCACCACTTCCCGCCATCTCCGGCGTACCCCCACCCCCTGTCATCGCCGATGGGCTGGTTATTCTTATTGCGCTGATTGCCCTTGTTGAAATAATCTACCAGGTGCACTACGATATGCGTACAGCCACACTGCCTTGCAAAATCAAAATGCTGCCGGTCGAGCATATGCCTGTACAAACCCAATCCCAGTTTCATGATCCTTTTGTTTACAATTATAGAATGCCGTATTTCCTGAACGCCGTAGTGCTCGACATGCCCGCCTCGATCTCCTTCCTCACCATCTTTTCCCCCCTCGCCTTTTCCAGGGCCCTGATCGTAACATCCTTTTCATGCTGCCTTGGGATGATGACGACGCCATCGATGTCGCCGAAAATAAGGTCGCCGGGCATGACGGTCACGCCGCCTATCTCGATCCTGCAACGGTAGTCCGCCACCTGGGTCCGGACGCAGGAGTCCTGGGCATAGCGCCCGCGGCTAAATACCGGCCAGTTCTGTTCGAGGACACGGGCCGTATCCCGGTAATATCCGTTGATGACCGCGCCGCTGGCGCCCCGGGTCTTCGCGGTCGCGGTCAGGATCTCGCCCCAATAAGCACAGCGCATATCGCCGCCGCTGGCTATATACACTTCATCCTTTTGCAATTGGTCCAGCGCTTCGGTCAGTTTTCCGAAAGGCTGCTCCTGTGGACCGTACACATCGATCATCAACACAGGCATCGCCCTTCCGGCTACCTTGAAATGAATTTGCGCGGGTTGGATCGGCTGGGGCAGGAACTGGTGATAACAACCGAGTTCATCCAGGATGTCGCCCACAACAGGTGTATAAAGCTCGTTCCGGTATAATTCGAACAGGGTTTCATCATTCTTCCATGCTGGCGGCCGTTGTGGTTCCTTTTCTCTTGACATTGGTCTTACTATTTTAAAATTGGATAATCATTGTCGGGCACCCAGTCTTATACATCCACGGCTGCCCGTATAGCTGCTTTCAACTCCTGCTGTTGACTGTAGGTCAGCGGCCTGTAGACATAATCTCCCAGATGGGTATCGCTTCGCTCCACGATAATTACAGACGCTTCCTTGTCCATGGCGATATTATGCCAGGTGTTGACCGGTATATTATAGGTAATGCCCGGCCGCATCTTTATACACGTGAAGAAAAGATCTTCCGACCCATTCACTGCCGCCGCGATAAGCACAGCCGATCCTCGAAGCAGGACGAAGGCTTCGTCCGTCTTAAGGTGCATGTCCATTTTCGCTATGCCCGCGAGGTCCTGCGATTCCAGGTGATTCAGCTGGGCCACCTGCCATCCCTCCCGGATGATAAAAGGGTTGTATCCCTCGCCCCTGTGTTCGTATGCTTCGATCATGCGCTTTGAATTATTTTTTTGGCCGGGGGTCATAAGGAATTGTACTTTCCTTATATCCCCCGTCGATGTAAATTTCCGTAGCCGTCATATACGCAGCCTTATCGGAGGCAAGGAAGGCACAGGTCCAGGCGACATCGTCCACTACCCCGACACGCCCTGCCGGTATCCAGCCGTTGAATTTCTCCCGGCCGAACTTCTCGATCTCTTCCCGATTCATCTCCGTCTCGATGGCGCCGGGCGATACGGCAACGACCCGGACCTGATGAGGCGCCAGTTCGAGCGCGAGGCACCTGGTCATCATGTTCAGTCCTGCCTTGGCCGAACAATAATGGATCAAACCCTTCCTGGGCACTTTGTCGTGAATGGAGGAAATATTGATGATGACGCCCCTGTTCCGGGCCATCATTCTCTTCCCCGCCTCCTGTGCGCAGATGAAGGCGCCCCGCAGGTTCACGTTGAAGACTCTGTCCCAGTCCTTCAGATCCAGGTCGACGGCGTGATCGACGGTTTCACAGCCGGCATTGTTAACCAGCACGTCGATGCCGCCCAATTGCTCATCGGCCATCCGGAAAAGCGCCGCGACCTCCTGCTGGACGGAAATATCTGCCTTGTACACCAATACTGTTACTCCGTATAAACTCCGCAGGTGATCTGCCAGTGTTTGCGCCCGGGCATCATCCCCCAGATGATTGATCACCAGATGCGCTCCGCAAGCAGCCATCACCCGGGCGATGCCCGCGCCGATCCCCCGGCTTCCGCCGGTGACCAATACCCGCCGCCCTTTCAGATCGATACTGTTGTCCATATCTCCATTGTTTTTTATGAAGGGGTCCGAACGGACCCGTGTACGGCCTGCACCTGCTCCGGTGTATAGCCGCAAATTTCGGTCAGGATCTCCTCCGTATGTTCGCCGAGCAGTGGCGCCGGACGTCTTACAGCGGCCGGAGTACCGCTGAACTGCACCGGTATGCCCGTCGTTGCTACCTTTCCCACCGTAGGATGATCGTATTCGATGATCATCTTATTGTGCAGAACCTGCGGGTCAACGGCCATTTCCCTGAAGGTGTTGACCTGGGAGCACCAGATGTCATGCTGCAACAACAGACTCAGCCATTCTTCTGTCGTCTTTGTCCTGAATACGGCGGCAAAATTTTCGTAGATGGTGTCCCGCTCCTCGATGATATTATTGCTGTCGAACTCCTTCCGGTCATAGCCTTCCATCCCCATGATGGAAGCCAGCCTCCGGACGGAATTCATGCCGATGGCGATGTAGCTGTCCCGTGTAGGATACAAGCCATAAGGAGCGCCCAGCCACGGATTGGGAATGCCTGCGGCGCTGCGCTCGGGGTTGGCCCCTTTGTGCAGGTAGGCGGTGATCTCCTGGGTGTGGAAGGCAATGATGGAATTGAGCAGGCTGGCGTCGATCCGCTGCCCCCTGCCGGTCTGCTGGCGGTGGTACAATGCCGCAAGCACCGACTGGACGATGAACAGACTGGTGAGCAGGTCCGCCTGGCCCACGGCAGTGACTACGGGCAGATCGCCGCGGCGGCCATTCAGCCACGCTCCTCCCGCAAGCGACTGGGCCAGCAGATCCTGCCCCGGGCGCGTCTGATAGGGCCCGTCCTTGCCATAGCCCGAGCTGGCGCAATAGATCAGCCCCGGCTGAACGGCCTGCAAGGATTCATACCCGATGCCGAGCCTGTCCATCACACCCGGCCGGAAATTTTCTATGACGATGTCAGATCTCGAGATGATGTCCTTGGCCGCCTGCAACCCCCCGGCGCTTTTCAGGTCGAGGGCGATGCTCCGCTTGTTCCGGTTGAATCCCAGAAATGAAATGCTCTGGCCGGCGGGGTATAGATTCCCATAGGCATAATGGCGCATCCAATCACCGCCGGGCGGCTCGATCTTTATGATGTCCGCGCCCATATCCCCCAGCATCTGCGTGGCCCAGGGACCTTGCACCAGCTGGGTGAAGTCGGCGACGCGGACCCCGCTTAACGCGCCTTCGTTGATATTTTCAGTTACCATAATTCTCTCCTTTCAATTCGCGGTGGCTGGCGGACAAGATCCGGTAGCCATCCGCAGTGATCAATATGTTATCCTCAACCCGCAGACCGCCGCCAAGTGCTTCCCCATAGATGCCGGGCTCTATCGTGATCACCATCCCCTCCCGGAGCACGCCGGTGCTGAACGGCGATAAGGCCTCGCCCGGATCGTGGTATCGAAAACCCGTCTGGTGTCCCAGCGCATGTGGGAAATAGCCGGCAAACCCGCAGTCATCGATATAGTCCCGGGCCGCCTTGTCGACCTCCCGCATCGCGATCCCCGGCCGGATCAGGGCGTATGCCGCGCGCTGCGCCCCTATAACGGCATCGTACATCCGCCGATTAAGATCCGTGATTTCTCCGGCCACGGCGGTCCGGGTGATATCGGCCCAATACCCTTCCACACAAACCCCCATCTCCAGCACCACCAGGTCACCGCTGGCAATAATTTTATGGGTGCTCCTGTTGAACCTCCCCGCATCCGCTGAATTCCGCCCCGACTGCACCATGGGCCATGCCTTTGCGAAGCTGATACCGGCCCGGCCGTTGACCTCCTGCACCGTAGCTTCTATCAGCGCCGACAGGAAAGCTTCCGTATGGCCCTTTTCTACCTCCTCGTAGAATACCTCCACGGCACGGGCGGCTACCCGGTGTGTCTTCTCTAAAGCGGCAACATCCGTCGCCGTCTTTTGCTCATAAAGCCGCAGCAATTCCCCGCCGGCATCCTTCCAGCCGCCGTCACTGACCCTTCCCAACTGCTCCGCCAGATCGGCCGGCAATGGCGGCTGCTCTCCCGACATCCGGCAGGGTGCGCTGCCGCCGATATTTCTCGTAAATGATACCGCCCCATTGGAAAGATCTCTTTTGCGCAATTCATCCTTTATGGCCCGGTATAAAACCTCCCAGGGATCCCTGCCATCGAGCACTCCCCAGGGATATCTTCTTACTTCGACGCCGGCGGGCAGGATGTCTTCCGGTTCCAATTCCGGAACAAAAAGCACTGCTTCCCCATCGGCAGGATAAAGAAGGACCGAAACGCCCCACAGGGGCATATAACCCAGCATCATCACCAGCTCGTCCGGTCGCCAGAATAACAGCGCCGCCAGCCGCCGCCGGCGCATTAGCTCCTCCACCGTTGCTTTTCGCTTCGGGTCCATTCTTTATTTGTTTTTTGCAGTGAATTCCTGTATGAGCTGAGCTGCCTCGGGTGACTGGTACAACGCCGCCACAGCGGCGCCCTCCCTGTCGAGCCTCGTTTCAAATAGCGCTTCGACCGCCGACGGCTCCAGCATGGCCTTGATGGCCTCCACCGCCCGCCGTGGCCGCCGTTTCAATTTTTCCACGAGCCCGGCAACGGTACCTTCCAGCGTCTGGTCCTCGGCCACCGCGTGTACCACACCCCATTCTTCCATCCGGGCCGCCGGATAGGACTGACCCAGCAGCAGCATCTCTTTTACTCTGGCAAGGCCCAGCTTCAGCAGCAGCCGTTGCGCCCCGCCGCCACCGGGTATCAGCCCCAGATGAACTTCCGGGAGACCCATTTTCGCCGATGCGGCGGCGACGATAAAGTCGCAGGCCAGCGCGATCTCGAATCCGCCCCCTAAGGCAAAACCATTCACGGCCGCAATAAAGGGGATTGACGCCTGCTCGATCAACGCGTACAGCCGCCGGCCCTTCTGTTGGAAACTGTTAAACTCTTCGGGCGTCTGCCGGCTGTATTCCTTTATGTCCGCACCCGCCATAAATGCCCGGCCACTGCCGGTGATCACCCCTACCGACACCCGCTCGTCGGCGGTGATGGCCTCCAACGCATGGATGATCTCGTCCATCATCTGTCTGTTCATTGCATTCAACGACTCCGGCCGGTTGAATTGCAGCCTCGCTACACCGTCTTCGAGGGTGCAGGTGATGGTATTATAGCTGGTCATGACAAGTCGTTTGATAAAGGTTATTCAATTGCCGCATCATCGAGACTCCTTCCAGACCTTCCATTGCACTCACGTGCACAAGATCTGCCGCCGCCTCCTGGAACCGGTTGAAGCCCGGCGCTCCCTTCCGCCGGTAGGCATGCTGCAGCGTGGACAAGGTTTGACTGAAAAAATCTCCGCTGTCGGCATTGCAGGCCGGATCCTCCCATGCGGACAGATGAGCAGGCTGACCGCCGTTGATATAATACGTGGTCCGCTGTACCTCGGGGTCCAGCACATACCGGATAAAATCCAGGCAGGCATCCCGGTTGGTGGTGTTCCGGGAGACGGCAATCCCGGCTCCCCCCAGCAGAGTCGAGATCCCATGCCCGCTTCGACGCGGCGCGTCCATAAAAATCAGCCGTATGCCGGCCGCATCCTTCCGCGCATAGTTCGTATAGCCGAAGCTGAACGGGCAATAGACGATCTCTTCTTCCGTAGCCATCCTATCGAGCATCTGAATGGGATTCATCCGGAAGGAATTCGGGTGCAGAAATGTCGCCCATCCCTGTAACTGCGCCAGCGCATGTTTGCCTGCCGGCTCATCGATACCCGCCGGCGTAAAGAACTCCCCTCCTTTATACTGGGCGCATAAGGTGAGGAAGACGCACCAGATGTCCGTGGGACATAACGGGATGGCGATGTATTTCCCCTTCGGGAGCTGTTCGGCGGCAGTCCGTAGTCCCTCCGTGTACACCGGCGGTTCCCAGCCGATGGCATCCGCCAGATCGGCCCGCATCACCGCTACCTGTGCGGCGGCGTCCACCGGCAGGGCGTAGTGCCGCCCCTTCCATCCATAGCTGTCATAGGACGGGCCGACGCTCTGAGCCGCCTGCACGGCGAGATAACTTTGCGGCAGGTGGTCTTCCAGTGGCAGCAACAAGGCCTTTGAGGCCGCCTCACCCATATAGGGATGGTCGATGATGACCAGGTCATACCGATCCACCAGCGTTTCGACGGGCATGTCGCCGAATTCCTTCAGGGTCCGCACGTCCCATTGCAGTTGTATTCCCGTCTTACGGCCCCATTCGGCCGCTACAGCCCTCAAAGGCTGATAGCCCCTGGGATGATCCCAGGTGATCCCGCTTATTTTGCTGGCCATACTTTTGTCATTTTTCTTTTTTTTGTCGTCCATTGGTGTTCGATCTCTTCCAGGGTCCGGCCCCTGGTCTCGGGTACTGTATTCCGAACAAAGAATATCGTTGGCACCATGGCCAGCCCGTACAGGACGAAAGCGATGCCGATGCCAACGCCCTCGCGCAGCAGCGGGTAGGTTTGTGTTACAAAAGTCGATCCGAGGAAGAGCGATAAGGTGGCGATGGACATCGCCCTTCCCCGGATCTTCGTCGGGTAGATCTCCGAGATGACCACCCATACACCGGGTCCGATGGTGGCCGCAAATACCACGATATAGAATACGAAGGCCCCCAGCAGAAATTGCTGTCCGCCCCCGCTGTAAAAAAGCAGGCCGATGGAAAGCAGGGCAATGCTTAAGCCCGTGAAGCCCCAGATGAGGAGGGGCTTTCTTCCCCAATGGTCGATCTTCCAGATCGCGACGAACGTGAAGATCATATTAAAAAAACCGATCACCGAGGCACTTCCCATGGCGGAACCCGACCGGAAACCGGCATGCTCGAAGATGGCCGGCGCATAATACATGACGGTCGTTATGCCCGTCAGCTGGCTGAGGAACGGGAGCGCCAGTCCGATCACCAGCGCCGTGCGGATGCCGGGCGCCAACAGTTGACGGAAGCTTCCCTTTCCCTCTTCGGTAAGGGCTTTGGAGATCTCGTCCATCTCCGCAGTGGCCTTTTGCCGCCCGCTGATCCGGCTCAATATTTGAAAGGCCCGTGCCTGGCGCCCTTCCTTCAGCAGCCACCGCGGACTCTCCGGCACGAAAAGCAACAGCCCCCCGAACAGCAAAGCGGGGATCATGTTGGAACCGAGCATCCCCCGCCAGACTTCGTCGACGAGATAAAAATGCAGCAAGCCTCCCCGCTCCCCGCCGTGCGTAGATGCAAATTCCAGCAGCATCGCATTCGAGAGGTAGGAACAGAGGATGCCCAGCGTGATCGCCAGCTGGTAGATGGAAACCAACCGGCCCCGTAAGTGTGCGGGGGCCAGCTCGGCGATGAACATCGGCGCGACCATGGCGGCGAAGCCTACCCCCACCCCACCCAGGATGCGGAATGCCACCAGTACCGTTGGCGAACCGGCGACCATACATCCCAAGGCGGACACAATGAAGAGTAATGCTGACGCCAGTAGGATCTTCTTGCGACCGTACCGGTCCGACCCGTAGCCGGCAATGGCCGCGCCCGCAACACAGCCGAGCAGGGCGGAGCTCATGATCCATCCTTCCATGCCGGGACTCAGCCTGAACTGCGTCCGCAGGAAGTTCACGGCGCCCGATATGACGGCCGTATCGAATCCGAAAAGAAAGCCACCCATACCAGCCGTTGCACAGATAATCGTCAGATATAATTTGCCTTTGATCATGGTCATTTTTTAAACCCCAGGGAATAGGTGTCGATCCGTGCGCCGCCGATATTTCCCTTGATCCGGTCGCCGTCCGGCGTCAGGGTCTCTTCTTCCTCTTCGATAAGGTTGACTTTCTTCAAATCCTTTATTTCACGGAAGACGCGGATCTCGTTTTGCTGTGGGACTTTATCCATGTTCACCACGCGTAATATAATCTTGTCGCTGTTGTCGGCCTTTTTGACGGCGGTGATGAGCGTGCCGGGGGTGGTCGATCCGAAGAAGCTCAATCGGGCGGGCAGGGAGGGTTTTCGGGGCGGAATGGTGGTGACGGCATACAGGGGATGATTGTTTCCCATTCCGAATGAAAACGCCTGTTTCCAGTCCGAGTGATGAGAACTGATGCTAAGCCGGAATACATGTTTTCCCCGCTGGTAATACCAGGGCCCTTCGCCATGACAGCTCTTCTGTGTTGTCAGCATCACGGCCTGTAGCACGGGATAGCTTACGGCATCCCGCGTCGGATCGATATAATCGAAAACGGCCATCCTGGAGGACATCGTGACCGCCATATCGCCGGCCGCCGCGGTGACGAAATTCTGGGACTCCCGCGGATGGATCTCTTCCGGCTTCTGGCGGTAGGTTCCGTCCCATGCCCATCCCCCCGGCCGCATGGACAACTCCGTCCCGTGAACGGCCGCCATTCCCATGGGGACGTCGTAGCGGATGTCTGCCGCGGACATATTCAGCGGCAGCGCAAAGCTCAGGTGCCGGCTACGGATACCTTGCCAGTCGGGCAGCTCGTATTCAAAATCGATCTTCTTGCATTGCCGGTAAACGGTGATCCGCTGTACAATCTCATCCTTGCCCAGCGTACTCCTGCATTCGAAGACGGTGAATACGGGGCCGTCATGGGTCCGGGACCATCTTGCGGGGTGGTTGCTCAGCTTGTCGAAACCCCGCATATTGGGGGGCGTTATTTCCGTAAACTCGCCCGCATCCAGCCCGTCATAGCCCATGTCCAGGATGTCGCCCCCTGCGTACCGGGTGGTATTGAGCAGTTCATGTCCTAATTCTTTATCGTAAAGGCTTTTGATCCCGCCGTCGCCGAAGGATATCCGGTAATATTCATTCTCATAGCCGTTGACGGCCTCTGCGGTGGCGGGCGCCCGTCGGGCGGGCGCGGGAGAGACGGTAAAGGTGGCATAACCCATCGCAGGGATCTTCCTTGCCAGGATGGCGACGCCACGACCCTCTGCCGTTGCTACCGGCTGTGAAGGCAGGATGTTCCCATCCGCATCGCGGACGAGATACTGGTCAAGGCTGTCTTTCACGGGCAGCACGGCGAGGGCGTCACGTTCCCACGAGAGATCGTTGAAGACGACGGCAGGTTGGGGACCTTTGACGGCAACTCGTGCCGCAATCCGCCGCAACGCCGGGTACAAGGTCGCCAGCGCGATGCTGTCGCCCGCTTCCAGGTAGCTTCGGTAAATGCTGTCGGTGATATCGCCGTGCTTGCCGCCCCACCCGTGATCGGGGTAGATGGACTTATACCAGGCAGTGTCGAACGAAGACCTGGGATACGCGGCGAAACTGCCTTCCAGCACGCCGGCCACGGTATTGAAGAGCTCCGATGCGGGAAGATGCACGGCGGCGGCCCGTTTGGCATTGATCGCTTCATAGTGTGCGGGACCGTGAATATAGAGCCATAGATCAGGCCGCTCCCCCGAGATAGAGTCGATTTTCGCTTCGGGCACATCCACGGCATCCAGGAACTGGTCCGCCGTCGTGTAACGGAGGTGCGGAATGGGGATGCCGATGGCTTCCACCAGCCTGTTCCATTCTTTTAGCACCCGCTCATAGTATACCGGACCGGAGGCGTCGTTGCTGATGACGACGGCATAGTGGGGCGGGATGTTGCGGGAGGCATAATAGGCGTTCCAATTCTTCAGCACGGCATGCAGCTTGTGCATGGCGGTTGGCGCGTCGGCATCGAAATATTTATAGAACATGACAGCCCAGCCATAATTGCCCGGGCTGTAGGTAAAGATCTTCGAGCCGTCGGGACTGTACCAGTTGAAAAAGCCCTCTTTGAACCGGCTGATGAACAAATGTTTTACGCCGCCGCGCGCGAGGATCTGCGGAAACTGTGGTGTCCGCGCCGGCACATCGACATTGAAGGCGGTCCGGGCGTCGATACGTCCTTTAAAAAATTCCTTCATCCATTTCCGGCCGAGGTAGAGCTGGCGCACCAGCTGCTCACCGGACTCCATTCCTTCATAGGGCTGGTTGAAGGTGGCGCCCCAGCCGAACTGGCCACGCTGCCAGGTTTTGACGGCCTGTTCCGCATAGGCAGGGTCTTCCTTTACCAGCTCCATCAGGTTGAGGGTTTGTTCCATCCCAAACCGGAAGGCGCTGTCCCGATCCATGATCCGCATGGCGGGTACGATGATCTTTTCGATCCGTTCCATCCGGCAGGAGTCGGGTGTATTCATCCAGGCAATATCCTGGTGGGAGGAGGAGACGATGTCGATGGTGCCATTGCCGAAATAGCCCCAGTCGTCCGGTACGTAGGGCTCGAATTCCTGTACGAGGACGTCATGTCCCCCGTGCCGGAACACGAGGCGGCCCCGTTGCCCAACCAGGGGCAGCCGCAGCCTCAACGAATCTCCGTCGGCTTTATAGCTCAGCGGCCGTCCATAGAGCTCCACCGAGAGGGCCTCTTTCTTCCCCTTATAGACGATCACGGCATCTGCCAGCAGGCGCCCTCCTGTCTTTTCATATTTCAATGGCTGCGGATAGACAATCTCCGCCTGCTGCGCCTCAGTCGATAAGCGGGCCAGCAAAACACCTGCAAAGAACCAGCATCGTTTCATATGTAGCAACTGTTACCAGTATATTTTTACCGTTTCTATCGCATGGTGCCCGAGTCTGTACTTCAGTTGATGCCCGGATACGGGGATCTCTTTCATCCCCTCTTCTGTCAGCGAGGTGATATAGGCCTTGCGGATCGCTCTTTGGAAGGTTAGCGTCACCTCCACATCCTTCCCGTCCGTCTCAACCATCCGGAGTACGGTACCGTCATCATCTTCCGCCTTCTTGAGGGCGGTGACCACGACATTATCCCGGTCGACGGACAAAAAGCCGTCTTTCTCCGGCAGTCCGGGGCCCACAATCCGGTCGGCACCAACCACGGCTTCCAACGGGGTGTTTGCCTCGACGCCATGCCGTCTGCCCTGCTCCCACCCGGGCGCCTGTGTCGTCAATGAAAAATGATAATAGTGGTCCCCGGTCTGGAGATACTCGGGCCCCTGATCGTGACAACTTCGCCGGGAGGCGAGGAGGATCGGCTGCAGCAAGGTACGATGCGGTTCCAGCCCGGTCATGTCCACGTAGTCGAAAGCAGCCGTCGAGGTGCTGAGGGTGAGGCCAAATTCCCGGCCGCTGACGCCGATCCAGTCCTGCGAACCCCGGGGATGGATCTCCTTCGGTGGGTCGAGGTAGATCTGTCCCGCAGGATCCTTCAGTTCATCCTTGCCGACCTCGACCATGCCATAAGGCACTTCATACCCGATCCGGCTTTCAGTGATCTTCACGGGCAGCGCCATCCGGTATTCGCGGTACAGGGTACCATCCCAGTTCTTTAATGCCACGGCAATATCGATTCGCTTCAATTCCTTGTAAAGCTTGATATCCTCTTCCACTACGGCATTGCGGATCGGCTGGCGCGAATGAAACACGGTGTAGACCGGCCCGTCTTCAGAAATAGTCCACGTTGTGACATAATTACCCGTCCTGTCGAAACCCTCCATGGTTGGCTGTTGTACACTGGCAAATTCCCCAGCACCCGTTCCGACCGACTTCAGGGTAAAAACTTCTCCCGCCGCGAAGGTGCTGCTGTCGACCACAGCCTGCCCGGTGGTCTTATCCACCAGGCGGGTAATACCGCCCCTGCCCAGTCGCAGGCTGTAATAGTTGCTTTCATAGCTGTCGCCCGCCGCCTTTGGCGGCGTCGCGGCGGAAAGATCGCCGTCCGGTCGGATATACCAGGTAGCATACCCTAAGGAAGGGACGTCTGCTGCTACAAAGGTCAGTAGGTGCACAGGCAATCCCGACTCGCCGGTCTCTTGTCTTCGTTGCGAGGGGACGACTCTTCCGGCGGCGTCAACTACTCTAACGCCCCGGCCATTCAAAGAAGCTGGCAGCCGGAGGGTCACGGGGTCGGTGCGCCGCCAGCTCAGGCTGTTGAATACGACGACCGGTACACCCTTGCCTGCCGGCGCTTCTACCCTTCCGGCGATCCGCCGGAGAGCGTTACGCAGCAGTTCCCCTCCTTTCTCTTTGGCATAAGTAAATTTAGCGAGGAAGATATCGTCGGTGGACTGCCCCTCCAGTCCTCCCCAGCCATGATCCGGATATATTTTCGACATCCACGCGGCCGCCAAATCGGATTGCGGGTAGTCCACGTTGCCATCGATCATCCGGTTGGCGGTCCAGAACGCTTCGGCCGCCGGTAACAGCTTGTCCCCCTCCCTGCTGGCCGAAAGCGCCCAATGATGCGTCGGCCCATGGATATAGACCCATACATTCGGCCGCTCGCCGCTGATGAAAGGGATCCGCGACGATGCCGCCTTTACAGTGCTCAAAAACTTGTCGAAGGTCGCACCGTGGAATTTTGGCAGGACGACCGGCAGCTTCTCACCGGCCTCATTCTCGATCATCGAAATCCCATTCCATCGGCTGACAAAATCGTAAAGGTGTTGCACCGGCTTCTGCGGCCATCCAAACTCATAGTTCAGGACGGCCGGTACGGCCTTGGCGACATCCCTGTCGTTGAATCGCGTTAACCAGTACACGACCTGCTCCGCCAGGGCCGCAATGCCGGCTGTATCGCCCTTTGCCAGGATATTGTAGAAATCGATATAGTGCCCCGGGGAGTAGGTAGTGATAAACGATCCGTCGGGACTCTTCCAGTTGTAAAGCCCAAGGCCGAATCTGCTGAAGAACATTCCCGTGACACCCGCCTTCGCCATCAGTTGCGGCATCTGGATGCTGCGCCCGGGCACATCGGAATTGTAATAGGTCTGCGCGTTATAGCCGAAATTGTCTTTTAGCCATTTCTTGCCGAAATAAAATTGGCGCGCTAACGATTCCGACCCATACATGTCCTCATACACCTGCGTATAGGAGGCCCCTACGAGCATTCGGCCCTCCTTCATGTACATGGCCATGGTATCCTTCATTTCCGGGTGGCGCCGGATATATTCCATTACAATGGACGATTGCTCGATGTCCATCTGGAAGCCGGGCATCTGGCGGAGCCGGGTAAGATACGGCGTCAGCCAGAGAGAGTCCCTCGCTATCGTGCTTTTCTCGATGGAATTGATCCAGGCGAGATCTTCGTGCGTTGTCACGGAGAGATAAATGGAAGCCTTCCCGCCCGAAAGCTCGCTGACTTTCTTTAACAGCGCGAAGGTCGCATTGCTGACCTTTATCGTTCCTTGTGGCGGAGCCTGCCCCGCAGCTGGGGTCGTGGCGATCCAGCATAGGGCGGTCCACAAAATTATCTTTTCCTGTAAGTACTTCATATACGATTATTTTATGCCCGGCACGGCATCGAACTGAAAGGTCTCGATACTGAATTTTGTTACGGGCACTTTGCCTTCTTTTCCGGTTCTTTCCGGGTTCTGTTCGATAATATTGGTCTTCTCCAGGTTATGGATACCTTTAAACCAGCTTAGCCTTGGCTCCGTATCCTTTCCCTCCATATCATAGCATCGCAAAACGATCTTGTCCTCGTTGTCATTCTTCTTGATCGTGGAAATGACGATATTTTCCTTGTCTACGCCTGCGAATGAATACCTCTCGGGCAGCGTAGCCCCCGCTTCTTCCCTGCGGCTACCGCCATCGGGGACATTATCTACTACCAGCAGGGGCTGCGCCGCCTGCTTGCCATTCTTCCAGCCGGGGTATCCCCTGCTGTCATTGGAAAAAAAGGAAAAGGTGAAATGGTGATCGCCGCGTTGCAGGTACCAGTTGGCCAGCGGGCTTTCATTGCAGCTCCTCCGGCTGGCCAGAAGCAATGGCTGCAGGACGGGCCTGGCGTTGGGGCCGGTCGGATCTATCCAGTCGAAGACGGCAACATCGGAGCTGACGGTGACCGATCCTTTCCCGTCCGCCGCACCGAACCAGTCCTGGACCTCCCTTGGATGGATCTCCCTGCACGGCGTTGTATAGATCTGCTCGGGTTTCGAGAATCCCGGCGCGAAGGGCAGTTCGGTCTTGCCTACCTCGACAACGCCCATCGGCGCCTCGTAGGATACCCTTGCGCTGTCCATCGCCAGGGGAAAGGCCATCCGGAATTCCCTGCTCCGCTCGCCATTGAACCCGATGATGTCCGCCTGGAAATCTATCCTCCTGGCCATCGTGTAGAAGATGACCCGTTGGCGCACCGTGCAATTCCGCCAGGGGTGAACCGTCTCGATGACCGTACGGACGGGACCGTTCTCCAGCAGCGACCAGCCGGTGTTGTACTGGCTCATCTTCTCGAAGCCCTCCATGGTCGGCTGCTGGACGCTTGTGAACTCCCCTGCCCCATTGCCGACGGATTGAAGCGAGAATACTTCCCCGGCCAGCAGCCTGCCGGGTGCTATCAGCTCCCGTTGCTGCTCTTTATCAAATATAGACTTAATACCGCCGCTTCCAAGCTCCACTTTATAAAATCTTGTATCCACGATATTTCCGGTTATGTTGATCCGGAGCTTGTCGGCATCGCCGGTTTTCCCCGGCACCAGGTAGTAGGTAGCGTAACCGATGGAAGGGATATCGCGGGCGATAAAAGTGATCGTCAACATCGCATTTGTTCCGCCGGCCGACGAAGATATGACCTGGTACTCCACCGGCTGGCCGCGGTCGTCCACCAGGCGGAATGCATTGTCATAGATACCTTCGGTATTTATGGTAACCTGTACGGGGTCGCTGCGGGTCCAGGACAAGGGATTGAAGACGATTATAGGCTTCCCCTCCCCTTTGTATATAATGGAATGGGCGATCTGGTCCAGGCGGCTGCGCAGGATGGAGTCGCCGGCGCGGGCCGCCTTTATATAGCTGTTTGCAAAGACCTGGTCCGTGCTGTCGCCATGGACCCCGCCCCAACCATGGTCGGGGTAGATGGCCTGTTGCCAGGCATCGTCGAATGCCTGCTGGGGATACCCGGAAAAGCTCTCCTTCATTGCCGCCGATACCGCGGAAAACTTCTCGGCCGCCGTCAGCAACCGGGAAGCCAGGCGTCCCGCCCGTACTGCCTTTTCGTGAGTGGGGCCATGGATATATAACCAGAGATTCGGGTATTCGCCGGTGACACTGTCGATCCGGCCGCGGCCGGCGCTGACCGCCGCCAGCGCTTCGCCGCCGGTGGCATAATTTATCCGTGGCAGGTCGCTGCGCCCTTCCGCTACAGCTTTGTTCCAATTCCCAAAATACGCGTCGTAGTCGAGGGGTTCGGAGAAGTCTTCGGAACTGATGTAGATAAAATCGGGCGCAAGCGACCTCGACCTATAGTAATTATTGAAGGAAGCCAGTTTGCCGGCGAATGCCGTAGTTCGCTGCGCTTCGCCGGCAGCATGTCTTATTACCCGGCCCGATTCCTCATACTGCCCGGGTGTCCAGCAAGTGATATGGCTGCCGTCGGGGCTGAACCATTTGTATACCCCGGGCTGGAACCTGCTGAACTGCAAATAGGGGATCCCGGCCTTTGCAAAAATCTGGGCCGTCTGCATCGACCGGCCAGGCACGTCTTCCGACCATGCACAATTGAAGGTTGCGCCGGGGATCAGCCGCTGTAGTTTCTTCTTGCCGTAATAAACCTCGCGGATGAGCGCCTCACCGTCGTATAACCCTTCGTAGGGCTGATTATAGGTCGCGCCCCATTCCAATCTGCCTTCCCTGGTGTATTTGGCGATCTCGGCCAGCCGATCGGGATGCCTGTCGATGTATTCATACAGGTTCAACGCATTTTCCACCGAAAACCGGAAATCCCGGCTTTCCCTCAGGCGCCTCAATGCAGGGGTGATCACGTGCAGGTCGCGAAACCTCCTGCAGCTGTCAGGGGTATCCATCCACGCGATATCCTGGTGAGAGGAGGGTACGACATTTATCCTTCCGCCGGTAAAATAGTCATGTGAGCCGTTCTGGCCCCGGCCGATGGCCGGCGCCAGAACAACGGTCACACTCAAAAGAATCGTTAGTAGCCGGCTCATTTCAACAAGGGATTAATCTGTACTTCGGCCAGCGGGATGGGAAATTGAAGGTTGTTGCTTTGGAACGTGGCACCGGAGGGCAGCACGAAGCCGACCGCGTCGACGAAACTGCCATGTACGGCGTCTAAGATCTTGTGCGTCCGAACGATGTCGTACCAGGCCTTGTTTTCGGCGCAGAGCTCCCATACCCTTTCTTTCCATACGGCGGTGCGGAAGTCGGCCTGGCTGAGACCGGACAACGCTGGTAACCCGGCACGGCCACGGATATCGTTCACGGCTTTGTATGCATCGGCGCCGGGGCCGCCATCCGCCTCGTTCTCCGCCTCGGCATACGTCAGCAGCACGTCAGCATAGCGTATCAGTGTGAAATCCTTTCCGGACCTTGGCGCATTGGTCAACAGCGTTTTGTCGAAGAACTTATACAAGCTCCAGGGGAAACTATACTTTACGCCGTCTACATTGATCGTGTCATAGAAGAAGCCGTTCTCCTGGCGGCGAAGGTCGGCCGGGTCATAGGAAGCGAGGAAGCTGGTCTCCGGGACCAATAACCCCATATCGTTGTTGACATAACCGTTCCGGTTGAAGGAAACGCCTTTTGGATAAAGCTCGATAGGCAGGATGTTGTTGACGATGTCCAGCCCGAAGTTGATGCCGAAGATGTTTTCTTCCTTGTTGTCGAAAGTGGGATTGTTCAGCTTGTCAAACCAGGTGAGCGACCCGTCGGACTGAAAAAGATGGAAGTTGCCGCCGGCGATCACTTCCATCGCCTTGTCGCGGGCAAGCGCAAACTTATCCGCCTCACCGACTGGAAATCCTGCCATGCTGAGATAGACTTTTGCCAGCAATGCCTTTGCGGCACCCGTCGATACCCGCCCGCTGCCATCCGGTGTAGGCGGAAGGCCGCTGGCCTCCGCATCCTGTAAGTCCGGCACGATCGCCTGCTCGTAGATGGTTTTTACAGGCGACTTGCCGATAAGTCCGTCCGATGCCTGGCTAGTAGGCTTCAGTTTGAGCGGAACGTCGCCGAAGATGTTCACGAGCGTATAGTAATAATAGGCCCGCAGGAATTTGGCCTCACCGACCATTGATTTCTTTGTCGCATCGTCCATCGAAATTTTCGGGACGTTGGCTATGACGAGGTTTGCCGCCTCGATGCCCTGGTAACCTGCTGTGAACCATTGCTGCAAGAGCGGGCTCGCCGAATTCTGCCGGAGATTGTAAACATTCACAAGGTCATTGCCTTCTGAAACGGTACGAAATTCACCGGTCACCAATTCGAGCATGGCGTAGGAATAGTTCCTGCCGCCGCCCGTAAAGGGCGGATACAGGAAAGCATAAATACCATTGACCGCCGACTGCGCATCCTGTTGCGTCTTATAATACAGGTTGGTAGTAATGACGGACTTTGGTGACTCTTCCAACCATTTTTTACATCCGGAAAGGCTGAGTGCGATCAGGAGAATGGGAATAATATTTTTCATATTCTATCTATTTAGAAATTAGCAGTAAGACCAATCGTATAAGTGCGTGGCCGGGGTGACCCATAAAATTCTATACCCTGTGCGAATGATCCGCCGAAGGTGCTGACCTCGGGATCGAACCCTCTGTACTTGGAGAGGAGGAAGAAGTTCTGGACGTTCCCGTACAGCCGCAGGCCAGTGAGTCCAAGGCGAACCGCTTGTTTGGCCGGAAAATTATAGCCAAGGTTGATACTCTTGCCCCGGACGAAGGACCCATCCTCCACCCAGCGGCTGTCCATGAAGAAGGGCAGATCGGTCCCCCAGGGGTCGATGTTGGAAAATCGCAGGGATGGCACGAGGGTGTTCTGGTGTTGCGGCGTCCAGGCATCGTTGAGAATGGTGCTATAGCTGTTGGCATAATACTGCCTGTCTTCGACGGTCAGCGTAGTGATGTTCATGACTTTATTGCCATGCCGTACCTGGACATCGGCGCTCAGCGTCCAATTCTTGTATCGTACGGTGGTGGTGAGATCCAGCTCGTACTTCGGGAACATATTGCCCAGTACCATGGCGTCGCTGTTGTCGAATACATGGTCCTTATTGACATCCAGCCGCTTGATATCGCCGGGCTTCTTGCCGTAAAGCGCCGCCTCCGCTGCTTCTTTGTCGCTCCATGTTCCTGTCCGCTGGAATCCCCAGAAATTGCCGATCGGTTTGCCGACTTGCAGGATATTCGTCTGTCCGAGGAAATTCGGTCCGGGATAGATGTCGGCATTGGTTGTACCGAGGGCGAGGATCTTATTGGTATTGCTGGCCAGTTGCGCTCCGAGGCTCCAGCTAAGGTCATGGTCGCGAATGATGTCTGCGTTGACCGCCAATTCGATACCCGTGTTCTGCAGGCTGCCGATGTTGGTCGTCACCGCGGTATAACCGGTGACGGAGGAGATGGGTACGTTCAACAACAGGTTCGTGGTCTTCTTCTTGTAATAATCCGCTGTGAGGCTGAGCCGGTTGTCGAGGACCCGGAGATCGACCCCGATGTCGGTTTGGGCAGTCTGCTCCCATTTCAGGTTGGGATTCGGTACGCTGACGGGCCCGGTGCCTTTTACCCGCTGGTCGTTCAGCGAGATGGTGTATACGCCCACGTTGCCGAGGGAAGAATACGGCAGGATCTCGGAGTTACCGGTGATCCCGTAACTGCCGCGCAGTTTCAGGAAGGAAATAAAATTATTGTCGGCCAAGAAATTCTCCTTTGAAATGATCCAGCCGACGGCCCCGGACGGGAAAAAGGCGAATTTGGTCTTGTCCCCGAACTTGGATGATCCGTCATAGCGGCCGGTAAATGTCAGCAGGTATTTATCCCGGTAGGCGTAATTGGCCCTGCCATAGTAAGAATTCAGCTTGTAATTGCTATATCCCGACTGGGGTGTGCCCTGCACGGCGCCCGCGCTGAGATTGTTATATTGGTAGAAGTCGGTGGAAAAGCCGGTAGCGCTGGCGGAAGACGTCTCCTGGGTCGATTCCATCCAGCTGGCGCCAAGCACAGCATTGATGTGATGATACGAACCAATGTTCCTGTCATAGGTGAGATAGTTCTCCGCCTGCCAGTAAACCGTCCGGGAATTGCCCACCGTTGCCGCCCCGCTGGTCGGCAGCCCGATGTCCTCGAGGTCCTTGCCGACGTATAGATTGTTCTTTGTCGATAAGATCTGAGTGGAGTAGGTTGACTTGAATGTCAGCCCTTTGGCAAGCCGGACATTGGCGTAGAAGTTGGCCAGGACCTGGTCGGTAAGATAGAGATTGACCATCTGATCCAATTGCCGCACGGGATTCTCCGCCGGGTAAATGCCGGCCTTGCTGTGCCCGCCCGACCCATCGAAATTATAGCCGAAATCGTTCAACCGGCTCCAGTCTCCGTTGGGATATTTTACGGGAAAAATAGGGAGGAACTCGACCAGCATACGCGTGGCATTCTCTGCGCCAACGGCAAAGTCGTCGACCCTGTTGGTCCGGATCTGGTTATAGCCGATGTCGCCCCCGACGGTGAACCAGGATCGCAAATTCATCTCCGTGTTGTACCGCGCCGAAAATTTCTTGTAGTAGGTGTTTCGAAGGATCCCTTCGTCGTCCTGGTAGCCGGCATAGAGTCCATTTTTGGATTTGGCGGTTCCCTGCGTCATGGAAATGTAGTGACGATTCGACACCGCAGTGCGGGTCGCTTCTTTTTGCCAGTCCGTATTGTAGAGCGGATTGCCGCTAGCGTCGAACAGATCGGGGTAGTCGGCGTGCAGATCGGGCAGGGGCCCGCGTGCGGGATCATAAGCCCAGGCCCGTTTGAACCAGGTCATCCAGCCTTTCGAATCCAGCATATCCATACGCCTGGCCAGCTGATTGACACTGGCGCTGCCGTTGTAAGAGATGCCAAAATCGCCATTTTTCGCCTTACGGGTGGTCACAATGATGACCCCGTTGGCGCCCCTGGAACCGTAAATAGCGGTGGAGGAGGCATCCTTCAGCACGTCTACCGCCTCGATATCGCTGGGATTGATCGACTGAAAGTCTGCCCCTACGATGCCATCGATGACGAACAGCGGCGAATTGGAGGCAGAGATGGAATTGAAGCCGCGCAGGTTTACACTGATCCCGCCGCCTGGCCGGCCTGAATTGCTGTAAACGCTTAAACCGGCGACCTTCCCCGACAGCGCCTCCAAAGGATTAGCGGTGATCCGGTCGGCCAGGTCGGCTGCTTTAACCGAGGCTACCGCACCCGTTACATCGGCCTTTTTCTGTGTACCATACCCAATGACGACTACATCGTTCAGGACGCCCGCCAGCGGAGTCAGCGTGATCCGCATCTCGACGCCGATCCGTGCCTCCACTTTTTCGGTCCTGTATCCCGTAATGGAAACAACAAGGGTCGAACCGTCGGAGGCTTTTATGTGAAAGGCGCCGCGATCATCGCTGACGACACCCGTCTGGCTGCCCAGCACCTGAACGGTCGCACCCCGGATGGGTGATCCGGAGCTATCCGTAATAACACCATTCACCGTACCTCCCGGTTGCTGGCTGAACGCCGGCAGGATACTGATGAACAGGACACCAATAAAGCAGAACGCCTTAATAAGAGGTTGGAAGAACCTGGATTCTCTTTTCATAATAGCAGTTGGTCGTATTAATAATATTGTTAAAAAAGTATAGGAGTCAGGTATATTGGCGCACCGGCTTCAGTGAAGGAATGTTGAAATGAACGATACGAAGATAGAACCTGCCTCCGGCCACATCTACAACTCAATTATCGGCTATTACAATTTTTTTAATCTTTTACCGGGTGCATCATGCCGAAATGGAGAAAATACTTTTATACCCGGGGAATATTGTAATTTAGAATTCCTAAAACTGCTTGTCATGAAGGCCCAACTGATAGAAGTAGGATTGCAGAAAGAGCAGACATTTTTTATCAAACAGCTCGATTGCGATCATTTCAACACGCCCTTTCATTTCCATGAGCTATGTGAATTGAATCATGTAGTGGAAAGCTCCGGAAAAAGGATCGTCGGGGACAGTATCGCCAATTTTTCCTCGGGTGATCTCGTCCTGATGAGCTCTAATCTGCCCCATATCTGGTATAATGACCCGGACTACCTGAAAGATACCACCCGGAGCACGGCCAAGGCTATCGTCACGTATTTCAACCCCAACTTTCTTGTGCACCTGACGCATGAAGAACATTACAGGATCAAGATCACCCATCTGCTGGAAAAGGCACGCCGGGGCGTGCGGTTCCTTGGCGACACCCAGCAGCGTGCGATCCAAAAGCTGCAAGACATTGTTCACAAGAAGGGCCTGGAAAAGGTTATCGGCTTTTTAGACATCATCAACCTCTTCCTCGATGCCCCCGAGTACGAGTGCCTCGCTTCTATCGGGTATCAACACTCTTTCAATGAAAAGGATACCCGGCGCATGAGCACTGTCTATCAATACCTGATACAAAACTTCACCGAGCCTATCTCCCTGGCTGAGATAGCCGCCGTTGCCAATCTCTCGGCGCCTGCCTTCTGCAATTTCTTTAAGAAACGGACGCAAAAATCCTTCTCCCGCTTCCTCAACGAACTGAGGGTAGGGCACGCGTGCAAGCTGCTGCAAAATCATGAACTGTCCATCTCAGACGTGGGTTACCAGTCCGGCTACCAAAATATGACCAACTTCAATAAGTTCTTCAAGGAAATCACGGGGGAGACGCCTTCTCAATACAGGAAAGAGCTGCTCGATTCATTCGCCGGCGGCAGGATGTAGCCGCGCAGGTCGGGAGACGAAGATGCGATATATCATTGATAATCCATGCCGGACATGGGAAAATCAATGACGATCGTAAAACCGCCCTCGTTGTGTATCGCGATATATTATAAACAACTTGATGCGGGTAATTTCTGGCTGATCGTTCATAGTCCTTCGCCGGAGGATGCGCCGGCGCAGTTGAACACCTTCCCCTATTATGGACTTGGATTCATAACCATCAGAATCATTGAACTTGATGAAAATAAATTGCCCCGGCCAGGGTCCCGACCGTATTGCCAGGGCCCGGGCCACGTTGATGACGCGAGTGAGCTATAGCCGATATGTAGCCCAGGGGACGACCGGGGATCTAACCAGGATTCTTTTTTTGATAGTTACGGCGGGCAGTTTCCATCAACCTGACGAGTTTGCGGCTAGTAAGCGGTTTGGGACAAAACCCGGCGAAGCAAGTCCTTTCAGCCAATTTCGCAAATTCTTCTTCGTCGGACGTCGAGGACAAGATAAATGCGCTGTACCGTTTTCGGATGGAGAAGCTAAGTTTGGCAAATTCATCCAGAAATTGAAATCCGTCAATACCAGGCATGTGCAGATCGGATAGGATCATATCCGAATGGCAGGTGTCATTAGCCGAATGCCCGTTTTCCGCCTCCAGGTGGCGCAGGGCATCTGCCGCGGAGAAGAACTTTATTGTCTGTGCCCCGGGGGCGACTATTTTGATAGTCTCCTCGGTCATCGCCATCGTAAAAGGATCATCGTCAATTACAAGGATTTTAAGCTTTTCTGTTTTCATCGGGATATACATTTAGAAGCAAGGCGGCCGTACCATCCTTTGGAAGTCGAGCGCTTTCTGACGATTGGTGGCACGTCCAACGCCGATCACGCAGGCGCCGGCCGTGTCGGAAGAGTTCCCGGCGCGCCGTCAGACCCGAGATCGGCAAGGACGCGCCTGGCCAGCCCGTGGTTGGGCATTGCCGGCGCCCGATGTTACTGTCCGTCAAACAGTCTTAATTTTGGAGCTGGCTACATTAGCCTAAAAAATACTGTTCGCTTACGATCTTTCCGTCTTTCCAAATTCGACGCAAGATCTCATGCCAGAAAACCTTGCTTCCGTCCTTCATGTCAAAGTCAAACGTAAATTCACTCATGCTTACGTCTTCCCCGACTCCCGAATGATGAAATGTGATGCCATTCACCTTGGCGATACCCCCGAGGAACTTTTCCATCTTGGCAAAGTGTCCTTTCTTGGAGTTAACCACGGTTCCGTCGTGGTCGGTAGTAACCACGCTGTCGGCGAAGTACTTGCTTACGGCGGGAAGTATTTCTCCTTTCGAAACAAGTGCATCTACCTCGGCGTTTAATTTTCTGATGTCCATTTTTTTGAATTTTTAATTTGAAAACACAAAGCTACATTCGCGACAGGCCCTCCTGTTTACAAAAAAAAGACATGAAACTGTAAATAATAGAAATGAAAACAAAAATGGGAGAAGAAGTGTTATGGTAGAGTTCCCTTAAAGTGATCGCGAAATGAGAAAAGACTTTACGCCTGAAATAAACAAGCTCTATGTGTTTGAACAGCATTGTCTTCTGTTCATAAAATCAGGCAGTGGGATCTTTGAGGTTGATTTTAAGCAATATGATTTTGACGGCAATAAAATGATCTTTCTGTCTCCCGGGCAGTATTTCAGGTTATTATCGGGGAATTTTTCCATATTGCAATTTGAGTTTACCGACGAAAGTATTGCTGATGCGAGGAAATCACGTTTTCTTTTTAAGCATCTGATAAGTCTTGGCCATGTTAATCTTGATCGCAAAAAGCCCTTTTATCTTAAGCAAATCACCGGATTCGATCCCGCGAAAAAGGGCATCAATCTGCTGCACCATGCCATTGAAGACTGGATGATCCTGAATCCGTTCCGGGCAACCCAGGAAGAAATCGATTTACTTTTTGACGTAGGAGAAATTATCGACAAACGTTTTACCGAACCGGTCGCATTAGCAGATGTTTCAAGCCAACTGAAACAAAAACCGTGGAAAGTACAAAACGTAATCAGGGAGAAGCTAAACATTACGGTAACAGCAATGGCGCATAAAAAGAAACTCCTTGAAGCGGAGAGAAAGATCGCCTTCACAAGTTTATCAGTAAAAGAAGTGGCTTATGAGCTTGGCTTCAGGGATTCGGATTATTTTTTTAAATTTTTCAAGCAGCACACCAAACAAACACCTTCGTCATTCAGAGAACTGTTCAATTTTAACAGCAACGATAGTTTTATAAAGGACATTTCGGAGTTAATCGATAGAAATTTTAAAGAACCCGTTAAAATGGGCTTTTATGCAGGTGAATTGGCAATGTCGGAGAAAACCCTTTCACGTAAGCTACGTGATAAGCTTGGCGCTTCGTTAACTGACTTACTGCATAAAAGAAAATTAAAGGAAGCGAGGAAATTAATATGTAGCGGCATTTCTGTTGCTGACACCGCATTTGAACTGGGCTTTAAAGAGACCAGTCATTTCTCTTCGTTCTATAAGAAATATACTGGCGCGTCGCCCTCACAACTCACCGACACCCCCGCCGGGCATTGAACTGATCCGAAAAACTTACAGGTATGAAACAAGAAAAACAATTCAAGGCGGTACGGTTGGACCACTACGGCGGCCTTGATGTGCTCCACATCGATGAGCTCCCCCTACCCGTTCCGGGTTCCGGAGAGGTGTTGGTTAAGATAAAGGCGGCTGGGATCAATCCGATAGAGACGAAGATCCGAGAGGGGTTTCTCGCCGCTTCGTGGCCGGCCACCTTTCCTTGCGGTGAGGGCAGCGATTTTGCGGGAGTGGTGGAAAACGTAGGCCCGCAGGTGAAGGACTTTGCGGCCGGCGATGAGGTCATCGGATTTACCAATAACCGGGCCAGCCACGCCGAGTATGTGCTTGTCCCAACGGATCAACTCACCGCCCGGCCCCCGCATGTGTCCTGGGAGCAGGCGGGAGCCCTCTTCACCTCCGGGTCGACGGCCTATGCCACGGTAAAGGCTGTTTCGCTGAAAAAAGGCGATACGGTGGTGATCTCGAGTGCTGCCGGCGGTGTGGGCTCGATCGCCGTACAACTGGCCGTGGCTGCCGGGGCCCGGGTCATCGGTCTTGCGAGTGAGGAGAACCACGCCTGGTTAAAACAAACGGGGGTGATTCCTCTCGACTATGATGGCGATGTGGCTGAAAAAATCAAAACGGCCGCCGGTGGCCGGATCGATGCTTTTATTGATACCTACGGCCATGGATATGTCGATCTGGCCATTCGACTGGGGATAAAGCCTGACCGGATCGATACCATCGTCGACTTCGACCACGCCGCCGCCAAAAAATATGGGGTCAGGACAGAGGGAAGTATGGCGGCCGCTACGGCGCAGGTGATGGCTGAACTCGCCACGTTGATCGAGCAAGGCCGCCTAGAGATCCCGATCGCCCATGTCTACAAGCTCGACCAGGTCCGTGAAGCCTTTGCCGAGCTGGAACGGCACCATACCCATGGAAAGATCGTATTGGAGCCGTAAATAGCATGAAAGTACTTTCTATAAATGTGTCACAGCCGAAGGAGGTGGACTGGAATGGCCGGAAAATAACGACCTCCATCTTTAAAACGCCTGTCGAAGGCCGGCGGCATGTGGCAAAATTGAACATCGAGGGGGATGGCCAGTCCGACCTGCAGGCGCATGGTGGCGAGCATCGGGCGGTGTATATCTATCAACAGGATTCATACGAGTTTTGGAAAAAGGAGTTGGGTCGTGACGATCTGCACTATGGGCAGTTTGGCGAGAATCTGACCGTTGATGGCCTGCCCGACAGTGAAGTATGCATCGGAGACCGGTTTCAGGTCGGAACGGTTATCCTGGAAGTCACGCAACCCCGCGTCACCTGCTATAAGGTTGGTATCAGCACTGGTGTCCCGGAAATGCCTGCCCTTCTCGTACGGCATAAACGACCAGGTTTTTACTGCCGCGTGATCCTCGAAGGAGATATCGGGGCCGGTGATACCATCGTCAAGCTTTCCGGCGGTAAGGGAGGTATGAGCATCGTCGAGGTTGACGGATTGTTATACGGCAACGCACATCCTGCCGATCGTTTGCGGCAAGCCCTGGAAGTTGATGCCTTGAGCGCCGGCTGGCGAAGCTCCCTGCAAGCGTTGTACGAGGCGGAGGTGTCGGGCACGGTATCGGGGAATGCCGGTCTGGCGCCAATGCTTGCGGCCTGGCAGGGTTTTGTACCCTTTTCCGTCACCAGGATCGTTGATCAGAGCGATGGGGTTCGCTCGTTCGACTTGTCCCCTGTAGATGGCCGTCGTCTGCCGGCATTTGTCGCCGGGCAGCATCTCGTCATTAGGATCCCGCGCCCCGGCGGCGCGCCGCTGGTCCGGATGTACTCCCTTTGCGGACCGGTGAATGAGACGTCCTATCGCATCGGCGTAAAAGCGGAGCTGAATGGAGTGGGAAGCGATTACCTTCACCACCATGTCCATGTGGGTGACCGGTTGGAGCTATCTGCCCCGAGGGGCATTTTCACTTTGACACAAAAGACTGCCCGCCCGCTGATCCTGATGGGGGCCGGCATCGGCATTACCCCCCTGCTCGCCATGTTATATGCGATAGCCGCCGATGGGGATCAACGGGAAGTCCTGTGGATCTATTCGACGCAAAACAGCCGGCACTATCCTTTCCGGGAGGAAGTGCTACGGATTTCGGGCAGCATTGCAAACTACTG
>Ga0310811_10000690_pt1 | contig 43107 bp, 54 predicted proteins | sample YCmetagenome_FD_207642 | JGI IMG/M metagenome (GOLD analysis project Ga0310811, IMG submission 207642) | Soil microbial communities from experimental microcosm in Duke University, North Carolina, United States - YC | ecosystem: Engineered > Artificial ecosystem > Soil microcosm > Unclassified ...
ATCCCGCCATCCCCGCAGCATCGCCCACAATGCCGAGCATAGCTGCTTGTGGACTGCCGGCGTCCGGATCCAGTCCGAATCCAGCGGCCGATTAATGTTCCGCGACTGAGCGTCCGCCTCAGCGGTGAACAAGTCGCAAATCAGGGTACGGCCGGCGATATCCGGCGTGATCGAGAGATTGTTCGCCGTCATGAAGACAACGGGCGTTTTCGGCTCCTGGAATTCCTCCTGCGAGTGAAACTTACGGCCGCCCCACCATGTCGCCGTCATGAACGCGTTTAACAATCCCGACTTGAGGAACGTCTGCTCGAGATCGTCCAGGACCAGGTACGCCTTCGCTTCACGCACGGCCGTATCCAAGCGATCGCGGAGCTTCCCGTTATCCTCCGGCATATTGTCGATCGTCGCATATCCCCAAGCCACCGTGAGGATGATCTCGACCAGGAGCGTCTTCCCCGATCGGGACGAATTTGCGTGCATGAGGAAATTGATCCGCTTCGCATCCAGCGGTTGCAGGAAATAACCGAACTGCGAAAACAGCGCCGCGAAGAATACCGCCCGCGATCGCTTGTCCTGAAATGGGAATTCCTTGATCAGATCCTCCCAAATCGTCAGCCCCTCCATCGCCGTCATTTCCTCATCGTATTCCCACGGTTGCGGGAGCGTAAGGATCCCGCTCTCCGCGTCGTATCCCGTCGGCAATAGCTCCAGGGCCCCGCTCTTCCGCTGGATCGGCAACCGATGCGAATTCACCCGTAGAAGCCGCGGCTGTTGATCGCCGAACTCATCCGACGCCAAGCAACCCTGCGCGTGCTCGACCCCCATCGTCTGTTTGATCCGCACGAGACCAACGTCCTGTTTCCAACTTGCTCGAAAACAGACGACCCCGCCGGCGACCTCGACCCAGCTCCGGAAGCGATGCGCCCCCATGTCCTTGATCTCGGCTCGGTTCGTCATCGGATCGATATTCACCGTGACCAGTCGCCCCTTATATCGATAGATCCCCTTTCCAGCGATCAACCTGCCCATCTCGAGGTTAAAGTCGGAGTTAATGGTTCCATCGAGCGGCAGCGCCACCCAGTTTTGGAACGGCCGCGACGGCCCATCCGGCTCATCCGCGACCGCCGCGAGGTGCGGCCGCTGCTCGAGCAGACCAGCCTCGAGCGCCGCCTTATGAAGAGCGTCTCCCTGCTCGCTACTGCTCATAGGGGAGTTTCCTCGTCGAGAGTCCGGACCGCGTAGCTATTTCCATGCGGCTCGCCAACCACACGATCAAATGCCGCCCAGGCATCCTCTTCGCTCAGGAACTTAGTCGCGTCCCCCGGGACATAGCCCCACCGCGGAGAATCAGTTCGAACGCCCTTTTCCCAAGTGCGCTGGATCCGCATGTATAGGAACGGCGGCGCCGCCTTGGCACGCACGACGAATCTATCGAATTCGTCAGACACGGGACAACTCCTCCCGTCGAAACAATTCAGACGCGGCCGCGGCCGCGGCCGGAGGATTTAACCACAGGACTTCCGTCCGCTCCTTTGCCCCATCTGCTCTCGCAGTTCGCTCGACCCTGTGCCAATCTGGATAGAGCTCCCGATCATAAAGGTCGCAGCCGTAACCGGAGAGCACCACCGCCCCCGACAATCCGTGCAAGACCGACGCAAGATGCCCGTGATCGGCATCGGTCAATTCGTAACGATAGCCGCGCCTATGCCCTCCGGTGTCCTGCGTGCGCGTGGAATGGACGTAAGGAGGATCTACGTAATGCAACGTCGTTTCGCTATCGTGCCGGACCATCACCTCCGCGGCATCCCGGTTTTCGATCACGACCCCTCGAAGTCTCTCGATTATCGCGGGAACGTTGTATGGCAGATTCCGCCAATCCGCCGCCGGCGAACTGCCGCTCCGGTTCGAGTTGCTCCGGAAGCCGGTCCGCATCGGGACATCCTTCCGCGTCGCGCGCGTGACCGTGGACCCGAACCCCATATAAGCCCGGACGACCGTCCGCCGGGCACATTCGATCGGATCACTCCCTCTCTGATAGCTTAGATCAAATTCCTTTCGAGAAAACGGCGTCAGCTCGAGCAACCGGACAAGCTCGTACCCATGATCTCGAACAACCTCGAAGAGATTCGAGATCTCTCCATCGAGATCATTGTAAATCTCCGCAAAACAACGCGGCTTCTGCAGGAGCACAGAAGCAGCACCGCCGAAAGGCTCGACGTAAACTCTATGCGTCGGAAAATGCGATATGATCCACTGGGCAAGGAACCATTTTCCGCCGTGGTATCGGATTAACGGGCGGTGAGGACTCACGACCGCCCCTCCTCGGTTTCACACGGACCGACAGCATCGAACGCTTCATCGAGCAACTCAGAAAGAAGACGCTTTACTGTCTCTGTCTTTTCTTCCGAGAGGCCATATCCAGCGATGGAAGTCACCTCTCCTATTGCCGCCGATGCCATCTTCACCTGGCTAAGGTTGCGGACGAGAATGTAATCGCGTTCGGTCACGACTGCACCTCCGAGACCCTAATGATCGAGCGATCGAACCCGTCGATTTTTTCCGCGAAAGCGACCGACTCGAGCAGACAAAACTCGCCCGAAGGATGCGCCGCCTGCAACCGGAGCAATTCGATCTCCGCCCGATCGCGATCGGTATGCACATACCGAGGCGCCTCCCGATCGCGAAAAATATAATCATCGAGGCGCACCCAATCCCGACCGCGCATACCGCCGCCCTCGATCGCGGTCGCCATGTTGGCAATCATCCAGATTTTCACGCCCTCCCCTTCCGAAACTCAGCCAGCGCCAGCTTCACGCGCTCATTACCCTTCGCGTAGTATTCCAGCCCTTGCCGGATCCACTCGCCGCCCGTCGGATCCGAGTCCGCGACGCCGGCGGCCGCGCGACCGATCCACTCCTCGAGGACGTCGCGCTTAGGCAGGACGTCGATCAGCGGCGTCATGTCCGGCGCCGGATTCACATACAGCAATTTTTGCAGCCGCGGCCGCGCGAACTTTTCATATCGCCGCACCTTCCTAACGTAGGACCTCCCCTCCCCATCCCGGGCCTCGACCTTCTCCTCCCGCATCTTTCCATGCCGGAGCGCCCCAGGGAGACGAGTGAGCCGCACGGCCGTCAGCGTCTTGGGATCCCCGCCCAGGACGGCGATCGGATCCCGGAAGCGATCGCGCTCCGCATCCCAAGCCAGCTTTGTTGCCGCATCCACCCTCACCAGCGCATGCACGCTCCTGGACGCGCTCGTATAGATCGCCGAGATCCGGAGCGGCAGTTGCACGAGGGCCTTCAGCCATTGGAAGGTGTCCGCCTCGTCGCTCTCGATCACGAGGTAACGCCACGCCGTCACCGCCCGGTGATTCCGACAGCTCTGCTTGTCGCCCTCATCCGTCGGGTGATATTTGCCGTCTACCGGCTGCGCGAGGAACCACACACCGCAAGGCTTCGTTACCGCCCCCGTGGTATTCGCCGGCGTGTCCGGCCAGATTTCGACCCCCTCTCCGATCACCGCCGCCCGCTCCACGGTGAAGACCGCAACCTTTTCCCCGGGCTGGAACACGAGCCGAAGGAATGCGTCCGCGTCCACCGTCGCCGGATCCACCGCCGAGCGATTCGCCAGCCAGGCCAGATCCACCGGATAAGGCACGCGGCCGGAGAACCTCGCGAGCTTCTCCTCGTTGAAAGTCACCTTCTCCGGCGGCGCGACCTGGAAATCGTCCTGCCATTTTTTCGAAGGCTTCCAATCCTCCCCCTTAGCCAGCCACCCCTTAGCCTTTTTCGATGGCGCTTTCTCCGCGCTATCGAGCTTATGCCGGAGATCCTTATCACTCCACGGCGGATCACACCGCCGGTTGTACTCGCACATGATTGGCCAGGCTTGCCCCGGCGTCAGCGCGAACCCATTCACCAGGATGCACGCCACATAAAACGTCGCATCGTGCCCATTCTGCCCGGAGACCGCCCCAGGCATGGCAGACACATACTTAGCCGCTCGATCTAATAAATCCATTTTCGCAAATTCCGCATTTGAGCGATCCCAGGCCGCCGCCCTGGTCGCAGTTACTTAGAAGGTGTCAATTGAGCCGCCGCCGCGACCGCTCCGGATCAGGAGAGGGCAAGGTCGGCGCCGGGGGCAACGAGTCCGAATCCACCTTCACCGCGACTGCCTCTTTCGACGCGATAAACTCGAAAACAACACGCCCCCGTACCTCGTTTCCGTGTCTGTTCTCGTGGACTTCCCACTCCTGACACCACATCTCGCCGCCGGGAATTTCAACGTGCTGCCCGGGACGCGGAAGCCAATCAAAGACGTTCATTTTACCACCTCCCGCTTATGCTCAACCCCGCTTCGCTCCAGCCCAGGGAAATAAAAGTGCGAAGTATAGCCTTGCGCCGGAAGGTTCAGAGTTGCTGAAGGAAACTCGATCCGGATTCCAAGCATCGGAATCGGAAAGAAAAAGAGATGCCGCTTTTCCCGATCGTAAAAGAATCCGACCCAGCAATCGTACCAGGCAAAAACCGGAAAGACGCGAGCCTCGAGGAATCGTGGAAGAATCGAACGGCGCGCCCTTTTCACTTAGCACCTCCGCTGATCCAGAACTCTTTCTGCCAAGCCTGCGCCGCCCAATTCAGCGAACGCGCCTTGTCTTCCCCGTTTTTCCAGCTTGCCCGCTCGAGACTTAATCGCCACCAGCCGCGCCCAAATGGAACGGCCTGCTCTCTCTTGCTAAGATTTAATAAAGCCTTCCGTTTCCTTGGGATAAGCTCGATGGAAAAGAATCCTGGCGACGCAATCCTGAGAGCTAAATGGTACGGCGCCTTGAATACGATATAGAGCCCTTCCTTGTGCCCATGTCCTTCACATGAATAAACCGGCCGCGCGCCCAAGTGCTCGAGCGTCAGCACGAAGAAATTCACGCCGGGATCCAACACTTCACCTTCCGCACGATAGTCATAGCGGATTACCTTCTCTTGTTTCGCAGCCTCCCAAGGTTCCTCCGCAAGCGCCCAATCCGGAGCCGTTTTAATAATCCGGTCAAGTACACTTTCGGGCGGAAGGTTGCCTCCGATTCTATTAAATAGGCGTCGAATCCGCAGCAGGGTCTCGACGCGCTTAGCTTTCGAAATTCGTTTCATCACTCGCCCCCTCCGCAGGCGTGCTGCTCGCCGATCACGACCATTACCCCGCATACCTCACAAGGCAGGCGCCGGGGCGATCGCTGGACGCAGCCCGTGAGTTGACCCGCCAGATCCAGCGCCGCCTCTCGGGTTTCGGGATTGTAATCTCCCCAAGGGAAATCCGTGATGAGCTGCTTGAACCAATTCAGCATTTCCGGAGAAATTTCCGGCCGCGTCGACCAGCCATGATGCCAGGCGAATGCACAGAAAGCCGCCACGTCCCGCGGATCCCCTTTTTCGACGTGCTTGGTGAGCTCAATCGCCAAGCCGTGCTTCCATCCATCGGAAAGCCAATGGTTCTCGAAACCATATTTCACTTCCGCCAACGCGAGCTTCAACGCCAGGCTGAAGGCAAATTGCCCGACTAGCGCAGCCGTAGCCGAGTGCATCGGCACGAGCTCTTCGATCGGCGTGCAATGACACACGCACCCGTGCATTTCCTCCGCGCCATTCGGATCGTCGCCGACCTGGACCGGCTTCACCCATGCCCACGAGCCGCCGCAGGTGCAGCTTGTCGGAACAATCTTCCAGCCTCTCTCGAGCAAGCCCGCCACCACCGCAAAAATCGTTTCTCTCATTTCGCACCCCCTAGCAATTCAGGCTGAGAATCTGCGAAGCGCGCTCGTGCTGCGGCACCGGCTCGTTTCAGGCACTGATCGATCGCTCGCTTAGGCGCGTGCTCGAGCACATTGAACCACGCTCTCTCCTCGACCGGAACCAGTCGCGCCGAGATCAAAGCGAACGTCTTCGGCCGGAGCATCTCGAGCAACGAAGGATTCGTTACAAAGAGCCGGAACATTTCCGCGAACCATTCCGCCCGGTTCGGACAATAGTTCGTGAGTTTCTCCTCCCCACTCTCCCCGTGGAGTCTGACGCTAAAATCTGAATAATAAGCGCCGGCAGCGTTGCCAAAAAGACAGTCGACGTGGTGCCCCAGCTCGTGCTGGATCACGCCGTATGGAGTGCGATCGATGAAGTACCCAGGAAAAGACCAGCTCGCGCCCGCCAATCCGATCGAGGAGCAGCTCTTTACATGGATAGTGATCGTGCTTTCACGGTAATAGGCACAAGTCCCGACGTCATGCGGTCGAGACGACTCCACGATCTCGGGGATGCTTATATTATTGGCGCGGCAAAACCGCTCCATAAGCTCGACACCAGCACTAAACAATTCCGGCTTCGATCTCATTTCGCACCACCTTTCCGACGACGAAACTCCGCGAGCTGGCGCTCGATCGTGAGGTAGGGCAAGCCGCTCATTTCGCACCGCCTTTCCCAAGGACTGGCGCCGATACAAACTGACGTTCTCCGCCCTCGTCGGATTTCAGCTCGATGACGATCGCCCGACGGGCAAAGTCAGGAGGGACGTCCAGGACCGAGCCGGACAGGAAGACCCGCGTGAAAATCGGAGCAATCTCCTCCGACTGGTGGTGGAGCCGACGATATTGCCAATGCGAATGCGTGATGAAGCATTTCAGGGTATTCGACCGCAATGCACGCAACGGAGCATCGTCGAACCACACGTACGGGAGATCCAAGAGCCCCGGGATCCGATTTTGCAACGTATCCTCAGACCCAGGGAAACAGCACGCTCGAGCGGCACCGGAATAAAAATGCTCGATGATCGCGCGCACAAGCAGCGACTTCCCCGATCTCGCCGGGCCGGTAACGACAATCGCCGGGCGCGCAAGCCCTTCCGGAGGAATCGAACTCGGGTGCGACCGGATACTTCGCAACGCAGCCGCGAGCGCTTTCTTACCGCCTCGTGCAAATGTCAGGAACCGCGGAACGTCAAAAGCCCTTTTCACTTCGTCCCCCTTTCCGCGAAGAAATTCATGCCGGTTTTCCGGATCCCGAGCGCCTTACGCGCTTTTGGAGTGAGACCCGCCCACCACTGCAAGACCTCGGCACCCGCCAATCCTAGACTCGCAGCCAGAGGCGCGAGCGCAACGCCGAGGCCGATATCCTTCGACCGAATGGCTAGGACAATGGATTCCGATTGCCTCTGCGCAGGCGTCAGCTCGAGCGGCGGCGGATCCGCAGGGGCCGGAACATCGCCGAACTTTTCCCGGATCTCCTCGATTTTCGGATGATTCTCGATCGGCTCTTCCGAGAGAGGCAGAGTCTCCTCGCCCTCGCTCTTCACACGTCGGCCAATCTCCTCGAGCACGAGCATGCGGCGATAGGCATCCGAGAACCGCGGGTTTTTCAGGACCGCCTCGAGCAGCTTGTCCGGCGCACTTGAACACGCAGCCGTAAATTCCGTAGCGGGCCAGGAGTGCGACGGCAACGGTCCTTCGATCAAATCTCGCTCAAGAATATCCAACGCCGAGACAGAATCGGCACTTACCGGGACAGTCTCCGGACCATCCGCAAGGGCCGCAGAGCAAAGCGCATATCGCTCCGCGCCGACCTTCTGAATTTCCGGATGCTGCTTTCCTGTGGTGGAAAGCCAGACGTGAACGCTTTGCGGGTTCCTGGCGACGGCCTCGGCGATTTGTCTCACGTTCGCGCCATCTGGCCCGGCCGACGCGAGAAATTCCAAGATCCGGCCGGTGAGAGTCGGCGGTTTTTCTGCCGTCTCTTCCGGCGCCTGCGAAGCCACATCCGCCGCCGCTTCGACGATCGACTCATCCGCCGGCGGCGCATCGTTCTTTTTCTTCCCGTTTTTCTTCTGCGCAAGCTCCGCCTCGACCGAAGCGCGGATCTTTTTTGCGTCGACCTCATAGAGAGCCAGCCAGGGCGTGAACGGCGGCGCCTCCGGCCCATTGTGCCGCAACGCACCCGCGAGCAGGAGCTCGAGGATTACCGCGATTCGTTCCTTCGCGCCAATGCCCTTCCAATGCTCCCGCAACCCCTTTTGATAATCGCGGCCGGAATGCACGGCCTCCGGAGCCTGGATTTTCAGCCGCTTGGCGATCCACCAGAAGGCATCCGCCGACGCGTGATACATGGCGAGCTCGAAGAGCTGCTTGAAGAAGCTGTCCTCTGAGACAATCCCGACGTTCGAGATCTGCTTGTGCAGGGCCGCCATCTCCGCCATCGCGACCGCCGTCTCGATCTTCGCCGCCTCCGCTTCCGCTCGCTTTTTGGCCCCTTCGTGGTCGACGCGGCCCGCTGACTTCACGTCCTCCCGAAAGACCGGCGAAGACTTGCCCGCCTTGACCGCCATGGAATGTGCCGCGAATGCCTGGCCCCGATTCACAAGCTCATGGATCCCGCCTCGCGCGTCCCTCACGACCACGATCTCCGGCTTGACCAGCTTGACGACCTTCTCGACCAGCGTTCCCGCGTTCTTCGCGTCCCCATTCCCGCTATCGGCGACCAGCACCGTTTGCGGCGTCGTCGGGATGCCATTCAGGAGTTTCTTCCAGCTCGGCGCACGCTTGACGTTCGACGCCAGCGCGTCCGCGGGAACCTGTTCCGATAGCTCCACGTAGGGCGAATTATGCGGCAGAGACGTGCCGCCGTGCGCGAAAACCTTGTCCGCCTCGGCCTCGGAAAGAACGCGCTTTCCGTCCTTCAGTGCCGCGCTGCGAGCCTCCTCCCAGGCCGCATCCATCTTCCGCTGATAGCATGGCGGATTCGTGCAAATCGGCTTCGCGGATCCCGGATCGATATCGCTCAACTCCGGGTTATTCGTGTTCAGGAATGGGCAATCCGAGCAGGCACCCCCACAGATCCGCACGCCCGCCGCGTCGCACTCGACCGGCACGAGCTCCGCATCGTCCATCGCGAAGGCCGGGGCCTTGATCGTCACCATGTAGCGATCGCGCAGATGCGAGGCGAAATCACGCGTCGAGAGCGGCTCCGCCTGGTAGAGCGGATGCAGCAATTCCTTTGTGGCCGACTCACGAGCCGACGGACTCGGGATCCGCGAGAGCAAGCGCAGATGCGCGAAGAAAATGCGGCCGGCGTCCACCGCCTCCAATGCCTCTACCGGCACGCACAGGATCTTGACCCGTTGCTCGACATAGGCCGGCGTCCGGCCGATGCGATCGCCGATACTCGCGTAAGTGAACCGGTCGGATCCGTCCTCGTTCTTCAGCGACAGGAGCGCCGCGTAACCTTCCGCCTCCTCCCGGATCGAGAGATCCTCGCGCTGGAGATTCTCGACGAGCTGGAGCTCTAGCGCATCGTCGTCGCAGAGATAGCGGACGATGCACGGCGCCTCCGCCAGATTCGCCGCATTCGCCGTGCGCAGCCGGCGCTCGCCCGCAACCACCTCGAAATCACCGCCCCATTTTTCCGGATCGATCGTGGCGAGCGTCGCCTCGACCGTCGCGCGATCCGTGAGCCCCACGCACCACCACGGCCGCGTGAGCAGCGGCGTCATGATGCCCAGGGATTTTACGCTCTCGAGGAGCTCCTGCATTTTCGCCTCGTCGAAGCGTTTGCGGGGATTGGAAGCGCTCGCTTTGAGCCGCGACAACGGGATTTCTTTCAGGATCATTCTTCGTGGTTTGGTTGAGTGTGCTTTTCGGTTTTCTTCCCGCCGCGGCGGTTCTTGTTCCCCTCTTGAGCGGCCGCATAATTCGGCTTTGAGGAGGAAGATTTTTGATGAGGGAATTGAGTCCCCAGGAATCCCGCGGCCTCGAGCGTGCCGCCGATCACCTTGTCGAAGCGCCACGCCTGCGCGGCCTTCGTTTCACCGACCAGGAGCGCCAGCTCCTGGTACGACATATCCAGAATGAGATCCGAGCGGATCGCCTTCACGACCGCGTAAATCCGGCGAATCACCTTGTCCGGGCCCGGACCGTCGGCGAAAAAATACTCGAGGAGCATGTCCTGCGCGGAGCGCTTGATCTTCCACTCCTCCGCCTCCTTTGCTTCGAGCTCGGCTTTCAGCTTCGATGCCGGATCCACGCCGCGGCACCCCTCGCGGCCAATCACCTCATCGAGAGGCGTATGATTGAAAACCACCTCTTGCCCGCGCGCCTCGATCTTGCGGTAGGCCCGCGACAGCACCGCGTCGCAAGTGCTCTCGTGCTGCGCGAGGAGCCGAATCGCCAGCGGCGTCAATTTGACCGGAGACGCCACTACTTACCGCCCTCCCGGATCAGGACCGCGAGCGCCGCCTTGCGCGCCTCACTCTCCGCCAACAAAGGCGTGCTTTCACGGCCTCTGGCCTTCTCTGACCCCGTGTCCGTCTCGACGTTCCAGGCATAGGCGCCATCGACACGCCACACCCAGCCATTGAGCACTCCAACCGAGAACGATCGAACATAATGCTCCGGTTGAGATTCGAGCGCAAAAGGCTCCGGAGGCGGCGCCAGGCGCGGCGATGAATTAGAGTCGATCATAGGGAAGGAAGAGGCGCGTCCCACTCCTCGCCGCACGGCGAGGGGAAGGGCGCGATCCGGAGCTCGCCATCACCATTGGAAATAACGGCGAATTCAGCCCCACCGGGGCCGCGCACACCGACCGCGACAAGCTTGCGCGAATCGTAACAACGGGAGAAATACGCCCAATGCGGGAGCAAGGGCGGCAAGGCACCCATAAATGCCGGCAGGCATTGATAACGGCGCCTCACCATGGACGGCGCCCCTCTTCGTTTAAGGCTTTAGCAGAGACCCGCGCATAGTGTTCCGCCAGCGGACCGCTGAAATGCCGCACATAAAGAAACACCCCTTCTGTCTTTCCAATAGACCAGCGCACCCTCCACATCGCGCCGGCATGATCCTGAATCGCCTCCCACTTGCCGGAGGACAGCGCTCTCGCCGACGACTCCAAGCGAGCACGTACGCCCTGGACGGCAAGAACTCCTAGCGCACCGGAAATGCCTCCCAATACGCAACAAAGCAGCCCGAAGCTCAGGAAAGCCGAGACGAGATCCGGGGGGATATAACCGCTCATCGCGCGCCCTCCGCGAGGCCTTTGCGGCACTCGTGCAGCATGCGCTCGACTTCGCTTTCGTCCTGGTCGAGATCCTCCGGGAGAGAATCCTCGATCGAGGCCGATTTTTCGTGTCTCGAGTCAGCGCGAAAATCCTCCCGTGCGAGTTCCTCGCGCAAGCGCTGGAACTCCGCCGCCACCTCCTCATCGGAAAGCGGACGATTGGCAACGATGCGCCGACGCCGGCGGAGTTTGGCGACTTCCTCCGCCCGCTCACGGTCGAGCTGCCGCTGCAAAGGATCATCCCAAGCATCGAAATCCGTTGCCGGATCCTCTTGCTTCGCGCGACCCCGGGAACGCCGTAAATGGCGGGGGTTTGCTACGGATTTGCTACGCCGCTTTTGTAAATCGCTGTTTTTGAGCGATTTACTGCACCGGGCGGGGGTCGAACCCACAACCTCTGCCTTTAGGTCTGTGTTCATATATGATCGTTCCTGTTCGTTTTTGCCTGTATATGCTTGTCCGTGAATGTCTCGTTTGCTACGCCGTGCTACGCACACGACGCGATCTCGATGGCTTCCACTTACACGCGAAAAGACAGTCCCTACATTTGGATGCGGTTCCTTGACGACGCCGGCGAATGGCAGGGCAAACCGACATCCTACAAAAAGGATAATATTGGCGACCAACGGCAAGCCAAGTTGCTTGCCCGCCGAAAATCCGAACTCGAAGCCGCCCGACGCACTGTATGCGGAATGCAGCTCGCCGATTGGGTTTTGCCCTGGCTGATTGCCAAATACGGAAAGAACGGCACCACGACCCTCGACGTGTACAAACGCATGTGGCGAGCCCTCCAACGCTACCACGCCGAACATAAGATCAAGACGGCACCGCAGATCAGCCGAGGGTTCATCATGTCCTATCTCGCCTGGCGGATGGAAAACGGCGCAGGCCGTAATCAGGCGATCGATGAAATCAAATTCATGGGGATGATCGTCGACGAGGCGATTCTCCTCGGGCATTGCTCCGCGAACCCGATCCGGAAGCCCGGCCTCAAAAAGAACGCCACGAAGGGAAAGGAGATCTGGACCGACGAACAATACATCGAGGTCGAAAAGCACATTCTGAAAACAAAATGCCATTGGCAGCAGTGCTCGTTCTACTTCGGAAAGTTCCAAGCCTGCCGGCTCCGTCAATGCCAGGTGCCGCTGCGCTGCATCCGGTTCGATCTCAATACCATCCAATACCCCGACATCGTCGTAAAGGGCGGCGAAGCCTACGCCCAACCGATCGATCCGCGTTTCCGGCCGATCCTCGAGCGACTGGTCGAGAATGCCAAGGCCCAAGGCTTGAGGGTGCTCTGCGAGATCCCATGGGATGCCTCGCTCCGCTGGCGCGTGACACTCGATCGATGCGGCTTCGAAGATATCTGCCACCACGGGCTTCGAGCTTCGTGGATCACTCGCGCCGCGGAGAACAGAGTTTCCGAGAGCGAGGCCATGGCCTTTTGTCACCACAAGGATCGCGAAGTTCATCGTATCTATAAAAAAGTTAGCGTAGCCGCGATAGCTCACGTTCCAGCCGCTGTTCCTTTTCCTGGCGAACCCTCGCGCCCCCTCGGCCCTCTGGCCTCGGATTCTGCGCGAGCCAGTTCAAGTAATGCCGAGGAGTCGTCGTCGTCCCATAAAGCATCACGTAGCCGCGCGCGACGTCCTCCGTCATTTGCTGCCGCCGGAAGTTCAAAAAAATAGCGACCTCCCGTTTTTTCAGCGGCGAATCCATGGTTGCCGAGATCACCTTTTTGCCGCGTTGGATTTCGACGGTCATTTCGCCGATGCCTCCAAGAGAGTTGTTGGAAATTCCAAGAGCTTGCCGCTCGGGAGTTCGATCCCGGAGAACGAGAGACGGCCGTACCGATCCGCGGAGCAACGGACGCCGTAGAAATAGCCCCAACGGATCCGCTTGATTCCAAGTTGCCTCAGCAGACGGACACCGCGCGACCGTTTCTCCCAGGCTTGCAAATGCAGCACGCCGGCGGAATTGCGAGCATCGCTATTCCATCCGCCGTTTGAGATCGGCCAGATCCCGAAAGAATCGAGCTCCTCGATTTTCATGCTGGCACCGCTTTGGCAGCCTTTGTCTCTTCGACTCGGCGAAGCACGGTTGAAAAATCGTTGATGCGGTAGGCTCGACGCGCAATCTCGTCACTTGCGATCACCGAGCCAAGCCAACCGTCCATCCCTTTGTGCTCCGCAAACCACTCCTTTCGCTGACGCCACAACCGCGCGTCTTGCTTCGCGCGCAGAATCTCTTTTGCAAAAAGAGATTCATACTCCCGAAGGGTCTTGCTTCGGGAAGGCCCCTCGATCCCGCCCATGTTGGATCCACCATGCGCGACACGAGAAGTGCATTTCCAAAGCACAGTGACGTATCCCCCCGTTTCTTGGATGGACTGATAGAGTCCCCAGGCCATCGCCGCAGCCGCGGATTCAGCTTTCACCACAGCAGCCAACCTAGTGACTTTTGATTGCGTAAACCGGATCTCGATTTTCACGCCGCGGCCTGGTGAGGAGTTTTTGCCGCAGCCTTCGCCGCCTCGACGTGCTCTGTGAGCAGCTTTGCCGCATGCTGGCGGAGGCTTCGGAAATTCTTTCCCGCATCCTCCTCGAGATATTCGGCGACCCAGGCTTTCACCGGAACGCTGATCGTTGGATCCTTTTCCTCTTTCGATGGTGCCTTGCTCTTTCCTGCCATAGCTTCATACTTAATAAGTTCTTAATAAGTTTCAACAATTTTGTTGAAGTTTTTTAATATTTTGCAAACCTTTGGCGCATGGCAGGCAAAACCAACCCGCTTCCCCCGGGGACCGTCAATCTCACGACGAACATGCCCGAGGAGCTGAAGCGCGAATTAAGATCGCTCGCCAAAGCAAGCGGCATGAGCCTAAACAAGTATTGCGCGCGCGTCCTCGAGGGCGCCGCCCGCAAGAAGATCGTCTATGAGACGATCGAGCGATCCGGAATCATCGAACTCGCGCGTGACGCGGAAGATTCGCAGAAACAGCAGGCCCCGCGACACAGGCAGGGCGGAGCATAATCGCGGCCCTTCCGACAACCGAAATGTATCTCGCCGACCTCCTGGATGAAAAAATCATCCACTGGCCCCTCTCGGGGAGGTAGGACAGATTGCCCTAATACCAAAGTGTGGCCATTCAGCCACACTTTTTTCCACACCGGCCCCCTAGGCTTCGGCCCGTGCCCCGCCGTGCCGTCACTCCTCGAAACATTTGCGGCCCCCGAGTGCGACAACTGCGGGACAAAATGGGCTGGTCACAAGCCAAGCTCTCCGCTGAATGCCAACTTTCCGGCTGGGACATCGGACGCGAAACGATTGCACTGATCGAATCGCAAACGCGATGGGTCGGAGATTTCGAGTTGAAGACACTCGCCAAGGCGCTGAAAGTTCCCATCGCATCCCTAGTCGGCGATTAAGGTTCTGTTCGCTCGCTCATGGCCTACGAAACGCACATTCCCGATCCCGCCGCGCTCCCGGTACCGGCGGACGAAATCGCCAGGCGCATCGAGAAATGGGGGCAGACGCGGCCGCCAGTCCTCAAGCAGATCGAGAGTTTCATCGTCCGCCGCGATGGCAAGGTCGGAGACGTCGGAATTCAAATCTCCCGCTACTGCGAGCCCTTCATCGATCCCGGGCGATGGATGTATCTTTACGAGCTCCACGCCGGCGAGTGCGCATGGGAGATCCGACAGAATTTCTTCGATCTCGCCGAGTGCCGCCAGGCCGCCAGACGCCGGGCCGAATCGATTGACACCCAGTTTTTATACAAGGCCGTATACGAGCGCAAAAAGCGCGAGGAAAAGAACGCCGCATGGGATTCCGCGCGGCTCCGCTCGAATATCGCGGCGCCGCGCGATCGGAAGGGCAACATCCGCCGGTGAAAGCGGTTCGTCGGAATGGATCAACCTATCCCGGGGCGCGGCCCAGCTTCATCCACCATTGCTCGAGCTCGTCGTCGCGACGCAGCCAGCCCGCGAGGAATTTCTTCCGCGTTGGATTCGCCGCGATACCGCGATAGGCAAGATCGGCCTGATCCTCGATGATGTCGGCCAGCTTCCGCGGATCCTCGAGCTTCGATGCCTCGATCGTTTTCGGACCAATGTCGCGATCGACGCGGCAGGATCCGCCGCCCGGGATCTGATTGATCGCGGTTTGGAGCAACCACGCCGCGCGGCCAAGTCCCATATTGACCGCAAAATTCGCCGTCACCTCTCCGACCGGCCAAGCCAGATCCGGAGCTCGGGACGCGAGCCAATAGCGGTTCCAGTAGACGTCCACGATCGCCGCCGGCGTCGGATAGTCGAATGGGAATCCCGGATGGCTCGCCTGGTCAATGCCGGCGAACGTGAGCCCCCCGCTGTCACCCGACACCTTCTCTGGCCGGATGTTTTGCGTCCCGGAATAGAACTCGCACTCGTGATCCAGGATGAACTTCAGCCAGAGGCTGAACCGCGGACTCTTCAGCGCTCCGGCCGCCGAGACGATATCGGCGATTCTCATTTCGCCAGGCCCGCGAAAATCGACCCATTTCGACCCGCAGCCGGCGCGAGAGGCCAACCAGGCAGCGTCGCCGGAGGGTTGTATTTCGCGGTAAGGTCGACACTGCCATATTTTTCGTCCTGCCCGATCGGAACTCGAAAGGTTACACAGCCGGCAAGAAATCCGATGCCGAAAGTGAGGAAAGCGCAAAGGACGACAACGGATGCGACCTTTCGCGCGGAGGGCGGAGTACTGGGATTTGCGTCCGCTCCAAATCCGCCGTGAAGCGATTGAAGGATCGCCGCAGCAATCGCACTGGAGACCGCCAGGACCGCCTTATATTTCGGCGGGATGAGATCGGCGACTGCGCCGAGTTGATACGAAAGCCCAGCGATAAACGCCAAGAGCCAGAGGAGGGCGGAGCCCGTAGCCGCGAGAGTTGTTTTCCAATTCACACACGCCGCCGCGTGTCAAACTAGGGGAGTTGCGAACGCACGCCGCGTGGAAGATTCTCCCGCACCATATGCAAAAGCCGGCGTGTCTTTTCCTCGCTAGCCGTCTGCGCGGCGATCGCACCGCTCGCAGCATGCAGGACAGTCACCACCTGACCATTGATCTTTTCCAGTGTGGAAATGTGAGCATTCAACGCCGTGACGTGCTTTTCGTTAAGTAACTTCATTTCGTCTCGCATCTCCTTCTCCCGGCGCTCATCCCGCGTGATAAGCCACCGGATTGCGCAGCCCCCGGCTAGGTACGTCAAAATGATGGCGGCAAGGAAAAGCGCACGGTCCGATTGCCCCGACGCCTCCTTTCCGGCTTCCAGCACCTCCCCAGGCCCCATGGCTAGCGCAGTGCCGACGCAGGCGACACTCGAGAAAAGGAAAATGAAAGTGCGGATCATGACGGGCGATTATCTGTTCTTCACCAGCAGGCAGGCTTGACTCAAATCAGAGACGTGGTACGGCTTCACTATGAAATGGCTTCGTAAGCTTTGGGATTTGTATCTCGCAGAAGTCCGAAAAGCGCCGCAAGACGAGTCCGACGAAGACTATTTCTTTCGCGTCGGCTGGTAGGCATACGCGCTATTGATCGATTACCACCGTCACGCGTTGAGTAAACGCGGTCGGATCAATCGAGCTCCCGGTCGGGTTGTAAGCGGTCACTGTAACCGTGTCGTTTGAAGTAACGGCGGCGGAAATTTGCAAACCTTGCGCCAGCGGCACGCCGAGTTGAGTCGTCATTCCCGCACGAGCTCCATACATCGTAACCGTCAGCGCCTGAGTGCTACCGGCGGAGACGCTCGGGAAATCGAGGGAGAGGTCGCGATATATTCTCCCCTGCAATGCCGCCACCACATGGGCGGAAATCAATGCATGGCCAGCGTCGTTGGGATGTAGTGCTGGCGAGTCGAAAAAGTAAGTAGCCGGCGAGCCTGTATCGACGAAAAGATTGTAGGTGTCCACGAACGGCACGCTTTGAGCAGCGGCGGCGGCCGCCTCCCCGACGAGATAGGCAACCTGCTTCGTCGAGTTCGCATATCCGTTGTACGGTGCCGAGACCAGGACCGACCGTAAACGCTTCGCCTTTGCCGCGGCGATGATATTGCCCAGCGCCGTCGTGCAATTTCCGATAATCGTCGAACTCCCATTCGTGACCGCATCCCCGAGCTGGTCATTGGTTGTGTACATGACGACAAAATTATTGGCGGGGATAGCGAGCAGGGAAAGATACCGGTCAACACCCGTCGTATAATTGGTCGTCGTACCGAGGAGCGCGCTAGACGCGCTCCCGGCATTGTATTCTCTCGATCCTATAGTCCGCGAAACTACAGCCGACCAACGCTTGTCTCCACTTGTCGCTCCCTGCCCGGAGGTGATCGAGTCCCCCAAAAACAGCGTACGCCCGCCGATCGGATTCATTCGGCCCGTCGCCACTTGCAGTTGATAGATCGCGTTGCCAAGGGAGTTGCAATCAGCCGAGGTCAACGAGGTTCCGATAAAATAAAATCCGAGCTTCCCACGCTGCCACCAGTCGGCCCCATTCCAAGTCTCATGGAAAAGATGCACATTCGAAGTCAGAGTCGTTGTCCCGGCGGACGATGTTTGCTCGCGCGCGCTGATCGCCTCCCAAAAGATTTTAACCGACGTTGCATCCCAAGTTTCCATCTTTACCCCGACGCCCGGATGAGCGCCGTGCCCGAGAGTCGTTCCGGCGTCGTTGATCAAATTTATCCCGTCATAGGCTACAGAAATGTGCGAAGTACCAGTCGCTGGAGAATCGCCCATGAATCCATAGCCTGGCGATTGAGTGTCCTCGGTGAGCTGGCAGGTTCCATAGGAAATATTTGTCGCACTGAGAGACTGAGCAGACGGAACCACACCTGTATCGAGGTACTTCGAAGAATTCGAATTTGAGCCCGTCCCGATGCCATCGATCGGAGTGTAGTCGCCGGAAACAAAATTATGATTGGAAAGGCTTCCGCCGGCGCCCGACGCAGCCTTTAGCTTCACGAGTGCGGCCGCGAGATTACTCCCAAGCATAGGTGAACAGTCCACCAGCTTCGTCCACCAGCCGTCCCGCTTGCCCGCTGATACGAAGGCATCCACCGCAAATAAGGTTTGCGCATCGATGGAGCCACCAGCCGTTTGAATTGCCGTGGCATAGGCGGCAGTCTCCGCCTGGATAGGCGCCGGTGGCGCCTGGTACGCGATCGCCTGCTTGATCCGCTGAGGTGTCATGGATCTAGTCGCCGTAACCGAGCCGGCCTCCATCTCAGCCTGCGTTGCCGGCGTTTGTATCGGTTCGGCTCCCACATCCGATGCGGTGAGGGTGAGATTCCCTGTCAGGGCGTGAGAGTTGATCGTGAGAGTCTGAGGAACGAAAGCCGTACTCGTATACGCATTGCTTCCAAGCGTCCCGCCGGCGCCGATGTTCAAAGTAGAGCCGTCGGCGCCCGTCAACGTGAGAGTATTGCTCGCCCGGAAGGACTTGCCTGGATCGACGCGGATGTCCGATTGCAAAGATGTCCCAAAACGCATTTCGAGCGAGCCACCGAAGCTACTTCCGAAAGAGAGCCGCAACTCTCCGGACGCGCCCGGCACCACCGGACCGCCTTGACTTGCAAGGGAGAGAAATCCGGCACCATTGCTTCCGACGATGGTGAGCGATTTGTGAGTGACATCATTGCTCGACCCCAAGGAAAGAGCCGTGCGCGCGGTCGCATAATCTGCCGTCGCGAGGAGCGCCTCCAAATCGCTGGAGAGCATGATTCCCGAGAACGTATCGAGATTCGAGCTATGAGGCTGCTTTCCAGAGATCGCCGTTTCCGCCGCGCTACCCGTTTTGATGCTGGTCGCCTCGAGAGCGCCGCCCGCATCCGCTTTGAGTGTGGCTCCCGACTTGACCTTGGCATCGCCCGTGATCTGGAGATCCCGGAATTGCGCAGTCGCGGAGGCGACGACGATGAACGAAAAAAGAAACGCTTTAGATGACTTCGACATTTGAATGGAGTTTGTAATTTGCGGCCGCTGGAGCGTCAGAAAGGCGGAGAGTGAGCTTTTCCGCGGTGATCGAGACGGGAGACGGGAAGAGCGAAACAGCCCCTTCCGGCGCAATGACCGCAAGCGAGCGGATGAATGGTGTTCCGGTCAGTGCAGGATCGAAATCGATCTCCACGATTTGCTCTCCCTGGACGAGGTCCGTGATCTGGAGATTACGCGTGGCGATACCAGGAATGGTGGCCCCGTCGGCATCGGTGAGGATTTCGGCCGCCCAATACACCCAACAATCGTCGCTCGCAGTATGATCGCTCAGCTCGAAGGCGAAACCTTCCGCCGTCACTTCGTCGACAGGATTCGCGAAGATCATCGTTTGTCCGGCCGGCACCAGAACTTGCAGACTAACAACCGGCACCCCGATCATTTCCGGGTTGAAAGCAACGACGCCGGCGCCGACATCGTTGCCGAGGCGGATCATGCCCGATTGCTTCGTCGCGCTCGAGGCGAGCGGGATCCGAATCTCCCCGGCCATGCGAGCCTTGCGGATCTCGAAAGGAATATCGTTGACGATGAACTCCCGGGTGCCATCGCCAGGAAGGATCCGGATCTCGCCGACGGCCGACATCACTTGCGGCGCGTCGTCAGCCATGAAGAGCGGGGAAAGCACGTCGTTATCGAGATCCAGTCGAAAGACGTAATATGTTCCGCTGCCCTCGCTCACCGACTGCCAGCTCGTCGCCTTCACAATCAGCGACTGATTTCCCGCGGACAGGAAAACACTCATCGAGCCGAGCGCAGAATCGCCCAGGGCCTCGGGAACACCGGCCACGACGGATCGGACCGCGATATCGTAGCAACCCGGCCAACGGAGGGGGATCGCCTTCGGCAACGCAGCATTGAGCCAGGTGCGCGCCTCATTGGCGGAGCGTTCGAGATTGAACTGAAGCATGTCACCCGCGAGCGGGTGTCAAATCACGGCGGCGGAACTTCGGACCAGTTGTTGACCGGGCATTTCTCGGTGGCCATGAGGTGCTTGATCTGACCGCAGCCGCACCGCTCGCAAGCGCCAATCCAGGGCGGCGTATCCAGTGGACGCGCGGGACATCCCTTGCAAATGGAGACGCGACGCAAATATTCCTCACGGGTGACGACCCGAAAACCCGCTCGCGTGAACCTGACGATCGCGCGCGTGACATTCGAGAAAATCTCCGTGGCGTCTGGAAGTTGCCAAGGCTCGGGACTGTATTCCGCTCGCAAGGCATCGTATGCCTCTCGCGTGAGCTCGACGATCCCCTCCGCCTCGATAACGCGCCCCGCCGCCTTCACGGCGTCGACGTAGCCAGGCGGGCGATAAGGAGCAAGGGATTCGATCTGAGCAATTCCGAATCGGACGGATGGTATCATGGCTACGGAGCGGGTAAGTCTTGGAGTTCGCAGGTGATCGAGAAATTCCACGCCGTGCCGGTGTCGCCTTCGCAGTTGGGCGTAACGACGACCCGAATCCCAGTGGTCCCCGCCGGCACGGCGACATTGTCGGCGGCGGAATCCGAGATGCAGCCGGTATCAGCGAGCAACTGGCCCCCTGTTTGTGCGTAGATCCGAAACTGATCCTTGATCGTGTAAGCCTCGAACTGCCAGTTGAGCCGAAGTTCTTTGCCCTCGGGAGCAGCCGGCACGGGATAGGTCTGATCAAATCCCTCATCGCCGCCGCTACTGTCCTGATTGGCATTACACACGCTGCAAGGTTGATCGAAAGAGGCCGTGCCATCTTTCGTCGAACTCGCACCGTATTGCAGTCCGACGTTCGTAATGACAGCGCGAACCGTGTGGACGTGCCCGGGCTCCGAGGTGGTTGCTTCAAAATCAGCGCTTACCGAGTCTCCCGAATCAAAGATGCTGCCACCCGGCTTATCCTGGTCCGCATAGTGAAACGTAACTTGATAGGCGTCATGCGCGGCCACGTTGGATGCCGTGCATGTGGCCGTCAGCTTTCCCTTGGCCTCGTCGCAAACGGCCGTAACCGTCACGTCGAAGGTTGCCGCGTGCGGCGGTGGTGGCGGAGGAGGCGGTGGAGGGGGAGGCGGAGGCGGTGGAGGAGGATCCGTATCGCCACCACCACCGCCGCCGCCGGGGCCTGTCGTTCCACCGCCACCGCCGCCAGGGCCAAAGCCGCCGCCGCCGGGGCCGGTCGTTCCACCACCGCCGCCGTCGCCACCACCAGGACCACCGCCACCGGTGGTCGTACCGCCGCCTCCTCCCCCTGGCACTCCAATTCCAATGCCAGGCTTTGGCGGAGCGGGCGGCGCTGGAGGTTTAGGATCTCCGATCACAGAGACAGCCGTCGACGCGCTCGCGCTGCCGACGCTATTGGTCGCCGTGAGAGTGAACACGCGAGACGTCGAACCCATCGTAAAATTGAGAGAGCTACCCGTCACCTTCCCTATGCCAGAGATCGAAATCGATGTTGCGTTAGTCACCGACCATGCCAAAACCACATTGCCCTTGGCGGCCGTCGTGGACGGAGTAGCCGTAAAGCTGACGATCACCGGAGCTGGCGCAACCGGAGGCTCCGGCAATGTCTCGCTATCCACCTCCGCCGTCGTCCAGTCCAGTCGAAGGAAGTGTTGGCGGCTCCAGTCCGTGGCGCGCACGACGCGCAATGGCTCGGATTCATCGGCATCCGTCTTGGGATCGTCGACCGTCTCCAGATACCAGAGTCCCCTATAGATATGGAACCAATGGATGCGATCACTAACGAGCCGGACCCGCTTGCCCGCGCGCGCCAGATCCCGAGCCTGAAACCAACTGTAGAGAGGAATTTCCACCGCTTACTGGACGATGTCTCTCTCCACGTCGACGAGGAAGGTCCGGGAGCTACGCTGAACCGTGGCCGGCCCGTATTCCGCGTGGACTAAATTTGTCTCTGTCCGCTCGAACTCGCCCAAGGCATTGAAGATTGTCCCCTTATCGTTCTCGTAGTTTGAAAGCGCGGCCGCGAGTGCATCCTCGTCGAAACGAGCGTGCAAGATGTAGTAGGTTTGTTCACCTGCGCCTCGCTTGAGAAACCCATCCGTGGACAGGATAAGACGATTCTCCGGCTCCAATTCCTTAATCGCAAATCGGAGCCCCGTCAGCGGCAGATCGAGATACACCCCTTGATTGATCAGCCGGACGAAGAAAATGATGTCGTCGCCAGATTTCGCCTGGAAGAGCGGCGCCGCCTGCCCGGTGGCCGCGGTCGCGGTAGAGGCGCCAAGAAGCGTCACCTCTCCGGATTGAACGTCCCACACCACGTTGCACGCGGAATTCGGGGCATAGGCGGAGAGCTCAATCCCGATCGTCAAAAGGAGCGGATCACTGGTCCCGTCGCCATTCGTCGCGTAGAGCGCGACATCGTAGACGCCGGCCGCCGTCCCGGTGCCGGAGATTGCTCCCGTCGTCGTATTGATCTCGAACCCGGGAGGCAGCGTGGAGCAGCTCCAGGACGTCGGCGTGCCGCTTGCAAATGGCTGAAATGTCCACTCCTGCCACTGCTTATATCCAAGGACCGACGTCGCCGGACTGATTACAGGTTTAGCCATGTTATTTCGTGGAAACGATGAGCTGATGGGACATGAGCGAGGCGTAGACGTAGCCAAGAGCGCCGAAAACGTCCTCGGTATCGAAATTGGAAAGCCGCGCGCGGATTGCGAAATTCGGGAGCAACGGATCCTCGCCAATCGGAGCCGGGAGCGGATTCGTGACCGCAGGACGCCAGGTGTTGTAAGTCAACACGGACGCCGGGAGCTGAGTCCCCGTTCGAGAGACCCTCAGACCAAAGCGATGCGTCATGAGCGAAGAATCCAGTACGAGCGGGATCTGAAGAATCGTGCGACCATCCGCCGCCCAATCTACCCGACGCAGGTTCGGCCCGTATGGCGTACCGGAGATCGCAACTGCGCGATCATAAGGACAAGTCTCGATCGAGAGGATGTATTGCGCCTGGCAATTCGCGGCAAGCAGTTGCAGCCCGAGGTAAAAGGTAATTTCCAGCTTCCCCCCGACGACGAGCAAAGCGTCGTTGCAATCGTTGGTAAAAAGAACCTTCTCGTAAAGGCTTGGATAAAAGCTCCGCGTTGCCTCGTCGTCTCCTGGATCCGCCGGCACCACGGGATAAAGCAGACGGCCGTCACTTCCAAACCAGCCGTTGTCAGGCGCAGTTTGACTCCGGATGCCCCCCTTGCCCGGCAATAAGACGCTTCCACCTTCCAGGGCAAAAACCTGCGAGGCGATAGAGGTCGCGGAAGGCAGTGCGCCGGGATAGGTGTATTCCTCCACGTCGACGTCATGGATGGCCGGCAACAAATACGGAGGGCGAGGAAGGGCCGCTTCATCGACATCCGGAGCCTTCGGAATTCCGTCCGCAGCCTCCGCCTTCAGATCTGCGACCAGCGCCGCGACCGCGGCATCGTCTGCCCGCGGGAAAATCATGAACTTGTCCCGCACCCGCTGCGAGAAGCCGTCACCGGTCGCCGTCGCCGATATTGATCCAACCCCGGGAACCACGGTCGCGAGGGATGTCTCGATGGTGGTCAATCGCGCCTCGAGGCCGTCCACATTCGCGATCCCGATATGAAAGCCAGCCAGAAAAACTTCGAGCGATTGCGGAACGGCGATCGCGAAGCTCACTCCCGAATTCGCTCCCACGACCGCAGGTGCCGTCGTGAAATCGACGGTTACGCTATTGTCCGACGTCGCATAGGCCGTGTAATCGGTCCCCGGGACAAGGATCCGCTTCGTCGCGCGATCGATCGCGACGTAGCCGGTCAGAACCTGCGTGCCGAGATTGTGATCGATCACGAAATGAGTCGTCGCCCCATCACCGATCGCAACAGCGTACGGAGGCTGACCGACGCCAACCATCGAATCGTTGAAGGGCAAATATCCCGTGCTCTTCGGCGGTCGCAGCCAGCCGATAAAACGCTGCGTCGCCTGGCCGGCAAAAGTCTGACTCCGGGCGAGGTTCACCGACAATCCCGTTGATTTTACCCGTTCCGCGGCGACAGCGAGGTTCGCCTCATCGGCCTTCGTGGCTACGAGATCGAGCGTTAGCTCGAGCGGCTGGGCATCCAACGCTTTCGAGATCCGCAACGCTTCATAAAAGGCAGGCTGATCGAGAGGGATCGTAAACGTGACATCACCCGGAGGAGCATCCGGAGCGACAATCACCTCGAGAAGATCAACCGCGACCCCGGCGAGATCGCCCTGATACTCGATTCGCACCTCGATGCTCCCGGTCGTCGTGACATCGTTTACCAGCGCCGTTTCGCCAGGCTTCAAGATCGCATTGATCGCGTCCGAAAATTCCTGTTCTCCCGCGGTCGTAAGCGTGAGATCCCGGGACGTGGTACCGGTCCGCGTATCGCGAAGCATGAACGCCGCACGGAAGCCTTGCGGGATCAGCAGCTTCTGGACTTCGTTCGTCTTCGTGATTCCGCCATCGGAGGTGAAGCCCGACTGGATCCGGACGACTTTTGGATCTTCCGGATCCACGCGCTCAAAATCATCCGTAAAGGAAAGCGGAGAGCAACGGAGTCGGAGTTCGTAGCGATTGGCCGCGCCCTCCTGGTAGCGCCGGACGTCCGCGAAGGCAAAAGGCCAAAGCGTGCTTTCAACAATCTCGAGTTGCAGCTCGCCGCCATCCGCGCGCCAGATCACCCAGCCCCCGTTTACCTCCCGCACATTCATTCCGGCCGGCTTGCCGGTCAGAAGATTCAACTTTTTCTCGAAATTGGCCGCGGACTCGGCCCGATCGATCATGTCCGTGGTATTCGCCCCCACGGCGGGCGCGCCGAGTAGGATCTGAAGAGAAAACGCGCCCGCTTGCGGGCGGGCGTCGACCTGACCGATCGAGCAAGCCAAGGCTCTAACACCTCGCTCAACCTCGACGAATTCCCCATCGATCACATCCAGAAACCGCAGCGGCACCCTGTACCCCTGGCCATCGACCAACCTCGGGAAGGTGAAGGCTGATCCCGAAGGCGAGCCGGCCAAGCGGCGTTGCGGAATAACGAAGTAGATCGGGGATGGCATGCTCTCGCAGCCGCCGCCGTGTCAAAGCGATCTATCTTCCGGATCAGGATCCCGATCCACCCCGAAAAAGGCGAAATCGAAGGGCAAATTCACATAGGGAAAGGCCGGCTCCAGTTGCGGAGCAGGATCCGGCGCTTTTACGGGAGGCTTTCCGAGCGGCATTCCTCAGAACATGAAAGTCAAACCGTCCAAAACTTACCTTCGTTCGAGGCGTTGTTCACCGCGTTGTTTACGCGATCGGAGAACTCATTGATCTGCGCGAGAATCTGATTACCAATCGAATCACCGACACCACCGAGCAAGCCAGTGAAAAGACGTAGCGGCGGAGGCGGTTCCTTCGGAGTGAGATTTCGCGCCGCATGCTTCAGATTCCAAAATGTTGAATGAGCCACATACGGCGTCCAAGTACCGTCTGGATCCCCCACGAAATTGGCCGGCGAGAGGAGATAAACTGTCGAGATTAGAATCGTATCCTCGGTAGGATCGTCTACGAGGCCCAGGAGCCTCTCCTCGATCGTTGGCTTTACCGGAGCGACGTACTTTTGTTCCAGTCGCAAACGCGCACGCGAGCCGGCCCCTTCAACTCGCGTGGTATCATACCCGACCCGATAAAGCACCTCCTGTCCGCTTGTGGCCGTCGGATCAGCGATATAAACCTGCGACGTGAGCGCAGCGCGCGCACACGAAAGCACGAAGTCCACCGCCACCAGTCGCCGCGGCGGGAGATCGTTCGGATTCGATCTATCCGTGGCGTCGATCGAAATGGAGTCGCCATCGAACTGGATTGCCCCCGAATTCTTACGAACTCCAAGCACCTGAAAATATTTCGGGGCATCCTCGCCCTCATCGTTCCCCAGCGGACGGAACCCATGCAAGACGATCGCAGGATCATCGAGCAATCGCTGCGCGCTGCCATCGTCCGTCGCGCCGTCGACCAACGGGTCTATGCCATTCACGAAGCCGACTCCCACTCGAGCCTCCCATCGAACCTTGTCGGCGTTCCAGCTTGGAGCCGTGAACCACGGGTGGCGCCAGCCAGCGAGATTGGCGAGCGAAAGCCTCCAGCCCCGCGCAACGCGATCGAGGAGAACCCGAGTTCCGGCAAATGGCACCCATCGGCAATAACTCTCAACAATCCGATTGAATTGATCGGCCGGAAACCCTCGCTGAAACCTCATGCGAAAAAGTGGCGAGGTCCGCCCGGATTCGTGAGATTCACGCGCCAAGTCGCGTTGAAAAATCGAATCTGACGAAGCTGCCCGAATCCCACTTTCTCAATACCCCGGTAAAGCAAGGCGATCGGCTCGAGCGCGACGTTCGGCTTTATCTCCGGGGAACCCCCGTCGACAAACCTCAGATCTCCGCCGCTATCCAGCCGCTCAACCTGGACAATGCGAAGGGAAACAATCTTCCCGGCATCATTCCGAGTCAGCTCTATGGCAAGCCAGCTCTCCCCCGTTGGAGTGAACAGTGATTCCGAGAGCGCCAGCCGTGGGCGATCACCACCATTCCTCCCGCTCATCGGAATCCCATTGATCGTTGGCTCGATTCCATTCACGCGGCCCGGTTCGAACAGTGCCTCTTTCGCAGAAAGAGAGGCTCGCCAGGGATGATCGAAAGCCTTGTTGTTCGGAAGGGCGGAAATCGTGATACCCCCTCCTAGACGCGGAGAAATAAGGATGCCCGGCCCGCTAAATATTCTCAGCGTATCGGCGAAATCAACGAGCCTTTGCCATGCCGGAACGACGAGATCCCCTCGCTTCACCTTCAACTGGCGAGCGCTCGTTACTTTCACGAAGAATAAGCCCGGTAGAATTCCTCGGGCACATCCTCCGGAAGCAAAGTGTACGATTCGCGTATCCGCTTGACGTTCCCGGAATCCGAATCGTCCTCCTCCACCGGCTCGACAAGCCACTTCGTCCGGCCGGATAACTCCGGCGGATTTCCAGGAGGATTGGAGATCACCTTTCCGACCCGACTCAGGATATCCGCCGGCACGACCCGGGCCGCGTACTCGCGTTGCCACGTTACCTCGACCGGCCGCCACTTCTCGACGCCAAACATGGGATTTCGCTGCGAGGAAGTCTGAGACCCCCGGCCGAGTCCCCCCGTCGCCCCTGTCCCAGGCTTGTAATCCGGCGGAAAAATGACGCGACCATCTTTCCAGACGCCGGCATATTTCTGCATGAGGGTTTTGATGAGCGGATGCGTCTCGACCGGCTCCTCGCCCCAGGTCGGACGAAGGGCATACGTAACCCTTCCGATTGCTCCGGCCTCATTCCCGCTGGAATCGTTGCCTTCGGTCTCGCCGCTATAGGTAATGAGAACGACCAGCATCCCCCCTTCACCTTCCGCCCAATCCCGATCGGTCTCCGGCATCCCGAGAAGGGTTTTCGGACCGAGCGTATAGCATTCGGCTATATTCTTCGCAAAGAGCGGGAGCGTGATCGTCGCAACGCCATGTCGATCTCTCCCTCCCCGAATACCAGCAACTTGTCTCTCGTGAATTTCCGCAGACATGGTCAGTAGAACTTCATTGGCTCAAAACTCCGGACAGGCTGACGCGACGTATTCGCGACAACTTTCTCGAGCAAACCGGTTTGCTTTCTTGTTTCGGCGAGCTGGGCGCGCGACGCCTGAGCGAGCGGATCTTTCACGAAGAGCCCGAAGCCGGAGACCGCAAACAAACGGGACGCCTTGGCCGGCTCGCGGCCGGCGGAATCCTTGGCGAGCTCAAGATCGAACGGAGTTTTCTTCCGGGCCGAGTCTCCGACCGTCTTCACCTTCGCAGCATCGGCAAACGTGGCCTTCAGCCTATCGAAAGCATCCGAGAGGACCGTATCGTTATTCCGCGAATCGATGAGATCGCCGGCCGCATCGCGCGCCTGCTCGAAAGCCGCCGCGACACTGGTCCCGGCATCGACGAGCCGGCTTTTGAATTCGTCGAATGCGGGAGTGAGTTGGTCTGCGCTCGCAGCTCCATCGCTAGCTGCGAACTGCCTTTGTTTCTCCGCCTCCGCTCGCGCGTAGTCAGAAGCCGCTCCAACCTTGCCCCCGATCCCAGGAACTCTCCGGAGTTTGTCGAGCAGCGACGCGACGCCATCGAGGAGCATCGCGTTGAATGAACCCGCCGCCGCCATGAGCGCATTGCCAACACCAGCCCAAAAGCTTCCCCGCGTGACGATCGAGAAAAGCGTCAGCGCGTTTTTGATCGTCTCGCCGATATATGCCCCAACGGCGCCAACGATGCCCCGCAGGTTTGCCCAAGCCTCATTAAGCGTGTGTTGGACGACCGCAATCAGAGAGGCGCCAACCGCATCCCACAGAGAACCGTTCGTAAGTGCTCCCACGACCCCGGCAACCGCGGCCCCGGCACGCTGGCCAAGGCCAGCCAGGTCGACACCCGCGAACCAATCCATGATCGGCTCCAGTACGGGCGCCAACTTGTCCGCAGCTCCAACGAAAAAGCCCTGAACTTTTGTGCCGACCGTTCCAAGCGTGTCGGAGATCTTATCGAAGAGCGCCGCATCGCGTTGCAATAGTCCAGCCTGCGCACCGACCTGTTTCGCGGCATCGCCGAAGGCATTCGAATCCGTAAAAACAGAAAGGAGCTCTGCGCCACTCTTTCCAAAAATTCCCATCGCTGCCGCGGCGCGCTGCGCGGGATCCGGGATGGCGGCCAAAGCCTTTGCCGTCGTGGAGAATTGTTGGGCCGGAGACATTTCTCTAAGCGCCGCCATATTCAAGTGGAGAGCTTCAAAGATGGCATTGGTCGGCTGCCCCTCTTCGTTCACACCAGCCAGGGCCTTTTGCATCCTGGCAACAGCGGGACCAACATCGTCCGCGCCTTTGCCGGCATTCACGAACGCTTGGCGCATAACAACCAAGTCCTGCACAGCAATTCCGGTGCGCGCAGTCAGATCCGTCAGCTCGCCGCCGAGATCGAATGCTTTCTTCAACCCCGCAAATGCAACCGCCGCCAGCCCGGCCGCGCCAGCTCCGGCGACAAGCGGACCAGCCAGCCCCATCGTGCCGACAGCAAGCGAGCTGACCAGCCCTGCGACGCCGCCAAAAGCGCGACTTCCTCCACGACTGATTGCACCAACAGAATTGTTGATCGACCGGCCAGCCCTGACGACCATACTCGTCGCGACACCCATGGTCGCCGCGAGCGCGGCATACGACCGCCGGACACCAAGATTCCGAAGCTCGAGATATCCGAGCGCTCCGCTGAGCGGAGTCAGCTCTCCACGTAAAACACTGATCGCCCGCGAGGCCAGGCTTACCGAGTTCAGCGTCCGCGTGACCGCCGGCGGGATATCGTGGAACACCTTCGGAAGAAGCGCGATCGCGGTCGTGGCCACCCGGGCGACCGCCGCCGCACCATGCAGAGTCGCCTCGAGACGACTCATCGTGGCGGAGAGGGGCGTTGCGGCGTTGTTCGCTGCAACGAGCGAACTTTGCATATTCCCGAGAGCCTCATTGGCGTCCCCGACGCCTTCCTTGGCGACGAAAGCACGTTCGATGGCGGACCCCAGGCGCGCAAATATACCTTCGGTCTCCTTCGCTTTGCTGGAAACGTCCGAGTTATCCAGGGACAGATTGAGGACAGCAAGTGCGCTCATGGAAATCTACAACCCAGCGTCACGAGCCGCACGCACGAGCTCATAATTCGCGACCTGTTTCTCGATTTGCTCGGCGCGACGATCCAACGCTGACTGGATACGCCGATGGAGCCCCTTCACATCCGCACCGAATTGCACGGCATTCCGAATCGAAATGGACATCTTGTCGCCGCCAAGGTTGACGCGGCACCATCCATGTTTTTTGCCATGCCGAGCGATCCAGTCGGGCAGTTTCAAGCCAAGCGCGACCGCGGCCGCATTCCAGCCACCCGCAAGAATACCGACTCTCCGCTTGGCCTTCCGCATATAGGCGCGGAATACACTGGTCGAAACGACGCCTCGCACATGGGCGCGGCTACGGCCGATATTGCGATCGCGAGCGCCAGCTTGTGTCACCCGGCCGTTGCGGAGCCTTTGCGATTGATGCCAGCGCTCCGGATTCGAAACCAGGATGTCTTTATCAGTGAGATAAACGGTCCCATCCTTCCGGCGGAGTTCCCGGCGCTTGACCGTGCCATTATGAACCTCCTCGAACTGATGCAAGAGATCGGGAGGAAGCCCGACCAAGATCCGGCTGATATCGCTGGCGATGGTCGCCTCTCCCCGTTTCTTGCCCCACTCCCCGACATTCGGCGGCGTAATCAAAGCCGCATCTTTCACGAACAACCTTGTATACTGCCGAAGAACAACACTGCCACGCCGACGCGAGTTTGCGACCAAGCGCGGAAGCGCACGGTCGATTCTGGAATAATTGAACCTACAGCGGACGCGCACAATCGTCCCGAAGTGTCAAAGTAAGCCGAGGATCTGCGCCTCTTTATCAATACTTCCCGCATCCACGACAGGCACCGTCCAGTGCCCCGCGTCGCGCAGGATCACATGCTGATAAATCAGGAAACGCGCGAGCGGCAACTCTTCGAGGATGAAGGATTCGGGCCAGCCCGTCTCGAATGCCAAGCGTGCCACCGCTCGACCGATCGGGACCGGCTCAATTAGTTTTTTGGCTCGTCGGGATCTGGATTCCCCTGGCCAGGCTTGCTTATCACCTCGACCCGCAAGGCATTGATCTGCGCCTCATCGCGATCAGCAATCGCATTCAGACGATCCATCTCCTCGAGCGGAATCGGACTCGGCAACGTGACGATCCAGGCGTCGTAAGCTTCGTCGAGAGCGTCCAGCGATCGCGCAATGCGGCGGAGGTCAGGAAGCGGCAGAGTCAGCAGGAATGCGTAGATCATCCCCAGCTCCTTCATCGTCGCCCCGATACCGCTATACTGCGTCACAATCCGTTCGAGATAGCGTTGCGAGACAAGGGTGACAGGATTGAGCTCGAGGCCGCAGAAAAGGCGATCGCCTCCGTCCTCGAGCATGACTGATTCCCCCATTAAAAGTCGTTCGTCGTTCATCATGATCGAAGCAGGGCTAGGAGTTTTTCTTTGCGCTCAGGTTTGCAGTTGATCGGGATATGCGCGTATCGGCGACCATGGGAAAAGACAGCGAGAGGGATCGCGGTGGCCTCATGCGCAGCGGCATCCTCGAGGGCCTGCGCAAACTCACGGTAGATGGCGAGCGGATGGGTAGGATTCGCGGCCAACCACTCCGGATCGTTCCACCACTTCCACAGAAGCGCGGCCTTGTACTGGCCGTCGCGGCTCTTGAGATTAAAATTCCAGGCGATCATATCCACCCGGGCGCCAGACTCGACGCGGCGAGTTATTACGAAATCATTCCGCTTGCGAAGAGGAACGCCAAGCAAAGCGGCCGCCATCGCAAAGCAACGAAGCTTCTCGCGATCGGCGACCGGAGCATTCACCGTGAAAAAAGCACGGCGGGGAAGCATCCGCTCCATGCCGCTATCCCTCGTCGTCGACGACCTCTTCCGCTTCCGGATAGTGAGTGCCGGATGCCTCGGCGCTCGGGAAATCAGTATTCGTCTCGTCATACTTGACGGACTCGATCACCACGACGCCAGCGGTCAGACCGGAGATGCCAGGATCCCCCACGCCTACCTCGAGATCACTCTCCTCGCCCCGGGTCTTGAGCGAGAATTTATTCATGCGGTCGTACGGGCGGACGTATTTCGTCGCGCCCTTCGAACCACGCAGGGTCGCAACTTCGGTTGTCTGCTCAATCCCGACGCTTTCGGTGAGAGCCCCGTCGTGTTTATTGATTCCAAAGGAGACAGCCATAATCAGGGGTTTTTAACAGGCGGGACGACCGCAGGTTTCGGAGAGGCGGAACCGCCGAGAGCGGACTCCATTTTTTCGATGACGGAGATTCGATCTTGCTTGGATCTGATTTGCTTATTCAGCGTCTCTTTTTCCACAGCAAGATCCGCGAGTTGCTTGTCGGCGGCGTTGGCCATATGAGGACGAGACGTGTCAAATCTCCTGGATTCCGACGCGGCACTCGATTTCGCCGTGCCATCGGTTGTCCGCCTCTAGGGCGTTCACATTGAGAACCCAAACACCGACGAGGCGGAAGCTGTCCGAAACAAATGCCGATTCGATCAGCGCGGCCGCAGCCGCTTTATCCTGATCGGAAGCCGACGGCCGCCGCGCAACCGAGAACGCATCCGCCAAGGAATTAAGCCAGGCTTTGAGCGCGCGAAGTTTGCCAGCATGGGCATCGATATCTTTTCGCAAGGCAGGCGAACTCAACCGAAACACCGTCGTACCGCTCCATAGCGCTCGGGTGACGTGGTCGACGCCTGAACAGTCAACGATAAGCGCGGCGCGATCATGCGGGAGAATCTCCCAGGCCGCGCCAAGCCGCACGTCTGCTTGCGGAACGATCGCCGTCGGGACACCAGGCTTGAAAGCCGCCTCAAGGTCACTCGTCGTCATGCCGAGGTTGCGGTAACGATATGCTCCGCAGCGAGAGAGTTGCTTTTCCGGCCGGGGATCACTCCGAGCACAACCAGCACCTTTCCTGAGTCCATATCCGTGATCTCCTCTTGTGCGGCCGGTGCAGGCTCGATTGCCCCAGGGAACCGGAATCGGGCAGGAGCGTCTTCGGTAAAGCCGCCACGACCAAGCGTGAGAGTTGGATCGCTGGGCGCAAACACGACGTCGACCTCGACGCCGCGGAATCGGACTCTTGCCGGGAAGAGCTTCACCCGCTCACGGACTGCCCTCTCAGAAAAGCGACGAAGAGCAGAGGGATTCATACATAGGAGGCGCGCAGTCAAAAAAAAAAAGACGCGCTCCGTTGCGTGGCGGAGCGCGTCCTATGGACTATGCGGTTGCGAAAAATGTGCCGGTCTTTCCCGGCTGCCACACAAATTACGGCCTGCTAGAGGTATTCATTGTGATTTCCCCTCTCGACTCGTGACCGCTTGAGAAGGAGTCGTTTCCGGATCGGACTCCTCATCACACTCAGAGCTGCTCGCGCAGATGGCCGGACGTGAACGTCTTTGAAATTAGGGGCCGCCCTTGATGAGTCCCTTTGCGACCATGGCCGCGCGAAGCTCATTGAGCAAAGTAGAGAGCTCGGCGGTCGTGGCCGCGGCTATTCCGCCAGAGAGTGTGGAACCGCCCCACGAACCGACCGAGGATGTTTCCGTGCTCACGACGCCATTGCCGGATGTTCCAGCCGTCGACGCCGCGACCACGAGTGAACTTCCGGTTCCAGCCGCAGCCGTGGCCGAAGCGTTTGCCGTGGTTCCTGTCCCGTAAGTCGTGCCCGCGGCCTGGCCGCCGCTAGAGGCCGCATTGATGGCTCCAATGAGATTGGCGATCGACGCCGCGACGTCGGCTCCGCGGAGGACTTCATTTGCGACGGCCGGCCCGGTGGATAGCGTCGTTTTGAAGGTGTACGTGGTGGAACCGAGGGTAACGGTCTCATTATTCAGCGGCTGAGCCGTGAAAGTGAGAGTGCCCTTGGCCGCAGTCAACACCGGCACGGCCGCTTGCGCGGATCCGGAGCGCTGGGCCGTTGGCCTGGCACCGTGGAAGGCGACAGCCTGCTTGACCGTCTTACCGATCTGCACGCCAGCGGCTGTTTCGAGGATCTCGGCGTGGACCGACGAAACGGCCATCGCTCCAAGCAGAAGGGAGAGTGTGAGTTTTTTCATCATCGATTAAATGGCTGGGGCACCAGGGGCGGCATTGCCCTCCGGTTCATCGTCAGAGAGTTTCGAATCGGGAGAGGCCGGCGCCTCAGTCGGAGCGGCGGGCGGCGCCTCAGCCTCCGGCGGCTTGACCGCCTTCACGGAGCACGCCCTTTCGAGCTTGGCGATCTGCTTATTGAGAGCGTCTCGCTCTTTCGCGAGCGCGGCCGCCTTGGCCTGCTCGGACTCGAAGCGCGCGAAGAGATCCGCGATTTGCTTGTCTTTCTCCTGAAGCTCTTTCGATGCTTCCTCGAACAAAGCCTTCGTCTCCTCGAGTTCGCGAACGTTTACTTCGATGGGAAGTGCAAGCGAGGACTCACCCTCGCTTACCTGAGGAAGGCCAGGAGACCGGCGCGCCCGGCGTGTGTGCGGGATCTCCGCAATGTGGACGCCGCCAGGGAAGCCCTGTGCGGCGTCGACCGCCCGCTGCGCGTCCACGCCGGAATGCCCGACGTAGAGCGCTACGATCTCACCGCTCGCTTGCGAGCCGAGGAAGCCGAGAATTAGCCGGATCATCGTGGAGAGAGACTAAAGGCTACGCGACCGGATTCTGCGCCGCGCTCACGATACGAACGCCGCTATTGTCCAGCAGTTCGTTCGCCGCGACGTGGTCGGGATCGCCATCCTCGTCGAAGGTGTTGCGCCCGCCAGTGACACCGAACGCGACCACGACCGCGACGTAGATGTCCTGCGTCTTCTGGTCCTGCCACATGTACCCGGTGAAGCTCAGTCCGCTATCGGGATCCGACAGGGTGAACTCGCGGATAACCGCCGGAATGCCCAGGCGGCGAGCCATTTCGACATTGTCGGAGAGCTTCCGGATGGCGACCAGGATCGCCTGCTGATCGAAAGCAAATCCGAGGAGCCCGTTCGTCGTCTGAAGCTTGTTGAACTCGGTGACGTTCGCGAAGCCTTCGATGTTCGTCAGCGTCACGTAAGGATCCCCCTCAACGCGCTGGCCAAAGTAGTCGCCCGAAGCGATACGCGGATCGTTCGTGAGATTCGCCATCGCGGTCGAGTTCACGATTGCGTTGCGGTAGTCGCCGGCGTCCTGCGTGTTCAACTGAATACGCGCAGTCGACAGCGTCTCCTTATCGACGTCGGCGAGAGGCTCCACGATCTCATGCGAGAAATTCGTTGGGGTGACTAGGTCGAGACCCTTCAGGACGATGTATTTCCCAAGGGCGTAAGCCGCATTGGCGATGGCTGTCTCAAAAACGGTATCCGTCTCGAGCCGGACAGCATCGGTTGTCGGCAGCTTCAATACGACCTTCGCGGCCTGATTGATGCGCACCGGAACATCCTTGATCAGCGTGATCGTGTTCGTGGCGTCCGCGGTCAGGTCAGAGCCGGGGACGTGATCGATCGCCGTCGGCATGATCGGCATCTGCGCGAAGACCTCCTGCTTCCACTTGATGGTCTCGTCGGAGATATCCATCGCGAAGGTGCGAATGGCGATCATCCGCTGCTTGTACGCCTTCATGACTCGCTGAAGGATGCGCGGAAGGATCAATGTGCCGTCGCAGAATTCCGACGCGTTCCGCGGAAGCAGAAGCGCGGAAAGAATGAAAGCAGCCAGTAGCGCTGCGACGAGGCCGGCATACCAGCCGTACAGCCCGACCGCGAACGGGAAGGCGAGGAGAAGGAAACCCTGGAGACGTTTTGGATTCATGGAGTGATTGGCGATGGAGCGGATTTGATGGTTCGCGAGTGTCAAACCGGCGATTAGCCCTTCGTGACTTTGCCCTCCTTGGCGTCAGCTCCGAACTTCTCGAGAGCCGCATTCAGTTCCTCGGGCGTCTTCGCGTTGGCCACTGCCGCCGCGTGCTCGGAAACCGTGGTCGCCGCAGGGCCACCAGGATTCGAAGGAACCTGCGATTTCGGGTCGGTGCCCTTCAAGCCGCAGAGCGCCTCGAGGCGGGTCACATTGCTAGTCGCGGTCGAGAGAGAGCGGTTTGCGGTGGAGAGCTCGCCCTCCAAACGGGTCACATTCGCATTGGCCGTTCCGAGATCTGTCCGAAGCTGATTGGCCGTGGTCGTCAGCTCGTTGAACTGACTTTGAAGATTGTCGCGCTCGGTGCGGAGGCCATCCCGTTCCGAGGTCAGGGACGAGACCTGCCCCTCCGCCGTGGTCGCGCGACCGTTCGCGGCGAGAAGATCCGCGCGGGCGGCGTTGAGTTGCTCCTCGAGCGTGCCGGCAGGAGCCGGGGGATTCGGACCGCCGGGAGGATCGTTAGGCGGCGCGAAGAAGCAAAGGGCGTGGCGACGGGAAGAACCGCGAAGGAATTTTATCGGCATGAACGCCGACGAGTGTCAAAGCGGCCACTTCAAAGCATCCCGCGGAACTTCAAAATGGCGGCGCGGAGATCCTTCGCGTTCCCGGCCACGAACCCGCGTTTAGCGGCTTCGGTGCCGTTGAACCATTGCCCCTCCATATCCTCCCGGGCGATCGCGGTTCGGTATTTGCTCACGTTCTTCCGGAACGTCGCGCCAGCGGTATCGACCAGGCTTTGCAGGTATGCGGCCTGTGCCTCGGAAAGCTCATCGATGCCGATCCCCTTGATTTCTCCGGAACGGAAAACCCGCATGGAGAAGCCTAGGTCCGCCAGATACTTTGTATCGTCCAGGTGCGCGAGGTAGGAGCCTACGCAACCGACAGCAGAGGCATACCAGCCGGCAAGGATCGCACGACAAGGCGCGATCGCTTCATAGGCCGTCGACGCGGCCTCCGCTCCATCACCGCACCATCCGAAGACCGGCTTGCGACGGTTCGCAGCTTCCGTGATATCGAAAAGCTTGTCGCCCGCGAGGGAGCTCCCGCCGGGACTGTCCGAATCGTGAACGATGAGATTCACATCGGGATTTGCGAGCGCCTGATCGAGCTCGCTCTCGATGTCGTTGGCATCGGTGATATTGAAACCATAGGACTTCACCCAGTCGGGAACGTTCATCATGACCAGCCCCCGGATCGGGATGATCGCGACGTCCCCCTCGATGCGCATTTTCGGAAGCGGACCGCCCCAGGCGTCCTCATCTGGCCGCTCATTCTTGAGCAGCGTCGCGACGATATGCCCGATGATGCTGCGCGCCCGGATCCGATCGATATTGAGCGGCGTCGAAACCAACTGGCTGATGAATTGAGCTTTCATAAAAAAGGTGCTTATACGCGCGTATAAGCGGGATTTTCTCGCGGCTAGTCGCCGGGATCCGGTTCGACCGGCGCTGTCGGCGGGGTATTCACGGGCGGACGGAAAATCGCATCGTTCGTTAGATAAATCGCGATATCGGGATTGGCAGCCCGGGCGGCCTCAAGCTTTTTCGCACGGCGAACGGCCCCGGCAATGATCTCATCCTCGACGTCGTCGGCGTCCTCGCCCTGGACAGCGCAGTACATTTCCCAAGAGACCTTGCCCGTCTCGAGGCGGCTGTCCCACAGCTTGCCCTCGCGACCGATATCGATCGTATCGTCCGCAGGGTAAACAAGCCGGTGGAGATACCAATCGGTCGGCACACCCCCGGGCACGTCGTCGTAAATGCCAGCCTTGATCCGCTGCCAGAGCCAGAAGCGATACCAGGGCACGCAAAATTGCGGCCCAAGTTGCATCTGCCGATAGAAGTTCTTCATGCGCTGAACGCGCTTCTGAATGGAACGGACTTCCGTACCCGTCCCAAGACCGCCGAGCGTGAAGACGTGCGAAACGGGGTATCGCTGCGAGTTTGCCAGGCCGATCAGGAACCACTTGAGCAGCTCGATCGCGACGACGGCGCGGCCCGACTCGATCACCTTGAAATCGAAGCCGGCCGGAGGAGCCAGAACGTCCACGTCGTCACCATCGGGGGAAATGATCTTTTGGACCTGGATCGTACTTCCATCCCGCTGCGTCACTGTCGAAATCTCCGCGCCCGGGAGAGGGAGGGACGGGCCGTGAGCGCCCGCGTCGTCGGACGTGCGCGTAATCGCGTAGGCGACACGAGCGCGCAGCAGGGCGCCATTCGCCTCCGCGCGCTCGATGTCGTCGGCGGTGAAGAGCTTCCGGACCACCGGCGCCAAGCTCGACATTTGCCGACGCTGACCGATGAAGAACGGATCGTGAAAATGCAACACGTCGTCAGCGTCCCAGTCGGCGAACTTCGAACCGGACTCATTGAGCAGGAAACGGTATTGCGCCACCCGGCCCGAGGGGGGATTCATACCGTCGCGCCAGTTGTCCTGGTTGAGCTTCGTATTCGCGTTATTGCACTGCCACGCCTTGATTAGGTGCAGGAGGGAGGATCCCGTTTCCGGAGTAGGGCGCAGGAATTGCCCGAAGCATTCGCCGAACAGCCGCGTCTCCCGCCGGATCGCAAACTGCCCCGAGAAATAATTCAGCGTCCCGTCACTGTGAAAAAAGCGCGCGTCGGAACACTGGTTATCGAAATCCGACGTGACCCGCCGGTTAAAAGCGGGATTGCTCGTGCGAGCCTTCGGCCAGATCCCGCCGTCCACCTCCTCAACGGAAAGCCCATCGATCGCCATCCCGACGGCGTCGACGTTATTGTAAAGCCATTGCGCCTTTTTGTTGACCGTGTCCCGCGTCTGGACCGGCATGAGCTCGCTCGGCTCGAGCGTCGGAAAATAAAAGTAGCCTTTATAGCCCGTGCGCTTCGCTGCATCGAACGGATGCTCGTAAGCAAAGCCGCTCCTCGAGGATGGCTGGGAGAGAGGGAGAGGCCGGTTGTCGGATCCGAAAAGCATAGGTGTACGTCAGCAGCCGCCGAGATTGACCACGAAGCCGAGGCGGCCCCGTGCCTTCACCGCAGGCGGCGCAAAGACGGCATCATCGAAGGCCGGCTGAAGCTCCGCGCGGCGGGTGTAGAGAGCGCGAAGCACCGCGCGTTGATCGAAATTCTTTTGCGCTGTCGCGGATCCGCCCTCGTATCCGTTCTGTGTGATCAGCGTGGCCGATATCCCCTCGTCGGAAACCCGGAGACGCTCCTCGTTCCACTTGTCCGGATGCGGGTCGCCAGACCCCAGGCTCGCGACGGTCGGGAACTCGATCCGGTAATGCGCAAGCGCGAGCATGAAATCATCATCGGAAATAGCCATCCCACGGCCCCCGGTTGTCAAAGCAGCGGCGGACTAGGCCGGGAGTGCGACGGATGGCTCAGGCGCGACGGGCGGAGCTTCGCTCGAGGTCAACTCGCGGCGATCGTTCCTGGTCAGGAACCGAAGGCCAGTCACAATGCCTTTCACACAGTCGCCCCAGTGATTCGGCGGAGGATGGGGATTCCAGCGATTCTCGCCGTTCTTGTCCGGGGCCTTCACCTCCGCGCAGAGCTCGGCGACGAACTGCTTGTGCTTTTCGTCGACGATATCGACCGGGAAAAAGACGCGACGCTTTTTCTTTTTGAACCGCTCGATATAGAGCTCATCCTTCGCCTCGACGTCGTTATACGTGAGCTGGCAAAAGCCCTTCGGATATGTCGGGATCTGATGGAAGCTCCACACTTTAATACCCCGTGCAGCTTCACCTCCGTTTCCAGCGGTCGGGATGAGCTTCCCTCGCGGCAACTGGAGACAGGCATTGAGGGCATCGGTCTTGCGATACTTTCCGTCCATGAATCCGATCGTGATCGACACCTCTTTTTTCAAGGCTGCGCAATACCATCGTTGCGTACGGATAATCTCCGCGATCTCAAAAGGATCTATCTCCTCACCCCAATCGAAAATCGCGACGTCCTCGCCATTCATGGCGACGGCCCCGAGCGCCCATTTCGCATAGTTGCCGCCGATGTCGGCGTCGAGCACGAGCGCGCGCGGCTCGAATGGGATCTCGCCCTTGCGATAGGCCGGGCAGGTGTCGCCTTGCCGGCCGGCGATGTTCGCGAGGATGTCTTTCGACGTCGTTTCGTTCGCCTCGTCGGCAAAGGCCAGCCCAAGGCGGTGATTGTAAAAGCCCTGGAGCTTTGTCCGTCCGCCGCGATTCGCACGAAGGAAACGCAACACCAGATTCCCCCAGGACGAGCCGGCGTCCGAAGAATAGAGATCCGAGATATGCTGCGAGACAATCCCGGGCGTCCCGTGTGCCGTCGGGAGCCACTTCGCATTGGCGACGAGCTCACCTTTCCGCCATTCATCGATCCGGCCGCGGGAATCGATCGAAGCCTGATGCTTAGCGTAATAAGCCTGAGCGGCGTCGAAATCGCCGCCCAGCTTCGAAAGCCTCTCATACTCGACGACGTGAGCCGCGCACGCTGCGCATTCGTAGTAAGTTTCCGAGAGGATCCGGAGCCGGTCCCACTGCCCGAGCCGGTTTTTGCAATGCTCGAAAACCATTCGTCCGGTCTGGACGGTGCGCGTCTCACCGATCGGAAGCGGACGCCAAAGCTCGGCGACGACGGCCCCCGTCTGCTCGTCCCTTACCTCGATCAGTTTATCGGAGAACGGAACCTCCCGCTCCTCCAGGAAGAACGTGAGCCACTGCAACTGCCGGCAATGCGGGCAGGTGATATGAAATTCCTCCTGGTTGCCTTCGAGGAATGCCTTGTGAATCGGGCCGCTCTTGAGCTTCGGCTTCGAGATATTGATCTGAAGACCCTCTTTCGCGGTCTTACGACGAGAGTCGGCATTCGTCAGCGTGTCGGTGTCGCCTTTTTCCTGGCCGTGCTCCTCGACCTCGTCGCAAACCACGAAGGGAGTTTGCTTGTTCGCAGCCTGGCCGGAACTACCAGCACCGATGAACCACATCGTCATGGCTCGGAGCTTGAGGACCAGCGCCTTCGTATCGGCCTCATCGCCGGTAAAGATATTGCCGTCTAACTTTTCGAGCGACGGCAACAGGCGATCACGGATCGTCTGTGCCTCTTTCTGCGAATCGATCTGATAGAGGACGTTGCAGGGCTCATACCGCGCCCGCCAGCGGATGCCATTGAGGACGCCCTCAGTGACACCGGACTGCGAGCTCTTCTCCTCGTTGATTTCGTTGACGAGGACGGGTACGTACTTTTCCTGACTCTCGCTCCAGAAGTAGGCGATTGGATTTCGAATCAGTTCCTGGATCCGCCGCGTCCAGGGAGTCTTGGCCGACCGGTAGAAACCCGGCTCCGCCGCCTCCTGGTTGTCGAGCCAGACATTCTCCTCCGCCCACTCCCAAATGTGACCGGGAGGCGGAGGCGTGAAAGTGGTCTCGAATGCCCGATCAACCCAGGAGTTTATGAACATCCTCGATCCCCTTCAGTGACGGAAGCCGACGGAAGACGGCATCCTCGAATTTCCGAGCCTCCTCGATCGCCTTCGCTATACGCTCCGCCAGATCCGCAGGGATACCCGGCAACAACTCAAGCACCCGGCGTGGCATGCTTTTCCGAGAAGCACGCAGCATTTCGACGGCCGTCTCGATGTCCTGTTGGACGGGCCCACGCGGAAGCAAATCTCCCCGACGCTTTGCCTGCGCGTCCTCCATTGCCTGGACACGGCTCAGGGATTGGAGAGCGGCCGCATGCCGACGGGAAAGGAGATCGATGTCGCCGCCTCCCCCATCGTGAGCAACACGGAGTTTTTTCCAAGCGGCCTGGACGATCGACTTCGCCTGGCGAACCGCCTCACCCTCCTCGAGGCCGAAGCCCGAAATATCACCGAGAGGATCCTCTCGCCGCGGCGCGACCCCGGCCCCCGGATTGTCGTCGTGTTTGTCCGCGATATTTTCGGGCGGAGAAGCGTTCGCTATGGCGATGAGCCAGGACGGGCAGGAGTGAGACATCACCCGAGCCCACCAGCCCGGCATTTTGCGAGGCTCATCCAGGGGACAGGGATCGTTTTTCGTATCCCCCTCCGCTAGCCACCTCCGAAGTTGCCTAGGCTTGCGCGTGTAGATTTTCGACCACGCATCGAGTTGCTCCGACGTCACACGGCGACGACCGGCCCCAGGGGACAGCGAAAAGTCGACGGGATCTGGATCTGGCATCGACGGATGCCCGCTGTCAAAATGTCACAAAATTTCCTCTGTAATTCTGGAAAAATACGAGACGAGACACCTCAACTGACAAGGCGACGGTCAAAATCGAAGAGATTCCTTATGGGGGTGTCGCAAACCGGAGGGTAATAGGTCGGAATGGGCATAAACCGTTCCTATTTTGACCGCGCGCTTTCAGCTTGTGACACTAGATAACCCCTTCCACCTATTACCACCTATTCCCTTTTGATCGTAAGCCACTCAAAAGCACTGGTTTATTTAGGGAATAGGTTGCCTATCGAAAAGACATAGAGGGAATAGGTTTGTGACACTCTTCTAACAAATAGGGCGCGGGATGAGCCGACACGGCCGACGGGCTTCGACCGTCGGCACACGATCGAGCGACGCTGACGCGTCGACAATGGAACGAGCGCCTCGCGGCGCGGCGCGCTGATGCCGGCATTATATCGCGGACAACCCCGACAACATCGGGGCGCGGGGGGGCGCAGGACAGGACGAGCCGCCGCGCGGCCGCGACGGAGAGCAGCACGACCGGCCGCCCTAAAACGAAAATGCGGATCTTGAGCTCAATACTCAAAACCCGCATTCGAGCACCGCGTCGGCACTACCGACGTCGAGAGCGATCGCCGACGTCGACGCTAGGCGGCCGGCGCCACCGGCGACGAGACCACGTTGATCTCATACCTTCGATGCCGATTCTTCCCGTGCTTATCAAAGACCACGCGCCGCCCATCCTTCAGGAGGAAGGACTTCCCCCCATACTTGGCGAACATGATCCCGAGCCGGCTATTGCCCCGGCCTGTCAGCTCCCACTCTCTACGCTCGCCATCGCCATCCTTGATCTTCACAAAATGCCCCTCGAGGACGATGTGAGGGAAGCAGTTGAGCGCGTAACACGCCTGGACCAGCTCGACGAATTCAAACTCCGCCCGCTTCGGTGTCCCCCTCGCCAGCTCCTCCGCCAGGGCGATCATATCCCCGTACTCTTCATTTCCGCCCGTCCCCTCGACGATTCGAGGCTCGCACGGATCCCCGAGATCCAGCCCCGAGACAATGCCGCCGAAGATCTTCGACCACGCCTCATACCCTCGCACCATTCGCTTTCCCTCTTTCCGGCCGCCCGTGGCCGCGCCTGGCGCGCCATCCCGCCATCCCCGCAGCATCGCCCACAATGCCGAGCATAGCTGCTTGTGGACTGCCGGCGTCCGGATCCAGTCCGAATCCAGCGGCCGATTAATGTTCCGCGACTGAGCGTCCGCCTCAGCGGTG
>Ga0310811_10000692_pt1 | contig 43080 bp, 37 predicted proteins | sample YCmetagenome_FD_207642 | JGI IMG/M metagenome (GOLD analysis project Ga0310811, IMG submission 207642) | Soil microbial communities from experimental microcosm in Duke University, North Carolina, United States - YC | ecosystem: Engineered > Artificial ecosystem > Soil microcosm > Unclassified ...
CCTTCAAATAGCCCGCGCAGATCGGGCAATGCAAGCCACGATAGAAGCAGACCAGCGTCATGCGTTCGGGCTTTTCATCGGCTAAATCGAACCGCCCATGCGCGAGGGTATCGACGGAAAGATCGGGGGCGGCTTGGCGGGGGACGAGCATGGCGGCTCCTTGGAATGAGGTTTTCGGTAAATCACATTCGCTCTGTGATGGAAGCCAGTTTTACATATTTACAGTCAAGGAAAGTCCAAATATCATGACTTAAAATCTTCTACTCGCTTGCCATGGACCGCCTCTCCGCATTTTTCGACGCCTTTCCGCTCGAAGTCGCGACGCCTTCGCACTCGGGCTCGCGGTCAGCGGACGCGTCGATGCTGTATCTGGTTTCGGCGCCGAGCGGCGAACTGGCGGAGCTCGTTCTCGTCGTGCGCGGCGCCCATCTGCCTGCCGGTAAGGTGGTGGCGGTCGAAGTCGCATTCGGCGGCGCGGAGAATCCACTCGTCGATACGTTGCCCGACATGCTCTCCGTATCCATCGACGACGAACAAAGCGCTTTGAAATCGATCGTGCTCGCGTTTCTCGCTGAATTGTCGGGCGGGCGGTGCGGCCACGAACAGGCATTGCATCGGTTAGGCGAAGTCATCGTTCTCATGATGCTGCGCGCTGCCATCGAACGCGGCAGTACACGGCCATGTCTGTTGGCGGGGTTGGCGCATCCGGTCCTGCATCCGGTGCTGGTGGCGTTGCACGAAGCGCCGGCGCACGCTTGGACGATCGAAGAACTTGCGCAACGCGCCAATATGTCGCGCAGCCATTTCATGGCGCTCTTTCCGAAAGTCGTCGGCACGACAGCTATGTCGTACCTCACGAGGTGGCGCGTGCACCTGGGCCAGCGCGAGTTGCGGCGGGGCAATGCCAAAGTAAAAGCGGTCGCGCGGCGTGTGGGTTTTTCCAGCGCGGAGGCGTTTTCCCGCGCGTACCAGCGTGAGTTCGGCCGATCGCCCGTGGAAGAGCTGCGCGGTTGACGCTCGAATAGGGCACATCTTCAGGCCGATAACGGCCAGCGACTATCGCCCCATTGCGACCGACGGCGTTCGAGCCGTGTAGCGACACTAGCCGCGCACGCGATTCACGAAAGCCGCCACGGCGTCATTCAAGGCCTGCGCGGCATCGCGATGCGGCGAGTGTCCGCCCTGGGGTAGCTTGCACAACTGCGTGCCGGGCAGCGCCGCTTCGATGGCTTCGATCTGCGCCATCGTGCCGTAGTGATCGTCCATGGCCTGGACAGCGAAGAGCGGCCGCTCGATCGTCCCCAAGCGGTCGACGATGTTCCAAGCCCGGAACGCAGGGTCCAACCAAATGTCGTTCCACCCGTGGAACGCGGAATCGACATCGGCGTGATAGCGGCCGAGCTTCTTGCGCAGGTCCGTTTGCTCGTACGCGAGCTTCGCTTCGGCGATGCTTTGCACGCTGATGTCTTCCACGAAAACATGCGGTGCGATCACAACGGCCGCGCGCAGCCGCGTAGGAAACGCGGCGGCATACAAGAGCGCGATCGATCCACCGTCGCTGTGCCCCACGAGCCACATGCGCGCGCGCGCCTCGTCGCCGATGCCGAGCGCATCGAGTAGGGCGGGCAAGACATCGCAGGCTTGATGCGACATGAAATCGACGGGCCATTTCTCGTCGTGCGCACGCGGCGTGGACCGACCGTACCCCGGCCGAGAGTAGACGAGGCCGCGCATGCCGAGCCGGTCGCACAGCTGCCGCGGCCAATCTCGCCACATCGCGATGGAGCCCAGCCCTTCATGCAGAAACAGGACGATGGGCGCATCGGGATCAGCGGCGTCGATCCATTGATACTCGATCGTCAGCGCGCCGCGCCGTGCGTTGGCCGGCAGTTGTGCGAATCGAACGTCTTCGGTCATTCCTGTAGGGGCGGTCGTATTCATCAGGTATTACGGTTGAATCGGCTGTTGCGATCGTTCGCGAAGTTTGAAGCGTTGGATCTTTCCGGTGGCCGTCTTCGGCAGATCGTCGACAAAGATGATCTCGCGCGGGTACTTATGCGGCGCAAGCCGCTGTTTCACGAACGTCTTCATCTCCTGCCCCAACGTATCGTCGGCATACCGGCCCGGTTTGAGCACAACGAACGCACAGGTCTTGACGAGCCCATCGTGTTCGACGCCGATGACCGCGGCCTCGAGCACCGCATCGTGCTCCATCAGCGCCATCTCCACCTCGATCGGCGACACATATTGTCCGCTCACTTTGAGCATGTCGTCGCTGCGCCCCGCATACGCGTAACAGCCGTTGGCCAGCTTGCGATACTTGTCTCCGCTCTTGACCCACTCGCCGAGGAACGTCGCGCGCGATTTTTCGCGGTTGGTCCAATACATGAGCGCCGCGCTGGGGCCTTTGATGTAGAGATCGCCGACCTCGCCCTCGGGCACGGGCCGCCCGTTCTCGTCGCGCAGCTCGACTTCGTACCCAGGCACGGGCGTACCGGTGGTGCCGTAGTGAACGTCGCCGGCGCGATTGGACAAAAAGATATGGAGCATTTCGGTCGAGCCGAGTCCGTCGAGAATCTCACAGCCGAAATGCGCCGTGAAGCGCTCGCCCACATCGCGCGGCAGCGCTTCCCCGGCCGACGTGCACACGCGCAGCCCAACGTCGGCCGCCGGCGGAAGCGTGGGCGCGCTCATCATGTTCGCGTAGAGCGTCGGCACGCCGTAGAAGATCGTCGGCCGGTGCTTGACGAGCCGGTCGAAGACAGCCTGGGGCGTCGCGCGCTCCGCCATCAGCACCGTCGTGGCGCCCACCGACAGCGGGAACGTCAACGCGTTGCCCAGCCCGTAGGCGAAGAAGAGCTTGGCCGCGGAAAACACGACGTCGTCTTCGCGAATGCCGAGAATCGGCTTGCCGTACATCTCGGCGGTCCAATAGAGATTCGCATGCGTATGCACCGTGCCCTTAGGCTTTCCCGTGGAGCCCGACGAGTACAGCCAGAACGCGATATCGTCGGCGTTCGTGCTCGCGCCCCGGGCGCACGGACCGGCTTCGTCGATCAGCGCTTGTAGATGAGCGTGCCCCATGGTGGGCGCGTCGGCTTCGGCCGCGTACGACACGATCAGTAAGCAGGGATCGAGTTGCGCTTGGGCGAGCGCCTCGATGAATGCCGGCACGAGCGGAGCGGAGGCGACGACGGCGCGGGCGCGGCTATGCGCGAGCATATAGGCATAGTCGGGCGCGGTCAGCAGCGTATTGACGACGACGGGCACGACGCCCGAGAACAGCGCGCCGAGAAAGCAGACGGGCAGATCGGCGCTATCGTGCATGGCGAGCAAAATGCGCTCTTCTGCATGGATGCCTTGAGCGCGCAACGCCGACGCGAACCGACGCGCACGCGTTTCGAGGTCCGCGAATGTCGTCACGCCGTAATCGTCGACGTAGGCCGGCTTGGCCGCTCTCGCTCGATTCAAGTCGAAAACGTGCGACGCGAAGTTCAGTTGCGCGGGCGGCGCGATGAAACCAGGCGCCGGCTCGGCCGTCAGTGTGGTGCGCGTATCCATGAATGCTTCGTCTCCGTCCTAGTCTCGGGCAAGCCCGTTGTCACCTCGGCAAGGCGGCGCCTCGCCGGTTTTGCTCGCACCAAGCGTCCCGCATGCTTGCCGATGTCGTTTCGTCCGCGCGCGTCGCTATGGCCTTGAATCGGCCACGTTCGTCATGCTTTCGATGGCCAGCGACGAAGCTTGAATCGCGGCGCGGCGATGGTAGAACTCGAGCGCCCTCAGTCCGCCCAGTTCGACGCCGCCGCCCGCCCGCCCGGGCCCGCCATGCAGCGACATCGGCATGACGTTGCCGTGCCCGGTTTGGCTTTCGCGCACGGCGGGCGTGATGCAGTGAACTCGGCCATGCATGTCGGCGAGCTCGAGCGCAATGCGGGCCACGCGCGCGTCGTCGTTCGCGTAGACCGAGGCGACGAGCGAGCCTTGTCCGCGTCGCGCCAATTGAACCGCGTGCGCTTCGGGCAAGCTTTCGGTCCGCACGCGGTACGGGGCAAGCGTGGCGACAGGGCCAAAGACTTCGATGTCATGCATGCGCGTGGCGCGGTCGGGGTCGTCGACGACGAATAGGTGCGGCGCGAGGCAGGCCGACACGTCGGGGTCGGCATCGACGAGCGGCGTCTGCGCGCCGTCGAACACGAGGCGGCCTTCCTGCGACAGTGCAGCGATTCCGGCCTTGACGCTGTCGAGTTGCGCGCGGCTCACGAGCGCGCCCATGCGGACCGATTCGTTGCGCGGGTTGCCGACGCTGATCTTGGCGAGCTTCGCCGTCAGCGCTTGAACGAGCTCGCCAAGCCATGCTTGCGGCACGAACGCGCGGCGAATCGCCGTGCATTTCTGCCCGGACTTCACGGTCATTTCGCGCACGACCTCCTTGACGAAGAGATCGAACGCTTCGGTGCCGGGCGCGGCATCGGCGCAGAGGATCGCGCTATTGAGGCTGTCCGCTTCCACGTTGAGCCGCGCCCCCCGCTGAACGAACGCTGCATGCGCGCGCAGCGCCGCCGCCGTTTCGGCGGAACCCGTAAACGAGACGACGTCGAAGGCGTCGATGCGATCGAGCAAGCCCGCGGCGCTTCCGCATACGATGGAGAGCGCGCCTGCCGGTAAGATGCCGGCCTCGACGACGTCCGCGACCATCCGGTGCGTCAGCCAAGCGGTGGCGGTGGCCGGCTTGACGATGACGGGGACGCCCGACAAGAGGGCGGGCGCGGCCTTCTCCCATAGTCCCCATGAAGGGAAATTGAATGCGTTGATCAGCAGCGCAACGCCGCGCGTCGGGGTCCACACATGGCGAACGCGGAACGATTGATCTTTCGACAACGGCGTATCCGCGCCATCGCGCAGCGCGAAAGCCTCGCCCATCGATGCGCCGTTCTTGGCGAACCAAGAGAGCGTGTAGATACCGCCGTCGATATCGACGGCCGAGTCGTTGCGCGTCGTGCCTGAGTTGGTCAATGCAATAGCGTAGTACGCCTCGCGGTTGGCCTGCAAAAGCTTGGCGATCTCGCCCAGCATCGCCGCGCGCATCGCATAGGACTGCGAACGAAGTTGCGTACCGCCGGCTTCGCGTGCGAAGCGGAACGCCTCGTCCAGATCGAGTCCCTCGCTCGATACGCTCACGAGCGCCTCGCCCGTAATGGGATCGCGCAGGATGGAGCCGGGGCCGCCGCCGGCGATCCATCGGCCGTGGACGTAGTTCTGCAGTCGTTCTGTCATGACATTTCCTAATGAGGCGCTAGGGCGATCAGGGGCGCGTGAAATCGATCGCGCCTTGCGGAAGCAGATAAAGGACGAGCGCTTGGCCGTGCTCGACCGTGGGGCGGTGGGCGCTGCCCGGGCCGTACACGCACCAGCCGGCGGGCCGGCCGTCGAACGTGGCCGCCGCGGAAACGGGCATGATCAGATCGATCTCCCCGTTGGGATGAACGTGGTGCGGACCGGCCACATCCTCCATGCACACTACGTCGACGGAAAAGTCGTGCGTGCGCGGCGTCGGCTTGACGATGCGGCCATAGCGAATGCCGCCGGCCTCGCGGTTGCACAGCCATCCTTCTTCCACGCCGGTATGGCACGCGTGCGCCAGCGCCTCGAACGTAGGGCTGCCGGCAGGCCAATTCGCGTTGAGCCAGCGCTCGAGTGCGTCGTCCAGCGCTCGTCCGGCTAGTTGCTCGGTCACCCCGGAGATGAGGCGTTCGAATTCGTCGGGTGACATCTTCGTCTCCTATCCATGCCGATCGACGAGCCTGCACGTTAGTGCAGCTCTTGTCGCCGATCGAATCTCGCGGCTTGCGCTACCGTTTGCCGCACTCCACCGTTTCCGCGAAAATTAGCGGTATCGAATCGATGTGTCAAGCACTATAGTGCGTGTATGACGAAAAACGATGGACAAAACATGAAGCAAAATTACACTGTCATGGCCGAAGGAAAGGAGGCCGCGCGTGGGGCCAGCGAGGCGGAAGCCGAGCAAAGCGAGCACGAGCGCGTCGAGCGCGACCCCTTTATCGCGGCGATGGGCGAGCGTGTGCGCCTCCTGCGCGCGCGTCGCGGCATGACGCGCAAGGCGTTGGCCGCGGAAACGGGGCTCTCCGAGCGGCACCTCGCGAATCTCGAATCGGGCATGGGCAATCCCTCTGTTCAGGTGCTCCGGCAGATCGCCGCGACGCTCAACTGTCCGCTGGCGGAAATCATCGGCGACGTCACGACGTCCTCGAGCGAATGGATGCTGATCCGCGAGCTGCTGCAGGGGCGCGATCAGCCGGCGCTGCAGCGCGCGCGGGCCGCGTTGGCCGAACTGTTCGAGCTGGCGCCCGCCGATCCGCATCGCCGCGAACGCATCGCGTTGATCGGCCTGCGCGGCGCGGGCAAATCGACGCTCGGACGCATGCTGGCGCAAGAGCTCAAAGTGCCGTTCGTCGAGCTGAACCGCGTGATCGAGCAATTGGCGGGCTGCCCGCCCTCTGAGATTCATTCGCTGTATGGGGCCAGCGCCTACCGGCGCTACGAGCACCGGGCGCTGGAAGCGGTGATCGCCGAGCATCCGCGGGCCGTCATCGCATCGCCGGGCGGCCTCGTATCGGAACCCTCGACGTTCAGCATGCTGCTGACGCATTGCTTCACCGTTTGGCTGCAGGCGACGCCCGAGGAACACATGCGCCGCGTCGTCGCGCAAGGCGACCTGCGGCCGATGTCGGGCAATCGCGAGGCGATGGACGATCTGAAGCGCATTCTGGCCGGGCGCGGCGAACTTTACGGGCGAGCCGACATGACGTTCGACACAAGCGACAGGACGCTGGCCGACGCTTACCTGCAACTGCGCGACCGCATCGCGGCGCGGCTGGGCGCGGAAATGGAGTGAGGCGGGGCGAATGGCGGCGGTCGGCGCCAGTGAACCGGCTGCCGCTCGCGTTTACCCTCGGGTGCGCATAAACATGCACTAAAGTGCTTTACACGCTCTTGATGATGCACTATCGTTCAGCGAAACGATGCAGCTCATTAGGAGAAAGGCATGCTTACCCCGCAAACGGCAGTGCGCGTCGATTACCGCACCGATCCCTCGCAATACAAGCACTGGAAATTGGCGTTCAACGGCCCGATCGCGACGCTCGGCATCGACATCGCGGAAGACGGCGGCATTCGCGACGGCTACAAGCTCAAGCTCAATTCGTACGATCTGGGCGTCGACGTCGAACTGCACGATGCATTGCAGCGCATTCGCTTCGAGCATCCGGAAGTCAAAACGGTCGTCGTCACGAGCATGAAGGACCGGGTGTTCTGCTCCGGGGCGAACATCTTCATGCTGGGCCTGTCGACGCACGCCTGGAAAGTCAACTTCTGCAAGTTCACGAACGAGACGCGCAACGGCATCGAGGATTCGTCGCGCCATTCGGGGCTCAAATTCATCGCGGCGGTCAACGGGGCGTGCGCCGGCGGGGGCTATGAACTCGCATTGGCCTGCGACGAGATCCTGCTCGTCGATGATCGCTCGTCGTCGGTCTCGCTGCCCGAAGTGCCGTTGCTCGGGGTGCTGCCGGGCACGGGCGGCCTCACGCGGCTGACCGACAAGCGCAAGGTTCGTCACGATCGCGCCGACATCTTTTGCACGGTCGTCGAAGGCGTGCGCGGCGAGCGCGCGAAGCAATGGCGCCTCGTGGACGAAGTCGTCAAGCCGAATCAGTTCGATCAAGCCGTGCAGGCGCGTGCGTTGGAACTCGCCGCGCAAAGCGATCGTCCGTCGGACGCGAAGGGCGTCGCGCTGCCGCGCATCGAACGCACGGACCGTGAAGACGGCCTCGAATACGAGACCGTGGAAGTCGCCATCGATCGCGCGAAACGCACGGCGACGTTCCTCGTCAAAGCGCCGCACGGTGCGCAGCCGAAGACGATCGACTCGATCGTCGCCGCGGGCGCGACGTGGTGGCCGCTGCGGTTCGCGCGCGAACTCGACGATGCCATCCTGTCCATGCGCACGAACGAGCTCGATATCGGCACGTGGGTCTTCAAGACGGCCGGCGATGCATCGGCGGTCCTCGCGGCGGACGCCACGCTGCTCGAGCATCGCGATCATTGGTTCGTGCGCGAGACGATCGGCATGCTGCGCCGCACGCTGGCGCGGATCGACGTTTCGTCGCGCTCGCTGTTCGCGCTGATCGAGCCCGGTTCATGCTTCGCGGGCACCTTCGCCGAATTGGCGTTCGCGGCGGACCGCACCTATATGGCCGCCTTGCCGTCGAACGAAGAGGAAGAGCCGGCCATCACGCTCTCGGAAGTCAACTTCGGGCTGTATCCGATGGTGACGCACCAATCGCGCATTGCACGTCGATTTTATGAGGAGTCCGAACCGATCGCGGCGGCGCGCGAGCGCATCGGCGTGGCCGTGCGGGCGATCGAAGCCGAACGCCTTGGTTTGGTCACCGCCGCGCCCGACGACATCGACTGGGCCGACGAGATTCGCATCGCGCTGGAAGAGCGCGCGGCGATGTCGCCCGACGCGTTGACAGGGCTTGAAGCGAACCTGCGTTTCAATGGACCCGAGACGATGGAAACGCGCATTTTCGGGCGGCTGACCGCCTGGCAGAACTGGATTTTCAATCGGCCGAACGCTGTGGGCGAGAAGGGCGCGCTCAAGGTGTACGGGAAGGGCAGCAAAGCGCAGTTCGACATTGCCCGCGTCTGACCGCACGACCCATCACGACTTCGCACGAGGAACCGCTCAATCATGTCCACGATCAATTACAGCGAGAAGATCCCCAACAACGTCAACTTGGCCGACGACCGCACGCTGCAGCGCGCGCTCGAACAGTGGCAGCCCAACTTCCTGTCGTGGTGGGGCGACATGGGCCCGGACGGCTCGCACGGCTACGATGTCTACCTGCGCACGGCGGTCAGCGTCGATCCGGGCGGCTGGGCGCATTTCGATCACGTGAAGATGCCCGACTACCGTTGGGGCATCTTCCTCTCGCCGGGGGAGGCCGATCGCAAGATCCATTTCGGCGAGCACAAGGGCGAAGCGGCATGGCAGGACGTGCCGGGCGAGCACCGCGCCAACTTGCGTCGCATCATCGTGACGCAGGGCGACACCGAGCCGGCGTCGGTCGAGCAGCAGCGCCACTTGGGCCTCACGGCCCCGTCGATGTACGACTTGCGCAACCTGTTTCAAGTAAACGTCGAGGAAGGCCGCCATTTATGGGCGATGGTCTATCTGCTGCACCGCTACTTCGGCCGCGACGGGCGCGAGGAGGCGGAGGCGCTGCTGGAGCGCCGCTCGGGCGACGACGACAACCCACGTATTCTCGGCGCGTTCAACGAGCGCACGCCCGACTGGCTGTCGTTCTTCATGTTCACGTACTTCACTGACCGCGACGGCAAGTTCCAACTGTCGGCGCTGGCCGAATCGGGCTTCGATCCGCTGGCGCGCACGACGAAGTTCATGCTGACGGAGGAAGCGCATCACATGTTCGTCGGCGAATCGGGCGTTTCTCGCGTCGTGCAGCGCACGGCCCAAGCGATGAACGAATTGAAGACCGACGATGCGGCCAAGCTACGGGCGGCCGGGGTGATCGATCTGCCGACGATCCAGCGCTACTTGAACTTCCATTACTCGGTGACGATCGATCTGTTCGGCGCCGATCAGTCCTCCAACGCGGCAACGTTCTACAACTCGGGCTTGAAGGGCCGCTACGAGGAATCGAAGCGCGACGACGACCATCGCCTCACGGGACAAAGCTACAAGCTGCTCGACGTGCAGGACGGCAAGCTCGTCGAACGCGAGGTGCCCATGCTCAACGCCATGAACGAGGTGCTGCGCGACGACTACATCAAGGATTCGGTCGCGGGCGTGAACCGTTGGAACAAGGTGCTCGAGAAAGCCGGCATCGATTTTCGGCTGACGGTGCCGCACAAAGCGTTCAACCGCCAGATCGGCACGTTCGCGAACGTGTTCGTTTCGCCGGACGGCAGCCTGCTGTCGGAGACGCAGTGGGCCGCGAACGAAGCGAAGTGGCTGCCCAGCGCCGAGGATCGCGCGTACGTGGCCTCGCTGATGGGGCGCGTGGCCGAGCCGGGCAAGTTCGCCAATTGGATCGCGCCGCCGGCAATGGGCATCAACCGCCAGCCGATCGATTTCGAGTATGTGCGGTTCGACTGACCGGCCCTTGTACGACACGAACCTCTGAACGACGCTGCTTATCCGCTCCGGGTCGATCGCTCGAAAAGGGTCGCCCGGTGCGCGGAGCCCGGAATCATGAACATGCCTCTCCCTCCCATCGAAGTGCTCGAGCAGCACTTGATCGACCCCGAGATCTGCATTCGCTGCAACACCTGCGAAGAGACGTGTCCGATCGACGCGATCACGCACGACGAGAACAACTACGTCGTGAAGGCCGACGTGTGCAACGGCTGCAGGGCATGCGTGTCGCCGTGTCCAACGGGGGCGATCGACAATTGGCGCACGGTGCTCAAGCTCGAAGCGTATAGCATCGACGAGCAGTTTCGATGGGACGAACTGCCCGCGCAGAAACCGATCGGCGATATCGCTGCCGCTGCGGGCACGCTCGAAACCGATGCCGCCGTGGTGCTCGATGCGCCGCGCGCCGCGGTCGAACGTGAAACGGATCCCCAATCGTTGGTGCGCGGCGCGCAGGTGCCGCCATGGTCGGCGGCCAAGCCGTACGTGAATCTGTATGCCCACAAGGCGCCCGTGACGGCCACCGTCGTGGGCAACTACGGGCTGACGGACGAAGCGAGCGACAACGACGTGCACCACATCGTGCTCGACTTCGGCGCCATGCCGTTTCCCGTGCTCGAAGGCCAGTCGATCGGCATCCTTGCGCCCGGCACGACCGCGGACGGCAAGCCGCATCACGCCCGTCAATATTCCATTGCGAGCCCGCGCAACGGCGAACGCCCCGGTTACAACAATCTGTCGTTGACGGTCAAACGCGTGACGCGCGATCACGACGGCAATCTCGCCGAGGGCGTCTGCTCGAACTATCTGTGCGATTTGAAGAAGGGCGACACGGTGACGGTGATCGGCCCGTTCGGCAGCACGTTCCTGATGCCGAACCATCCGAACTCGCATTTGCTGATGATTTGCACCGGAACCGGCTCGGCGCCGATGCGCGCAATGACCGAGTATCGCCGGCGCCGACGGCTCGAAGGCGCGACGGGCAAACTGATGCTGTTCTTCGGCGCGCGCACCAAGGAAGAGCTGCCTTATTTCGGTCCCTTGACGAAGCTGCCGAAGGATTTCATCGATACCAATCTGGCGTTCTCGCGCACGCCCGGGCAACCGAAACGTTACGTGCAGGACGCGATGCGCGAGCGCGCTGCCGACGTCGCGCGATTGCTCAAGGACGAGCAGACGTACATCTACGTCTGCGGGCTGCGCGGCATGGAGGACGGCGTGCTGCAGGCGCTGCAGGAAATCGCGGAAAGCCACGGCCTCGATTGGTCGGCGCTGTGGGGGCGGCTCAAGCGCGAAGGACGCTTGCATCTCGAGACGTATTGAACCGTGGCGTGACCCGCGCCGCGCGGGCACAATGGAAACCGCCGCAACGGGAACACAGGCCCGCGCCAATTTAAATATAAATAGACTTACTATATAGGCGCGCCAACCGGCCTACGGAAATAAATAGCCGGTGGGTGCGCCGACAGCGCCGAAACGCTTCTTGTCTCGCCTCATATCCCAGATCGAGCGCGAATGCCCCGGAATTCGTCGGTTTATTTCAAATGACTGACAATGTCATTAAATAGTCCGACTAGTTAAGGGTATTCATGTATTAAGGGCGTCCGACCGGTGAGCTAGCATGGCTGCGTTCATGGATTTGGCCATCGCGCGATCGGCGTTCTACGATTGATAGACGCGCGTGGACTCGCCGGGGCCATGGCCGGCGCGAGCCATCGACGGTCCGCGCCTTTCGCATAGAAGCATTCAGCCAACGACAACTGCGGAGGATGAGATGACGAATGAGCGAGACGAAGCGCGGGACGACGAGCAAGGGCGCGCCGACGGGGAGGTAGGCAGCCGCATGCGGCGCGGATTGCTGCAGGGCGCGGGACTGGGGGCCGCGCTGGCGATGATGGGCGGCATGGTTTCATCGCCCGCGCAGGCGGCCGAGGCGCCGTTTCCGTCACACAAGCGCTGGAAGATCGTCTTCGTCAATCACGTCACGACGAATCCGTTCTTCGTGCCGACGCAGTATGGCATTCAAGATGCCTGCGCGATGATGAACATGGATTATCAATGGACCGGCTCGGCCAACGCGGACGTCGGCGAAATGGTCAACGCCATGAACGCGGCGATCGCGGCGAAGGCCGATGCGATCGCGGTGCCGATCGTCGACCCGAAGGCGTTCAACGGGCCGATTCAAAAGGCGCTCGACGCCGGCATTCCCGTGTTTTCGTATAACGCCGACGCACCGCGGGGCAGCACGAATCCCCGGCTAGCCTATATCGGCCAAGATTTGTATCAGTCGGGCTATCAGATGGGCGAGCGCATCGTGAGCCTCGTCGATAGCGGCCTCGTCGCGCTATTCATTGCGACCCCCGGGCAGCTGAATATCCAGCCGCGGCTCGACGGCGCCTCCGATGCGATCAAGAAGTCCGGCAAGAAGATCGAGATTCAGACGATCGCAACGGGCGCGACGGTCAACGAAGAGCTTTCGAAAATCAAGTCGTTCTACCTCGGTCACCAAGACGTGAAAGGCATGTTCGCCGTCGACGCGGGCAGCACACAGGGCGTCGCGCAAGTGATCAAGGAATCGAAGTTGAACGAGAAGGGCGTGCACGGCGGCGGCTTCGACCTACTGCCGACGACCGTCCAGCTGATCCATGACGGTTTCCTCGATTTCACGATCGATCAGCAGCCCTACGTGCAGGGTTTCTATACTGTGGTGGAAGCCTTCACGTATCTGGCGTCGGGCGGTCTCGTCGGCCCGGCCGACATCAACTCGGGCTTGAAGTTCGTGACGAAGTCCACCGTCGATCCGTACCTGAACACATCCACCCGCTATGAAGGCAAGAGCACCAAGGCGCAGATCGTGCCGCGCTCCGGTCCGATCAAGTCATGAGCGATAGCGTGAACGAAACGAGCCGAACCGTCGTATCCTCGCGCTCGCGCGCGAGGTTCGGGGGCTTTGCGTGGTCGGCGGAGTGGCGCATTGCGCTGGTCGCGTTGCTGGTGGGCGCGTACTTCGAAACGGCCAACCACGACTTCTTGCTGACGAGCGCGAGCCTGCAGAACCTGTCGCAGTTCGTCGCGCCCGCCGCGATCATCGCATTCGGCGAAATCATGCTGATGATCGGCGGCGAGATCGACTTGTCGGCCGGGATGGTGTTCGCCTTCGCGCCGTTCATGATGTCGTTCGCGGCCGACGCCGGCGCCCCCATGTGGCTGGCCGTTTTGGCCGGGCTCGCCTGCGCGGGCCTGGTGGGCTTCGTTAACGGCGCCGTGACGGTGTTCTTGCGGTTGCCGTCGTTCGTGACCACGCTCGGCACGCTGTTCCTCATCAACGGCATCACGCTGACGATCTCGCGCGGCACGCCCGTCTCGACGCCGGGCGGGCCGATCTTCACGGCGGTGATGGGTGGGTGGGGCTACAGTGAAATCATCTGGGCCGTGGCGATCGCGCTCGTCATGCACGGCATGCTCAAGCACACGCGCTGGGGCCTGCATACGGTCGCGAGCGGCGCGAACCCGCTCGGCGCATCCGAGGCGGGCATCCATGTCAACCGGCTCAAGCTCGGCAACTTCATTCTGGCCGCCGTGCTCGCCGGCTTGACCGGCATCCTCGAAGGCGTGCGGATTACGTCGATCGACCCGCAGGCCGGCGGCAATCAGATCATGTTCCTGGCGGTGGCGGCCGCCGTGATCGGCGGCACGCCGCTCACGGGGGGCTCGGGCACGATCATCGGCGGATTGATCGGCGCGGCCGTGCTCGGCATGTTGAACGACGGTTTCACGCTGATCGGCATCAATGCCTTCACGTTTAACATCATCCTCGGCGCCGCGATTCTCGCCGCGATGATCTTCAACATTCATATGGCGCGGCTTGGCCGGCGCGGGAGATCGTGATGGCTGAATATGTTGCGCCGCTTGCCTTGCAAGCGCGCGATATCGTCAAACGGTTCGGGGCCGTCACGGCGCTCGACGGCGTATCGCTGCATCTCGAGGAAGGCGAAATCCTCGGCATCCTCGGCGACAACGGCGCGGGCAAATCGACCCTGATCAAGATCCTGACGGGTTTTCAGCAGCAGACGAGCGGCGAGCTGGCCATTCACGGCCAGCAGACCCTGCTGCGTTCGGTCGATCATGCCCGCTCGCTTGGGATCGAGTGCGTGTATCAAGATCTCGCCCTCGCGAATTCGTTGAGCATCTATCACAACATGTTCTTGAACCGCGAGATCGTCTACCCGGGGCCGATCCGCTTTCTGAATCATCGAGCCATGCGCGAGCGCGCCGCGCAATGCCTGGAGGATATCGGGGTGCACGTGCCCTCGGTCACGCTGCCCGTCGAGCGGCTATCGGGCGGGCAACGGCAGGCGATCGCGGTTGCGCGCGCGGTCAACTCGAACGCGCGCATTCTGCTGCTCGACGAGCCGCTCGCCGCGATGGGCGCGCGCGAGGCGGGGCTCATCATCGATCTGATCATGCGGCTCAAGGAAAAGGGCGGCTTGTCGATCGTCATGATCATGCACAACTACGCGCAAACGCTCGACATCGCCGATCGCATCATGCTCATGCAGCGCGGGCGCGTCACCTACGAGCAGCACAGCGCCAAGACGTCGGTGCCCGAACTCATGGACATCGTGCGCCGCGAGTATCGGGCGATGCGCGAGCGCTCGAACGGCGGCGAACACGTCTAGTCTCGCCGCCGTCTCTCGGAATCGAGCGCGTCAGTTCGTTTTCGCGGCGGCGGCGAGCTTGTCCGCCGCTTGCTGCGCGGTTTCGTCCTTGCTCGTCCAGTAGTTGCCGAGCACGTCATAGAAGGCGCCTTCCACCGCGGGGCTCACCAGCATGTCGTGCGCCCAGGACGGCACGAGTCCGCCCGATGCGCCCGCCGCCTTGAAGTCGGCCGATGATTTCTTCGCGCAATCGTCGAACTTGGCGAGGCTCACGTCCTGCCGAACGGGAATGGAGCCCTTGTTCAAATTGAACGCTTCTTGGAAGGCCGGGCTCATCAACAGGCCCGCCATGTCCTTTTGTCCCTTTTCCACGCCGGCGGTTTTCACCTTGAAAAAGACGAAGCTATCGACGTTGAACGTGAAATCCTTTTGCGATCCGGGCGCGGCTACGCACAAATAGTCCTTGCCGGGCGTCTTGCCCGCCACGGTGAATTCGCCCTTCGCCCAATCGCCCATGAATTGCATTGCGGCCTTGCCGTTGATGACCATCGCCGTGGCCATGTTCCAGTCGCGCCCGACCTGGCCTTCGTCGGTGTAGGCGCGGATGCGCTTGAACGTTTCGAGCGCCTTGACCATCGTCGCGCCTTTGAGCGTTGCTTGGTCGAGCTGCACGAACGCCTTCTTGTAGAAGTCCGGGCCGCCCACGCCAAGCGCGACCGATTCGAAGGTCTCCGCTTCCTGCCACGGCTGACCGCCGATCGCGACGGGCGTGATGCCCGCTTTCTTCAGGGCATCCGCCACCTTGAAGAAGTCGTCCCAGGTTTGCGGCGGCTGCGCGTTGACCTTCTTGAGCGCATCGGCGTTGATCCAGAGCCAGTTCACGCGATGCACGTTGACGGGGGCGCCGACGTATTGGCCTTTGTACTTCATGATGCGTGCGATTTCGGGCGGCAGCAGGTGGTCCCAATTGCCGGCCTTGGCCACGTCGTCGATCGGTAGCAGCACGCCCTCGTCGCCCCATTCCTGAATGGCCGGGCCCTTGATCTGCGCGGCCGCGGGGGGATTGCCCGCCACCACGCGCGTTTTGAGCGCCGTCATCGCGTTGCCCCCGCCGCCGCCGGCGATCGCGAAATCCACCCACGTGTCGCCCTTTTGCTCGAGCATCTGCTTGAGCAATTGAGCCGATTTAGCTTCGCCGCCGGACGTCCAGTAATGGAGCACCTCGACGGGCGCAGCGTGGGCTTTCATCGGCGCTGCCGCCAGCATGGCGCATGCGCCGGCGACGACGGTCAGCGCGGCAAAGGGCTTGCGCGGGTTCTGAGTCGAATGCATCGATTTCCTCCAACGCCGGCTTGCGGCGGACACGGTTGACGGATTTTAAGCCGAACGATGGTAGCGCTAACATGGCGACCTCCACACTAGGAGGAACCCTGTCGCATGTTTGTCGGCTTTTTGTCAGCGGCCAAACCGGCGATACTCTCCGCCCATGAGCAAACCTCAAAGCAATTCATCGATTCCTACGCAGGGCGGGGAGGGTCGCGGCACGGGCAATGCACGCCGCCGGCAGAGCGGGCGTGTGACGCTCGAGGAGGTCGCGCGTCTTGCGCAAGTCAGCACGATGACGGTTTCGCGCGCGCTGCGCGATCCGAGCCTCGTCTCGCCGGCCGTGCGCGAACGGGTGCAATCCGCGGTGGCGCAGCTCGGCTACATTCCGAATCGCGCCGCGCGTACGCTGGCGTCGGCGCGTTCCAAGCTGATCGGCGTCCTGGTGCCTTCGCTGTCGAATGCCGTGTTCACCGAAACGATCGCGGGCGTGCAGGAATGCATCGGCTCCGCCGGATACCAATTGCTCATTGGGAACACGGGGTACGACCCGGCGCGCCAAGCCGAGCTGCTGTCGGCCTATCTTTCGCATGCGCCCGATGGCTTTCTGGTGGCGGGCATCGACAATTCCGAGGTCGTGCGCCGGCAGCTCGCGGCATCTAACGTACCGCTCGTGCACATGTTCGATCTCGTGCCGGGGGACGAATGGTCGGTGGGATTCTCGCAGCGTAGCGCGGGCTTCGCGATCGGCGCGCATTTGAGCGAGCGCGGCGTGCGTCGTCCGGCATTCATCGCGGCGCAGTTGGACCCCCGCACGATGCAGCGGCGCGCGGGGTTTCGACGCGCCTTGCGCGCGGCCGGGCTCGATGCCGAGCTCGAAGTGTTGACCGAAGACCCGTCCAGCGCCGCGCTTGGCTGCCGGCTGCTGCGCGAATTACTGGAGAAGGCGCCCGATTGCGATGCGGTGTTCTGCTGCAACGACGATCTGGCGTTGGGCGTGCTGTTCGAATGCCGGCGGCAGGGCATATCGGTGCCGGGGGAGCTTGCCGTGGTGGGGTTCAACGACTTGCCGTTCGCCGCCGTATCGGCGCCGTCCATTACGACCGTGGCGACGCCGCGCTACGAGGTGGGGGTCCAAGCGGCGCGCATGCTGTTGCAGATCGTCAACGGCGAAGCGCCGGCAACACGCCGCATCGATCTCGGATTTCAACTCGTGATTCGGGAAAGCACTTGAAAATCGCCACGTCTTCGCAGCGGACGACGGGACGACGTGAAACGCCGCGCATTCATCCGATTTGCCGCGAAGATTGACCCGATACGCATGCTGACAACGCGCAGATCGATGTCGTGTATCGTTCCGTGAGGCAGCGAGGCCGCGACGCTGATACTATTGTCGTCCCGATTCAGGTACGCGGTGACAGGATAGAGCATGGGTTTCGAGCAACTGGCTGCCCTCAAGGCGCAGCTGACGAAAGAAGCGAAGTTGAAGAAGCAGGAGCAGGCGGCCGAGAAGCCGGCGGCGAAACAAGGGCCGAAGTACGGACCGAGGCCAGGGCCGAAGCCAGGCGCGGCGCCGTCCGCCAAGGGCGATCGGCCCGCCCGCGCGGCGCGCCCGAGCGGCAATGCCCGGCCTAGCGAAAAATCCGCACCCCCGGTCGACCCGGTGGTCCGCGTCATCGGAAAGCTCCAGAAGCGTTTTCCGGCTGCGTTTCCGAAGAATCCGGCCCCTAAAGTGCCGCTGAAGGTAGGGATTCTCGCCGACCTGGTCGCGCAGGCGTCCGAGCTTCAGCTGAGCGAGGCCGAGGTTCGCGAGGCGGTCAGCACCTGGTGTCGCGGCAGTCGCTACTGGGCGTGCTTGACGGACGGCGCGGCGCGTGTCGATCTGACGGGCGCCTCGGTGGGCGTCGTCACGGCGCGCGATGCCGCGTTTGCCCGAAACCAAGCAAAGGGCGGAGCCGGCGGCCGACGTAAGCCGCGGGAGAAGGCGGGCGCCGTGCAAGCGGGCGCCGCGCAAAACAGCGGCGACGCAAAGGCCGGTGCACCGGAGACGAACGAGACGCCGCAGGCGTCCGAAGCGCCCGCGGCCGGCGATGCGCCGCAAGAGGTGTCGCAGAATCAACCGCAGGGTTGACCGTCGTTAGGGCGTTCCGCTCGCCTTGTCGCCCAGTAAACCCCCGAGCAATGAACCGATCGCTCCGCTCTGGGAGAGCGATCCGAGCACGCCGGCTACGTCGATCTGGCCGGTCTGCGGGACTTCGCCGTTCGGCGTCGCATGGTCCACGACGTGCGGCAGCACTTGGGCCAGCAGCGCCGAGGCTTGCTCGGGCGAAACGCCCGCTTTGCTCGCCAATTCGTTCAGGGCCCCCGAGCCGACCACGTTCTGCACGGTATCGGGCGACACGGCCTGATTCGGGCCGCTGCTGATCCACGATTGAATGACTTCGCCCGCGCCTTGCTCGTGGAATCGCGCAATGAGGCCGTTCAATCCGCCGGGCTGGTTGTTGACGAATTCCATCACCGCCGCCAGTGCGTTCGTCGGGTGCGGTTGGCCGTCGGTATTGGATTGTCCGAGGACCGAACCGATCATATCGAGTAGACCCATGATGATGCTCCTGTGAAAGCGGCGTGGCCCGCGATTCGGGGCGCCGAAAGGATGGGTGGGCCGCGCGGCCGAGGTAAGGCAGGCGCGGCGCTCATGAGGGCGGACGAACCGCCGGGCCGTTATGCCCCCGATGCGGCCGAAGCCGCCTTGGCTTTGCCCTTCTTCTTTTTGGACTTTGCGGTCCCTTTGATCTCTTGCGCGCTCGACGCGGGCATTGCCGTCGTTGGCGCGCTCGATGGCCCCGCCGCGGCCGCTGAAGGCTTGACCGTCTTCGCGGGTGCGTTCCTCTGCGCGCCGCTCATCGCTTTGGGCGGCGCCGACCCGCCGCCTATCGTCATGCCTTCGGCTTCCAGCTTCGTGACGGTCTTTGCGCCGATGCCTTTGACGCGATTGGCCAGATCGTCGGCATCCTTGAACGGGCCGTTCTTGTTTCGTTCGTCGATGATGGCTTGCGATTTGACTGGGCCGATGCCTTTGAGCGATTCGAGCGTGGCCTGATCGGCCGTGTTCACGTCGACGGCGGCGGCCAACGCGGTGGAAATCGATACGACGAGTGCGGCGAGCAGCAAAACGAGCTTCTTCAGCATGGTCATGACTCCCGATCGACGAGGAAAACGAAAACGCTTTGCGCCGAAATGCGCTACGCGCAACAAAACGCGAGCACGGCGTTCTGTTCTTAGTCCGATCAACAACTTACGTCATTAGTCTGCAGCTTGTCCACAGCATTGCCAACAGAATGTGGGGATAACTTCCGCCGGGCGGAGCCGGTGTCGGCAGACGCTTTCCACGCGGCTCACTATGTGGTTGCGTAGGCCCGCGCCGCAGCCTTGAAGCATGCCGGCTGCTCATGACACTCTTCTGTCCGGTTCCGCACCGTGCACGGTCATTCCACGTCGGCGCGATGACTGCTCAAAGCTTCGAGCATGACCTGGCCCGCGGCCGTAATGTGTTCCTTCGTCAAGCGTTTCGCAAGGCGCTTGTCCTTCGCTTCGACGGCTTCGAGGATGCGCAGATGCTCGGCGAACGAATGGCTTTGCCACGATGCGAGTTGCCAAACGAGCCGCAAGTAACGATCGGCCTTCTGCCAAAGCGATTCGAGCACGCCCATCAAATGCCGCTTGCCGCACGGCGCGTAGATTGCGCGATGAAACGCCCAATTGTCCTTCGACCATTCGTCGACATCGCGGGCTTCGCGATCGGTTTCGAGGATGGCGCGCGCCGCTTGCGCATCGTCGGCGGCGAACGCATCGATGGCGGTATCGAGCGCCAGCAATTCGAGCACGACGCGCATGGCCTGCAATTCCTGCGCTTCGTCGAGCGTCATCGATGAGACGAATGCTCCGCGGTTGGGAATGATCGTCACGAACCCGCGCGCCTCCAGTTGCGCGAACGCTTCGCGCACCGGAATGTGGCTCGTGCCGAATTCCTGAGCGATCTTGTCTTGCCTGAGCTGCGCGCCGGGCGGCAGCTCGCCGCGCAGAATCCTTTCGCGCAGGCGTTCGGCAAGCGACTCCGAAAAAAACTTTGCAGTCGGTGACTTCTTCATTTTAATATATTAAAACCAATCGAGGAACGGAGGAGTCCATGACAGTCTCGCGTCTCACGGAAATTCCAGGCATTGGCGTCGACAAGATGGGCGACGCCGCCGATGCGAAGCACAACGGCAACATTTTACGGCTGGAGAATCTCGATACCGACCTCAAGCCGCCCGCCGAGGCGCTCGCGGCAACCCACGCGGCGATCGACGACGACGACGCCAACAGCTATCTGCCGTTCACCGGGCAGGTGGCGTTGCGCGAGGCGGTCGTGGCGCGCATCGAGCGATCGGCGCGCGTGCGCTACGACCCGCAAACGGAATGCATCGTCTCGGCGGGCGGGCTCGCGGGCATCCTCAACGTCTTGCTGTCGATCCTCGAGGCGGGCGACGAAGTGGTGTTGACGGACCCGACGTACGCTGGGCTCATCAACCGCGTACGGCTCGCGGGCGGCGTGCCCAAGTTCGCCCGCTTGATGCCGAGCGCCGACGGCTGGCGGCTCGATCTCGACTCGCTGGCCGCCGCGGTCGGACCGCGCACAAGAGCGCTGCTTGTCATGTCGCCGTCGATGCCGAGCGGCTTCGTCGCGAACGCGGGGGAGTGGGAAGCGATCGCGGCGCATTGTCGACGTGCGGATGCCTGGCTCGTGTACGACGCGGCCATGGAGCGCATCGTTTTCGACGGTTCGCCCGTCATTCATCCCGCCTCGCTTCCCGAAATGCGCGAGCGGACCATCACGGTCGGTTCGGTGTCGAAGGAATTTCGCATGATCGGTTGGCGCGTGGGTTGGATCGTCGGCCCCGCGAGCATCATGAACGACGTGCGGTTGACGAGCCTGTCGAACGTGGTGTGTCAGGTCGGCATCGGCATGCCCGGCGCGACGGCCGCGTTGACCTCGAGCGACGATGGCGTCGCCCATGCGGTGAACGTGTGGCAGGCGCGGCGCGACTTTTTGCTGACGGCGCTCGGCGATCTGCCCGTGATGCGTCCCGACGGCGGCTGGTCGTTGCTGATCGATACGGAACGATTGGGGCTCGCACCCGAAGAGGCGTCGCGCTTGCTGTTGACGAAAGCGGACGTCGCGGCCACGCCGATGAAAGGGTGGGGGCCGCAAGCCGGGCGCTATCTGCGCTTCGTCTTCGCGAACGAATCGGTCGAGCGGCTCGCCGACATCCGTGCACGTGTGCGCACGGCGTGGAGCATGTGACGCCTCGACGCCGCATATCGCGCCTCGTCCAGAGCAAAGCTGAATTCATTGGTTCTCCTCGCCCCCCGTCTTTTCTAGACTGACGCTTCCGGTTGCCGCTGCGGCGGCAACGCCGATCTTCCTTCGGTTCAACGACCCATGCGATCAGAAAAGACGGGCGCCCCCGCGCGCCAAGGAGAAGTCATGCCCGCTACCGATACGACGCCGCGCGAGCGCGCCCGCCGCCGTCTTTTGCAAACCTTTCTTTGGGGCGGGGCATCGCTTGCGGCAGGAATATCGGGCTTGACGAAGCCTCGAAGCGCATGGGCGAATGCGAGCGGCAAGACGCTGCGCATCGGCTATCAAAAGTACGGCACGCTCGTCTTGCTGAAGGCGCGGGGCACGTTGGAGAAGAACTTAGCCGCGCAGGGCGTAACGGTGAGCTGGTTGGAGTTCCCCGCCGGCCCGCAATTGCTCGAAGGCCTGAACGCGGGCGCGGTCGATTTCGGTACGGTGGGCGAAACGCCCCCGATCTTCGCGCAGGCGGCGGGCGTGGATTTCCTCTATGTCGCCAACGAGCCTTCTTCCCCGAAATCCGAGGCGATCGTGGTGCCGCGCGGCTCGGCGATTGCCACGGTTGCGCAACTGCGGGGCAAGAAGGTCGCCCTTAACCGAGGCTCCAATGTGCACTATTTGCTCGTGCGCGCGCTGCAACACGCAGGCCTCGAATACACCGATATTCAACCGGTCTACCTGCCGCCGGCCGATGCGCGCGCCGCGTTCACGCAGGGCAGCGTGGACGCATGGGTGATCTGGGAACCCTATTTCGCTGCGATAGAGCGTCAGGCGGGGGCGCGGATTCTCGTGGACGGCACGGGCCTAGTCGACAATCTTCAGTTCTACTTGGCCTCGCGACGTTTCGCGGCCGAGCAGCCGCAACTCGTACACGCGGTGATCGACGCGCTTGCGCAAGTCGATGCATGGGCGAAGGCACATCCCGCCGAGGTCGCGCGGGAACTCGCTCCGCTCGTGGGGCTGGACGCCGCCACGGTGGAAGTCGCGGCGCGGCGTTCGTCATACGGCGTCGTTCCAGTGACGGCGCCGGTCCTGAAGGCGCAGCAGCGTATCGCCGATACGTTCAGCGAATTGAAATTGATTCCGAAGCCAATCGCCGTCAGCGACGCGCGATGGCTCGCATAGCGAAGCGCGGAGAACATCGAATGCAAGTATTTTGGTTCATCCCCACCCATGGCGATTCCCGTTATCTCGGCACGGCCGAAGGCGCACGCCACGCGAGCTACGACTACTTCAGGCAAATCGCGGTGGCCGCCGATACGCTCGGCTACGAAGGCGTGCTGCTGCCGACGGGACGCTCCTGCGAAGACGCTTGGGTCGTGGCCTCGAGCTTGATCGCCGCGACGCAGCGGCTGAAGTTCCTGGTGGCGATACGGCCCGGACTCGGCTCGCCCGCGCTGTCGGCGCGCATGGCGTCCACGTTCGACCGGCTGTCGAAGGGGCGCCTGCTCATCAATGTCGTGACGGGCGGCGACCAAGCCGAACTGGAAGGCGATGGGCTGTTCGTCGATCACGACACGCGCTATCGCATCACGGATGAATTCCTGACGATCTGGCGCGAGCACTTCAGGACGGCGCACGAATCGAACGAATCTGTCCAGTTCGAAGGCCGCTATCTGAAGTCGAACGGGGGAAAGCTGCTTTATCCGCCCGTGCAAACGCCGCACCCGCCGTTGTGGTTCGGCGGCTCGTCCGACGCGGGAATCGACATCGCCGCTTCGCACGTCGATACCTATCTGACCTGGGGCGAGCCGCCCGACGCCGTCGCCGAAAAGATCGCCAACGCGCGCGCACGAGCGCGGGCGAAAGGGCGCGAACTTACGTTCGGCATTCGCTTGCACGTCATCGTCCGCGAAACGCAGGAGCAAGCCTGGGCTGCGGCCGATCGCTTGATCAGCCGTATCGACGATGCGACCGTCGCGCGGGCGCAGGCTGCGTTTTCAAAGATGGATTCGGAAGGGCAGCGGCGGATGGCTGCCTTGCATGGCGGCAAAGGCCGTACGCGGGCCGAACTCGAGATCTATCCGAATCTCTGGGCAGGCGTGGGACTGGTGCGGGGCGGCGCGGGCACCGCGCTGGTCGGCAGTCCCGAACAAGTGGCCGCGCGGATGGAGCAATACGCGCGGTTGGGGATCGACACGTTCATCTTGTCGGGTTATCCGCATCTCGAGGAAGCTTACCGTTTCGCGGAGCTCGTATTTCCCCGCTTGCCTGGTCACGTTCGGGATCGGATCGGTTCGCCGTTGACGGGACCGTTCGGCGAGATCGTGGGCAATTCGTATCTGCCGAACGTGTCGCAAAGCTGAACGCCGCTGAGCGCGATCGATTCGCGTGGTTCTGCATGTTAATCAGGACTCCTATGTAATAGCCGAAACATGAGACGAGGAAAAAATCGTGAATAGAAAGGCAGCTTGGATCGACCCGATTTCGCCTTGGATCTTGCCGCTGCTGGCGTTGATCGCATGGGAGGCGTGCGCGCGCGCCGGTTGGCTCTCCGCGCGGATCTTGCCCGCGCCATGGGCCGTGGTACACGCCGCCTGGGAGCTCGCGCAAAGCGGGCAGATGTGGGACGACGTCAAAGTCAGCGCGGCGCGCGCATTCGGCGGCTTCGCGATCGGCGGCGGCATCGGCTTTGCGTTGGCGTTGGCGACGGGATGCTCCACCCGGCTCGAGGCCGTGCTCGACTCGTCGGTACAGATGGTTCGAAACATCCCGGTGCTCGCGACGATTCCGCTCGTCATCCTTTGGTTTGGAATCGGCGAGCCGGCCAAGCTGTTCCTCGTCGCGCTCGGCGTCTTCTTCCCGATCTACGTCAACACGTTTCATGGCATCCGTTCGGTGGACGCCGCACTCGTCGAAATGGCGAGGAGCTACGGCGTGCATGGGTTCCGGCTATACCGCGAAGTCGTGCTGCCCGGCGCATTGCCCTCCATTCTCGTCGGCGTCCGGTTCGCGCTCGGGCTCATGTGGGTGACGCTCATCGTCGCGGAGACGATTTCCGCGCAGTCGGGCATCGGCTACATGACGATGAATGCGCGGGAGTTCTTGCAAACGGACGTGGTCATCGTGGGCATCCTTCTATATGCGCTGCTGGGCAAGCTTGCCGACGTCGTCGCGCGACTGGCCGAAGCATGGCTGTTGCCGTGGCGCTCGCCGCATCGGGCGGCCCGTGGTTCGGCGTTCTCGCGGGTGTTCAAGGGGCTGAGGGCGAACAAAGCCTTCAACCGTCAAGCGACGTGGCGGGGAGCGAAAGCATGAGCGGGGCGACGAAGGAGGCGGCCGTCGAGCTTCGATCGATCTCGAAGCGCTATGGCGATCGCGTCGTGCTCGATCGCTTCGATTTGTCGATCGAGGCAGGCGCATTCATTTCGATCATCGGCCGCAGCGGATGCGGAAAGTCGACGCTGCTGCGGCTTGTGGCCGGCCTCGATTCGCCGGACGCCGGAACGATCCTGCCGCGGCGGGCGAGCGAAACACGGGGCGCGACTGCGCGGACGCGCCTGATGTTTCAGGACGCGCGCTTACTGCCGTGGAAGAACGTATTGGGCAATGTCTTGCTCGGGCTGGCGTCGAGCGAGCGGGACGCGGCGCGAGCCGCGTTGAGCGAAGTGGGCTTGGCCGGCCGTGAGCGCGATTGGCCCGCTCGATTATCGGGCGGGCAACGTCAACGCGTGGCGCTGGCGCGTGCGCTTGTGCATCGCCCAGCGCTGTTGCTGCTCGACGAGCCGTTCGGTGCGCTCGACGCGCTCACACGCTTGGAGATGCACCGGCTCGTCGAACGTCTTTGGCGCATGCATCGCTTCACAGCGCTCCTCGTCACGCACGACGTTCATGAAGCCGTATCGCTGTCGGATCGTGTGGTGCTTGTCGAAGGCGGCTCTATCGCGCTCGACGAGCGGATCGCGCTGCCGCGGCCTAGATCGGGCGCCGCCGCCGATGTCGCCGAGATCGAGGCGCACATTCTTCAGCGCATGCTGTCGCCCGTCGAAGAGCATGCCTTTGTCGGCTGATTCGCCGTTACGGCTCGCATGAGTCATTCGATGCGGGTCGATTCATACTTGGTTGGGACAACTTCACATGACGCAAAGATTGAAGCTCGTGGCGGTTTCGGGCGGCCTGCAACGTCCATCGCGGACGCTGGCGCTGGTCGACGCCATCGTTGCGGCGCTGGCCGAACGTGTGCCGATCGATCTTCATCTCGTCGAACTCGGCCAAATCGCACCGCAGATCGGCGCGACGTTCGATCGAAGCCGGCTGTCGGCTGTGGTGCAGGCGCATCTGCGTGCGATCGAAGGCGCGGACGTTTTGGTCGTCGCAAGCCCCGTTTTTCGCGGTTCGTATTCGGGGCTGTTCAAGCACTTGTTCGACCTCATCGGCGCCGAGGCGCTTGTCGATGTCCCGGTGCTGCTGGCGGCGACGGGCGGCAGCGATCGTCACGCGCTGGTAATCGAGCATCAATTGCGGCCGCTCTTCGCGTTTTTTCAAGCACGCACGCTGCCGATCGGCGTCTATGCGTCGGCGCGCGACTTTGCCGACTATGAGGTATCGAGCTCCGCGCTGCGCGACCGCATTGCGCTCGCGGCCGAGCGTGCCGCGCCTTGGCTAAGCCCGCGGCCGAGCGTAGCCAAGCAAGCCGAGCTGGAGCGTTTGGCCGTCTAGCGATCGCGGAAGCAGGGCGGATGGATGGACCGACGCATGCCGAGCCACGGCAGTGGCACGGCGTGTGCTGTCGGGTCGAAGCACCCCATGCGGGGCCTTCGCCCGAAGGCCCGCGGACCCATCGGACACTCCACCATGAACTGCTCGTTTCATCGATCGCCCGCGCCCGTCCTTGCCGCGCTCGCGGCAGTATGGGCGACGTTCGCTTGTCTGCCCGCGGCAGCGGCGGTCTCGGTTTCGGACACCCGCTACGGCGCCACTCAGGCAGGCCAGGACGTGCGCGAATATGCCTTCACGAATCGATACGGCGTGACGCTGAAAGTCATGACCTACGGCGGCATCGTCACGGAACTCGATGTGCCCGATCGGCATGGCCGCCGCGCCGACATCGTCCTCGGCTTCGGCTCGCTTCAAGATTACGAGCGTTTGAACGGCAACATTCATTTCGGCGCATTGATCGGCCGCTATGCGAATCGAATCGCGAACGGGCGCTTTACGCTCGACGGGCAAGAATACCGCCTGCCGATCAACGATCCGCCCAATACGCTGCACGGCGGCCCCGACAGTTTCGATTCGAAGGTCTGGACGCCGGTGCGCACATTCCAGCAACCGACCGAGGCAGGCGTGCAATTGCGCTACGTGAGCCCCGACGGCGAAAACGGCTTTCCGGGCACGTTGACGGTGGATGTCACTTACACGTTGACCGACGACGATGAGGTGCGCATCGACTATCGCGCGACGACGGACAAGGACACCGTGGTCAACCTGACCAATCACAGCTACTTCAATCTTGCAGGCGAGGCGAGCGGCAACGTGGAGCGGCAGATGATAGAAATCGCGGCCTCGCGCTATACGCCGACCGACGACGAGTCGATACCGACAGGCGAAATCAACGAGGTCGCCGGCACCCCGATGGACTTGCGCGGATTGTCGCCGATCGGCGCGCATCTGAGAGACGCGTACGCGCAGCTCACGTGGGCGCACGGCTACGACCAAAATTGGGTGCTCGACGGCGGAGGACACGACACCCCAGCGTTCGCCGCCCGCGCCTACGATCCCGATTCGGGGCGTGTGCTCGATGTTTACACGACGCAGCCGGGTCTGCAGTTCTATACGGCGAACGGTCTCGATGGCAGCGTCGTCGGGCGCTCCGGCTCGGCCTATCGTCAAACCGATGCATTCGCGCTCGAGGCCGAGCATTTTCCCGATTCGCCGAACCAGCCGACGTTCCCCTCGACCGAACTCAAACCGGGGCAGACACTGCACGAAGTTACGATTTGGAAGTTGGGCGTGCGCTAGTGCGCTAGCCAAGCGCGGGCGAAGCGGGGGTGAAACGTCTGCCCACGTTCGGCCAGAAGCGCCGCCGTGCGAAATCGCGATAGCATGGGCGCTCTTTCATGACTTCGGCGCGCTTGCAGCGCCGGCTGCATCCATGTCGCAGGCTATCCCGTCCACCTATCGTTCGAGCAGGTTCGATGTCCGCGTTCTAGATGTGCCGCATGCCGCCGCCGCAGGGGTGGAGCTGCAGCGTATCGCCTTCGATTTCGATATTGCGCGCGAGTCTTCGGTATTCGAGTTCCTGGCCGATGACGAGCGGGCCCGCGCCGCGCGTTTTCTGCGGCCTGAAGATGCGGTGCGATATTCGACGACCCGCGCCGTGCTGCGCGAATCGATCGCCGCGTGTTTAGACATGCGGCCTTCGCACGTGCGCTTTCGATATGACGACGCCGGTCGGCCGAGCATCGCCGATTCGCCGGCCGGGTTCGACTTCAACGTTTCGCATTCGGGCGGCTTTGCGTTGATCGCGCTCTCGCACGGGCGCCGGGTCGGCGTCGACATCGAATCGAAACGCGCGGCGCTCGATTGGCGCTCTCTCGCTCAAGCGGTATTCGCCCCGAGCGAGCATGCTTGCGTCGAGGCGCTGCCGGAAGCCGCACGGCTAGACGCCTTCTTCGCTGTTTGGACCGCCAAGGAGTCGCTGCTCAAGGCGATCGGCGTGGGAATCGCGGGCGGCCTCGATCGGTTTTCGGTGCTGGGCGACGTAAGCACTGCTCCACGCGTGCCGATCTTGGACGCGAGCGATTCTCCATCGCTCGGAGTGCATGCGTTCGACGCGTGCTGGTGCGATGCGCCCGCGGGCTACGCGGCATGCGTCGCTTGGTCGAAATCGTCCAACGCGTTAAACGCGTCCAACGCCCCAGCCGATCGCTAGCGGTTGACTAAGGTTTATCGGGTGGCTGCTTGAGGCTGGATCTCTCCGCCTCGCTCGTGGGTCTTCGAATCGGATCGAGCAGAGGCCGCAAACCATTGTGATCGAGTTCCTGCATCAGCGCGAGCAGGCGGCCGATCTCGCCCGGCGGAAACCCTTCCCGTGCAAACCAGTTCAGATAGTGACCGGGTAGGTCTGCGATGAGCCTGCCCTTGTACTTGCCGAAAGGCATGGCAAGCGTCACGAGGCGTTCCAGGTCTTGCGGATTCACGAGCAGGCCTTTTGGACGAAAAAGAGGGCGATAACGTACCGCGCGTGCGGTGCGGCGATATTGCTTGATTTCACAAAAAGTGACGGATCGTATAGTAAAACATCCCGAAAAATCGGGAATAAAAATTGAAAACGATTCGAACTCTTATGAGTGTCCGATGGTCAGAGTGGCCGCGCGTCGCAAGCCGCGTACCCAACTCACCTGATTGACCATGGAGGCACTAAACGTGATCACCAAGAGACGCCGATTCCTGGGCCAGATGGCCGCCATTGCCGGCGGCCAAGTACTCGTTGCATTGAGTGGCGCAGGAGCAGGCGAAGCTATCGCAGCAAGCAATGTTGCTGCGGAATCCACCGATGGAACGGTCATTCCTTCCGCTTCTTCGATTGTCGATAGGCAGGGAAATGTATGGACGGTAAAAAGTGGATTTATTTACAAAAATGGCGTAAAAGACCCGGACTCCTACAACGTGAGTCTTTTGCTTTGGTATGGAGGAATGATTTACCAACGCGGCACGAACAATCAGTTCTATGTGCACACCTGGGCCAAGCGGTGGCGGCCGTGCAGCGATCCGCGCGTTCCCCTCGAAGTCCCCGCGGGCGCTTTCTACGGCATCAACGGGCACTACGATTATCCGTTTACGCCCCAGCAGCTCATCGCGACGCTGCAGGCGCTCGGATGCACGAGCTATCGCGTCGGCTGCGTGAATTCGCCGTCCCAGCTCAAGCCTGTCATTGCGCTGGCCGATGCGTTTCGCACGGTGGGCTTCACGCTGCTGCCGCTCGTCAACTACGGCCTGCGCGACAGTGCCGGCAACTTGTATGCGAGCGAGCGCGATGCGTACATCGCGAATCGCGCCGGTGCGGCCGCCATCGCCAGAGCGCTTGGCCCGCACGGCGTCAAGATGTACGAATGCGGCAACGAGCTCACGCGCGATCGCGCGATCATTCTCGATTCGACCAATGCAGGAACGAAGCCTCAGGACTTCAACAATAAGAATTGGCCGATTCTGCGTGGCGCGATCCAAGGGATGATCGACGGAATCAAATCGGTGCAGCCCAGCGCGAAGTGCGGCGTGAACTTCACGGTAGCCGACGTCGCGGCGTCGGATATGTTGTGGGACGGCGAGCAGCCGGACGGCTCGGGCGGCTATCGCAAGATGCGCTGGGACATCACCACGTGGCACAACTACCAACCGTACGGCGACATCTTCAAGATCGGCGTCGACGGGGCGGGCCCGGGCTTCAATTTGCCGGCCTATTGCAAGGCGCGATACGGCAAGCCGTTCATGATTACCGAGTGGAATGCGGCGCCGGAGGAAGACGAGCAGTTCCGCGCCGATTACGTCAAACAAAAACTGCAGCGCTTTTATGCGGCGCGCAAAAACGAAGGTATCCAGGCGGTGATGTATTACGTGTTGCTCAGCGGCGATCGGACGTTCGGGATCATCCAGAACGATCTCGCACCGATCGATCCGCCGCATACGGCGTTCAGCGCGTTTACCGCGGCGAACGCCGATCAGTAGTCGGCCCCGCAAGGCCTAGCTCAAAGGCGCGGAATCCTCGCATGCGCTGCGCAAGAGATCGGTGATCCCTTCGTACGACGTCGGCCGGCCCGTCAAGTAGCCTTGGACGATATCGCAGCCCGCGTCGCTAAGCCATGCCAATTGCGCGGGTTCTTCGACACCCTCGGCCACGACGGCGATGCCGAAGCTGTGGGCCATGGAGATGATGGCCGTGACGATCGGCTGTCCCGCTTGCGGCAACGGCTTCACGAAGGCGCGATCGATCTTGAGGGTGTTGACGGGGAAGGACTGCAGGTACGACAGCGATGAGTAGCCCGTGCCGAAATCGTCGAGCGACAAGCGTATGCCTGCCGCGCGCAGTTGGCGCATCGCTTCGACGCCGGCGGTCATGTTCGCCATCAGTTGGCTCTCCGTCAGCTCGAGTTCGAGCAAGTTCGGAGAAAGGCCACTTTCGGCGAGCACCGCCTCCACGTCTTCGTTGAACTCGGTCTGCCGCAATTGACGTGCCGATACGTTGACGGCAACGTAGATCGCACTGTCGTGTTCGGCGTTCCAGCGCGCCGCATCGCGGCACGCGTGACGCAATACCCACTGCCCTAACGAGACGATGAGGTCGCTGTCCTCGGCTACCCGAACGAATTCGCTCGGCGCGATTTCGCCGTCGACCGGATGGACCCAGCGCAGCAGCGCTTCGGCGCCGATCAAACGGCCCGACCCGCAGGCGAATTGCGGTTGGTAGACGACGTGCAAGCCATCGGTTTCGATGGCTTTGCGCAATTCCGTCTCTAGCCGGGCGCGCCTGCGCGCCTCCACGGTCATGCTCGGGTGAAACTCTACCGCGGCGTTCTTTCCCACGTTCTTGGCGGCATAGAGCGCGATGTCCGCGCTGCTCACGAGCGAGGGCACATCGACGGCGTCGTCGGGATAAACGCTGACGCCCACGCTCGCGCTGGCGACGACGCTCGCGCGCGGCAAGTCGAACGGGCGCGCGAGCGCGCGGGCGATGCGTTCCGCCGTTCGAATCCCTTCGGCCTTTTCCTTCGCGATCGAAACCAGCACGGCGAACTCGTCGCCGCCGATGCGGCTCACGAGATCCGCGGCGCGCACGCTTTGCCGAAGCACGAGCGCGACATGCTTGAGCAACTCATCTCCGGCGCCGTGACCGAGCGTATCGTTGACCGTTTTGAAATCGTCCAAGTCGACGAGGATCAGCGCGGCACGCGCGCAGGTTTGCGCGCCGCGCTGTAGCCGCTGCGCGAGTTCGTCATAAAATGCGCGGCGATTGGGCAATCCCGTCAGCGGATCGGTCGACGCGAGATATTCGAGCTTCTTTTCCGCTTGAGCGATGCGCGCGCTCATGCGAGAGGTCACGATGAAGGCGATCCACAGCGCGCATAGCGACGCACCGACGACAAAGGCGGCGTAGTGCAGCAAGTCGTGCGTCATTTGCTCCGTCGTGGCGACGACGACGACCGAACCCAGCGTTTTGCCGTTTTGCGTGACGGCCGACGCGACGAAGACATCCTCGAACGACAAGCGGCGCTTGACCGGTTTGACGTTGGACGGCACCGCTTCCCTGGCGTCGCGCTCCGATAAGCCCGGTTTTGTATATGCGGCAAAGCGCTTGCCGTCCGCGGTATAGATGCCGGCGCTCTCGACATAGGGTACTTTTCGCAGCGAATGCAGCACTTCTTGCGCGGAGCGCACGTCCTCGAACATGAGCGCGGCGGACACGTTGTCGGCGATCATGTCGGCCTGCACCGCGGCGTCGACGGTCAAGGCCGAGCGCAGCGAAAGCGCCTGATAGACGAGCAGGACCAGGCCCGAGACGAGCAGGGCCACGCCGAACCCGGCGAGCTTGATGCGGGCCATTTCCTTCATGGGGCTGGGGCTGCGTTGCCCGCTGTGCTTCATGACACCTTCCTTGCCAGGCGCAGCAGCTTGGAGCTGAGCGCGAGATGGCGGCGTACCGCTTCCTTGTTGTCGATGTCGAAGCGAAGCCGGTCGCCGTCGCGCACGAGCGTGACGACATAGCCGCCGTCGCTCGCATCCAATTCGGCGGCGCGTACGACGAGCGTCGGCATGTCCCGGCCGCTCGCTGCGCGAGCAGCGGCGCTGGACGCGGCATCGTCGACGATGAGCACGCCGCAGCCGGCGATGGCGGCGCCGTCCGGAATGGGCTTCACGCTCCATGTCTTGCCGGAGACGAGGCGACCCTCGAGTTTGGCCAGCGTGGCGCCGAGTGCCGAGTGCGGATTGACGCAGACCACGAGCGCGCTGCCCGCCTGCGCGGGCGGCCACTCGGTGAATTCCGTGAAGTTATAGATGTAGGCGGCTTCGAGCGAGTACAGGTCGACCTGGGCGTGCACCGGCGTCCATAGGCGCACGGAGACGACCACGGCGACGAGCACGATGCAGAGGCGGACGAAGGACGATCTTGCGGCTCGCATGTCAGAAACCATAGACGAGCTTGAGCAGGAAGGTCCGGTTTTGCTGCGGGATCGCGTTCTGCGTGAAGTTGGGGCCAGCCGGGTCGGCGAAGCGCTTGTCGGTCAAGTTGTAGACGGAGAACGAGACGTCCGCGTGCGGGACGAGGCGTTCGCTGCCGACGCTCACGTTGGCGAGGCAATATCCCGCGGCCGAACCCGCGAGCGCCAAGCGAGCCGACGCGCACCGCATTTCTGCGCCGATTCGCGCCGCGTTGTGAAAGAGCGGTACTGTGAGATTGATCTTGCCAAGATGCCGCGGCGAATTTTGCAGCGCGGCGCCGGTATCGCCGTCGTGCGCCAGTTGCCACGAATAGCTGGCCCTGATCTTGGCGACGGAAGCGACGTCCTGCTCGTACGCGATCTCAACGCCGCGCGCTTGAACGCGGTTGGTGTTTTCGAAAACGTAATTGCCCGACGGATCCAGCGTTTCCGTGATCAGGTTGCGCACGTCGTAGCGGAACAGCGAAACCGTCGCATGCGCGTTCTGCCCTAACGCACGGTCATAGACGAACTCCGTCGTCGTGATGTGTTCCGCGCGCAGCGACGGGTTGCCTGATTGTCCGCCGGGCGGCGGCACCGTGTAGTAAAGCTCGTAGGCGTTCGGTGCGCGATACGCGAGGCCGTAGATCAGCTTGAACGTATCGGCGTTCGTCGGCTTGTAGTTCAGGGCAAGCCGCGGGCTGGCAGTCGTGCCGGAAACCGATTCTCGATCGACGCGTAGCCCCGCGTTCAACGCGAAACGCCAAGGCAGTTGAATTTCGTCTTCGGCATACACGCCCACGGAATTGCTGCTTCGTCGATCGTCGAGGACGAGCTGGTAAGGGTCGGTGTTGTAGTTGAACTGATTGCGGCGCGCATCGCGCATCGCGCTGACGCCCACGACGAGCTTGTTGCGTGGAATGTAGGTTATCGTGGCATGCACGTCGGCGCCGTACCAAATAGCCTTGTCGCCGTCTAAATTCGAAAGCGGCGGATCGCCGAACGTGCCGGCGCTCGAATAGTCGTAGCGCTGCCAGTACACCTCCGATGCGATTTCGAGCCCGCTCGTGAGTGCGCGGCTGTAGGTGGCGTCGATGAAGCTATGCGTATCGGTCGTGCTTTGGGGCGTATTGAAGACGGCGTCGTAGGGGGCCGTCGGCATGCCCTTGGTCCGGTTGCCGTAGCCCGCACTGATTCTGAAGCCCGCATACGCGAACTTCGCAAACAATTGTTGCGCCCGATCGTAATCGAGGTTCTGCGCGACGCCGTTGTTCTGGTCGGGCGTATCGAACTCGGGGTAGTAAAGGCTCTGCCCGCTTCGATCGTACGACGTCGCCGATAAAACGAGGTCCGCACCGCTGCTGCCGTGCCAGCCGTAGGTCGCGCGTGCGCGCTTCTCGCCGAAGCTGCCCACCGAGGTGGCCACTTGCGCGCCGTCGATGTCGCTGCCTTTCTTCGTGACCACGTTCACGACGCCGAATATCGCGTTTGCCCCGTAGATGGCTGAACCCGGGCCGGGAACGTACTCGATGCGTTCGACGAGATCCATGTCGATCGGGAAATCGTCGCCGATCGGCGCCTGGTCGTACACCGAGTCGTTGATACGCATCCCGTCGATGAGCAGCAGAAAGCGGCTGTTGTAGTCGCCGGGGCGTTGGAACCCTCGGGCGCCCAGATACGAATACGTGCGGTCGTACGTCGTATACAAGCCCGGCAGCGACCCTAGCGCGTCGGCCAGCGTGCGCCAGCCGAACGCCTTGATATCGGCGGCCGTCAGCACGACAACCGCCGCCGGCGCGTCGGCCACCGACTGGCTGAATAACGAAGCAGTGCTAACTTTCACCTGCATCAATGCTTCCAGAGGCATCGAGGCGAGGTCGGTCTGCTCACCGGCCGAAGCGGGGGCGGCGGGCGCGGCTGCGCGGACGACGCCTGTCGCGAAGAGCATCGACAGCGCCAGCGCAAGACGGTGCAGCGAATGCGGGCTTCGCCCGCGAATAGTTCGTTCCGAAAGCATGGAGCAAGGTGGAGGCATCGACGGCTCATCCTTTCAATGTGAGCCTGCCTCTTTATCGGCGGCGCGGTCAAAACCTTGAGGCGCGCTCGCCCCAGCTTGACGAGGGCGAGACATAGGGTTATGGGGTGGCCTTTCAAAGGGCGCCGGTTCATAATTTGGCGCGCTTGCGTCGATCGCGTACGGAATTTCCTGGGCGACTCGGCTTCAAAGGCTGTGACTCGTTTTAGCGAAGCGGCGATACCGGTCGCCTGCCCATCGGAGCGCAAAAATGTCGGCAGTCCTGAATGTCAAGAAACTGTTCGTTTTGATGTTGGAGAATCGCTCGTACGACAACGTGTTCGGCTGGTCGGATTTGCGCGGCTGGACGCCCGACGGTACGCCCACACAAGCCGACGGTCTGCTCGGCAAGCCGTCGTTTTCCAATACGGGTGCGAAAGGTGCGGGGTACGCGGTGGCCCAGGGCGCGCCGTTTCGACTCTCGTTCGATCCGGGCCACGAGTTCAGCGATGCGCTCGTGCAGTTGACGCCGCCGAGCGAAAGCCGCGCGTTCGCCGCCTGCGTGCGCGACGATTCGGCGGGGCTGACGAACGGCCTCTATCCGGCGTGCGCCACGAGCGCCAACGACCTGGGCTTCGCGCGCGATATGGAAGCGCACGGGTACGACGTGGCGTCGGCGTTGCGCTGCTTCACGCCCGATCAACTGCCGGTGCTCAATTTTCTCGCGCAGCAATTCGCCGTCTGCGACCGTTGGTTCTCGTCGGTGCCGGGGCCCACCTGGCCGAATCGCTTTTTCGCGTTGGCCGGCACCTCGTGGGGGTTGGATCATTCGCCGAGCGAACTCGGTTCGATCGAAGCCAGTTTGTTCGATGGCGCCAAGTACGGAAACGGCCGCGACGATTCGTTATTTACACGGCTGGCGCCCGAGCAGTGGCTCGTCGCGCATGGCGATATCCCGCAGGCCTGGGCCCTGAAGGGCGTGGATGCCCATCCCTCGCGCTTCGTCGGGCACGAGGATTTCTTTTCCGCGCTCGCGAGCGGCAAGGTCGATGCGAATTTCGTCTTCATCGAGCCGCACTACGATCCGATCGGCAATTTCGAGAACGGCGAGTCGATGCACCCCTGCGGCGACGTGCGCTTGGGGGAGGCGCTCGTCGAACGCGTGTACAACGCCATTCTCGCGTCGCCGTATTGGGAACAAAGCGTGTTGCTCATCGTCTTCGACGAGCACGGCGGGTTCTTCGATCACGTGATTCCCGATCCGGCACACGTGCCGGGCATGCCCACGCTCGCGCCTGTGGCGCCGACCGGATTGAGCAAGCGTGGGTTTCGCTTCGATCGCTTTGGGTTTCGCGTGCCTGCCGTGGTCGTTTCGCCCTATATCAAGCAAGCCACGATCGATCATGCGTTCTACGACCACGCTTCGATCGCGAAGACGCTTGCGCGAATCGTTCCGTCCGGCAACGCCCCGTTGCTCGATACGCCGCGCTTTGGGCTTGCAAACGACTTTTCCTCGCTCCTGACGTTGTCGACGCCGCGCAAGGCCGCGGACATCCATCCGTGCCCGCATGCGCTCGCCGCTGCCGCGCCCGCGGCGGAGCGAAAGGTGGGGGGCAGCGCGGCCGCGTTTCGGGCGCTAGGGTGGCCAGGTCCGATCGGGGCCGGAGGCGCGTAGGGGGAAACGAAGCGCGAGAGGTGCTCGCCGCTGCCCCGAGGCCGCTGCCGCGAGTCAAGAAACGTCGCACTGCACCGCGGCGCGATTCGAGCGGCGGCGATCGAGTCGCAGGTAGAGCAGGGCGCAGCCGCTCATGACGAGCGGCCAGAGCAAGAACCAGCCCGTCGCCAAGCAGAGCGCGACCACGCAAACGAGCGCGCATTGCGCGCACCGATAGGCGGCCGTGCCGCGCGGCAGCAAGCGCAGCGCGGCGGCGCAGCCTAGCGCGTAGACGGTGACGAACGATCCGGTCGTCATCAATACGAGCGGCTTCGGCCCGACGCCGGCGAACGCGATCGCGCACATGCAGAGCGCCGACAAGCCCGAGACGACGGCAAGCGAGCGGCGCGGAACGTCGCCGGCGAGGGTGCCGGCCGCGAGCCAAGCCGGCAGTGCGCCATCCCGGCCCAATGCGGCCCCGAGCTTGGCCGCGCCCGCAAAGTAGGCGTTCATGGTGCCCAGGGTGAGCAGCAGTGCCGCGGCCGCGGCGAGCACTCGAATGTCGCCGCCGATGCCGATGACAAGCAACTCGGCGAGCGGCGCCGCGGCGTCGCCGGCCGAGGGCCCGAGCACCAGTACGCTCGCGAGCGCCACGGCAAGGTAGAGCGTGCCCACCACGACGACGGCGATGGCCGAGGCGAGCGGGAGGTCTCGCGCGGGACGACGAAATTCCCCGGCTAGGTGGGTGATGGCCTCCCAGCCCGCGAAGCTCCAAACGAGCAGCGCGGCGGCGGGCACGACGGCGAACCAGCCGTTCGGCGCGAACGGGCGCAGGTTGTTCGCATTCGCATGCGGGGCCGAGGCAGCGACGGCCGTCAGCAGCAACGCGACGAGCAGCGTCGAGAGCACGACCTGCATGCGGCCCGAAACGGTGACGCCGAGCGCATTGGCGGCGGTGACGATGACGAGCAGGGCGGCGCTCGTCAAGAAGACGGTTTGTTCGCCGCCGCCCAGCGCGTCGGCCACGTAGGCGCCGGCGAACATCGCCCCGGCCGGCGCGCCCGCGGGCACGGCGAAATAGAAACACCAGCCGACAATCGCCGAGGCGCGCGCGCCGTACGCCTTGCGCGCATAGGTCGCGACACCGCCGGCATCGGGATACCTAGCCCCCAGTGCGGCGAACGTGGCCGCGAGCGGCGCGGACAGGACGACGAGCGCGAGCCACGCCAGCAGCGAGGCCGGCCCGGCGATTTTAGCGGCCAGCGCCGGCAACGCAATGACGCCGGTGCCCAGGACAGCCCCGACGTAAAGGGCCGCTCCTTGAAGAACGGTGAGACGGCCGTGCGATGGGCCGTTGTGCTGCGCGCTGCTGCTCGTCGATGTACTCATCTCGTGTCCGAATCCTCGTAGGTCTTCTTCTCGTTCTCGCGCATGGGTGGCGATTGATGACCGTTATAATCCACAATACCTGACATCGGATGTCATGAATTCGGGAGCGCACGATGCGAACGAGCCGGCTCGTTTCGATGTTGTTGATGTTGCAGGCGCGAGGACGCATCACTGCACGAGCCCTAGCGGATGAATTCGAGGTGTCGGTGCGCACCGTGTACCGGGATGTCGATCAATTGAGCGCCGCGGGCGTGCCCGTCTATGCGGATCGCGGGCCCGGGGGCGGATTTGCGTTGCTCGACGGGTATCGAACCGATCTGACGGGCATGACCCGCGCCGAGGCGGAGACGCTGCCGATCGCCGGGCTCCCGGGCGCCGCCGATGCACTCGGGCTCGGCGAACCGCTGCGCTCGGCGCAGCTCAAGCTCGTGGCGGCGCTGCCGGCCGCGGCGGCGGGCGCCTCGCGCATTGGTTCGCGGCTGCACGTCGATCCCGTCGATTGGTACCGCCGCGCCGAGCCGGCGCCGCTGTTGCCGCAGCTCGCCAATGCTGTTTGGGAGCAAAAGCGGATCGCGATGCGGTATCGAAGCTGGAGCAGCCAGCGGTTGCATCGCTGCGCACCGCTCGGCCTCGTGCTAAAGGCCGGAAACTGGTACCTCGTCGCCCGGGCCCGCAAGAGGATCAGCGTGTACAAGGCGGCGAACGTCGAGCATCTCGTCGCGCTCGACGAGACCTTTGAGCGCCCCGCCGGCTTCGACCTGCAACAATGCTGGTCGGCCATGGTGGTGCGCTTCGAGCGCAGCCTGCTCAAAGAAAAGGCGACACTGCTCGTCAAGCGCGATGCGATTCCCGACTTGCAAGCGTTGGGCGCAGCGGCGGCGGATGCCGCGGTCTGCACGCTGCCCGACGCAGCAGGCTGGTGCCGCGTGACGTTGCCGGTCGAGGAAACAGGCCAAGCGGCGCGCCAATTGCTGCGCCTCGGCGCGCGCGTGCGCGTGCTCGAGCCGGCCGCCTTGCGCGACGCGCTGCGCGCGCTCGCGGCAGAGATTGCTTCGCTGAACGCCGCGGCGTAAGTGCGGCGTCATCGCAGTGCATCATGGTAATCCCGCATATCCACCCAGGTATGGTGAAAGGTTCGGGAAGGATTGCTCCACCTAGAATCGCACCATCGATGCAACCCGGCACGCAGTCGTGCCGATATAAACGAGGAGACAGTCGCATGCAACCGACGTCGCGGAAAATCCGCACTTTCGCTCTCGCTTCCGCCTTGCTGTTCGGTATGGCTTCGCATGGCGCGATGGCCGCCGACAGCGGCAAGATCACGATCATGGTCGGAGGCATCACCAAGCTCATCTATCTGCCGGCGAAGTTGACCGAGCAGCTGGGCTATTTCAAGGATGAAGGTCTCGACGTCGAACTGCTGTCGCAGCCGGCCGGCGTCGATGCCGAGAACGAGTTGCTCGCGGGCGCCGTGCAGGGCGTGGTCGGCTTCTACGACCATGCCATCGACCTGCAGACGAAGGGCAAGGAAGTCAAGGCGATCGTCGTATTCGGGCAGGTCCCCGGCGAAGTCGAGATGGTGTCGACGAAGGCCGCCGACACGCTCAAGTCGATGGCCGACGTCAAAGGCAAGACGCTCGGCGTGACGGGCCTTGGTTCCTCGACGAGCTTTCTCACGCAGTTTCTGGCGAGCCAGCACGGCATCCCGTCGTCGCAATACACGATGCTGCCTGTCGGCGCCGACGCGAGCTTCATCGCGGCCATCAAGCAGCAGCGGATCGACGCGGGCATGACGACCGAGCCGACCGTCTCGAAGCTGCTGCAAACCGGCGACGCCAAGGTGCTCGTCGACATGCGCTCGGTCGAAGGCACGAAAGCCGCCCTGGGCGGAACGTATCCGGCGTCGAGCCTGTACGTTCAATCGGCGTGGGTCGACGCGCACAAAGCCGAGGCGGCCAAGCTCGCGCATGCGTTCGTGCGCACGATGCAGTTCATCCACACGCACAGCGCCGAGGAAATCGCGGCCAAGATGCCGGCCGATTATCAGAAAGACAAGGGGCTTTACGTCGCCGCGCTGAAGGCGTCGCTGCCCATGTACACGGTCGACGGCAAGATGCCGGCCGATGGCCCGGAGACGGTGCTCAAGGTGTTGTCGGGCTTCAACCCGTCGGTCAAGGGCAAGCACGTCGATCTGTCGAGGACGTACACGAACGAGTTCGTGACCGCGAAGTAAGCGCGATCGATCGCGAGCCACGCAGCGTGGGTGAGCGCTGCGCGGCCCGCGCCGATCGCATGCCGCACCCCTGTCGTACCTTTGTCGCACCCCCGGCGCCGCGGTTTGGCGCCCCCAATCGCTTGGATGCTTGAGAATGAACCACGCTGCTTCCCAGGACGTGCCCGTCATCGAATTCGACTCGGTGTCGTGCCGCTTCATTTCGCCGGACGGCAAGGCGACGATCGCGCTGCGCGATTTCAGCATGTCGGTCGCCAAGGGCGAATTCATTGCCATCGTCGGTCCGACCGGCTGCGGCAAGTCGACCACGCTCAGCATGATCACAGGCCTGCTCAAGCCGACGACCGGCAGCGTGCGCGTCATGGGCAATCCCGTTACGGGCATCGACCCGCGCATCGGCTTCGTATTTCAGGCCGACGCCGTTTTCCCGTGGCGCTCGGTGCTCGATAACGTGGCGGCGGGCCCGCTGTTTCGCGGTCGCTCGAAAGCCGCGGCGTACGACGAGGCTAAGGACTGGCTGCGCCGGGTCGGCCTCGAGAAATTCGGCAAGCACTACCCGCATCAGCTCTCGGGCGGGATGCGCAAACGCGTTGCGCTCGCGCAGACGTTCATCAACAAGCCGGAAATTCTGCTGATGGACGAACCGTTTTCGGCGCTCGACATGCAGACCCGTACGTTGATGCAAGACGAACTGCTGCAACTGTGGTCGGCCAACAAGGGCTCGGTGGTGTTCGTCACGCACGATCTGGAAGAAGCGATCGCGCTGGCCGACCGCGTCTTCGTGCTGACCGCGCGCCCCGCCACGCTGAAAAAGGTCTACGAAATCGACCTGCCGCGCCCGCGCATCACTTCCGAAATCCGCTATGAGCCGCGCTTCATCGAACTGTCGCGCGATATTTGGCACGACCTGCGCGAAGAAGTGCAGATTGCTTGACCCAGAACACCGGACAGATTGAGATGGCTACCATGGCTACAACCTTCGAACAACCTAACGCGAGCCTCGCCGAAGCGTCGCTCGCCGAAGTGGAAAAAGCGGCGCAACGCCGGATGCGCCAGCGCCGCGCATTGATCATCGGCCTGCGCTTGCTCGTGCTGGCGGTGTGGCTCGGCGGCTGGGAAATCGCCGGACGCATGAAGTGGATCGACCCGTTCTTCTTCTCCATGCCTTCGCTGATCTTCGACCAGATCGTCGACTGGTTCGTGAACGGCACCTCGCAAGGGCCGCTGCTCGTGCAAGTGTGGGTCACGCTGGAAGAGACCATGATCGGTTTCGCGATCGGCTCCGTGGCCGGCGTGATCTGCGGCGTCGTGCTCGGGCGCAATAAGCTGCTGTCGGATGTATTTAGCCTCTACATCCAGATCGCGAACTCGATCCCGCGGGTCGTGCTCGGTTCGGTGTTCGTCATCGCGTTGGGCCTGGGCATGGCGTCCAAGGTTGCGCTCGCGGTCGTCATGGTGTTCTTCGTCGTCTTCGGCAATGCCTTCCAGGGCGTGCGGGAAGCCGACCGTTATATGATCGCGAATGCGCAGATCCTCGGCGCGTCCAAGCGGCAACTGACGACGGCGGTCGTCATTCCGTCGGCGCTCTCTTGGATCTTGGCGAGCCTGCACGTCAGTTTCGGTTTTGCATTGGTCGGCGCGGTCGTCGGCGAGTTCCTCGGTTCGAAGCAAGGTATCGGCCTGTTGATTTCGACGGCGCAAGGCGCGTTCAACGCAAGCGGGGTGTTCGCGGCGATGATCGTGCTGGCCGTGGTCGCCTTGGCCACCGACTATTTGCTGACTCGGCTGGAGAAGCGCTTGCTGAAATGGAGGCCTGCCGCGTTCTAAGCGTCGTATCGCGCCGCCACGGCGCGTTCGACTCGCCGGCTCGTGCCGCGTCGACGCCCCCCGGGCGTCGGCTGCGCACGGGCCGAACTACATCGACGAGGCGTGGATCGATGATGCATAGTTTGCGCGCCCGCTTGCTGTGGTGGGTGCTGTTGCCGCTAGCCGTATTCATGCTCGTCGCGGGCGTGATGGCCTACGACGCCGCGCGGCAGACGGCCGACCTGTTGCAGGACAATACGCTGCTCGCCTCGGCGCGCACCATCGCCGAGGACATCGAGTGGAGCAACGGCGAGCTGACGGTGGACATTCCGCCCGCGGCGCTGGAGATGTTCGAATCGCCTTATCAAGACCACGTGTTCTACAAAGTCCTGGCCGGCGGCGGCCGGCTGCTGCGCGGCTCGCCCGATTTGGCGTTGCCCAGCGGCGCGCACGCCGACTACCCGGTGTTCTACGACACGACGATCGACGGCCAGTCGATTCGCGCCGTGGCCTATAAGCGGCAGCTTTACAACTCGGGCGAGGCGTTGCCCGCGATCGTCGTGGTCGGCAAGACGCAGGCGTCGCGCGAAGCCATGCTGGCCGATCTTTGGCATCCGCAGTTGGTCCGGCAAGGTTTGATGCTGGTGCTTGCCGTGCTCTTCGTCCTCATCGGCCTCACGAGCGAGTTGCGGCCGCTCGTGAAGCTCAAGGACGACGTAGCCGATCGCGACCCGATGGAGCTCGAACCCGTGCGCGCCGGTCATCTGCCGACGGAGCTTCGCCCCATCGTCGATGCGATCAATCAGTGCATCGCGCGCCTCAAGCTGCACACGGGCACCCAGCGGCAGTTCATCGCCGACGCGGCGCATCAGCTGCGCACGCCGCTGACGCTGCTCGATACGCAGGTTCAATGCGCGCGCCAGTGCGCGGACGATGGTCCCGCCCTGGCCGATGCGCTCGCTGGCATCCATCGGACGAGCCGCAAGATGACCGAAATTACGAATCAACTGCTGTTGCTCGCGCGCGCCGAATCCGCGCCGCCGCCGACGGCGAACGTACCGGTCGACATGACGCAAGTCGTTGCATCGGTGCTGGAAGATCTCGTTCTCGCCGCGCAGCGCCGCGACATCGATCTCGGCGCCGAAATCGCCGATGACGCGGACGTACGGGTGGCGGGCAGCGAGCAGCTTTTGCGCGCGCTCGTCGCCAATCTCGTCGACAACGCGATTCGCT
>Ga0310811_10000693_pt1 | contig 43051 bp, 37 predicted proteins | sample YCmetagenome_FD_207642 | JGI IMG/M metagenome (GOLD analysis project Ga0310811, IMG submission 207642) | Soil microbial communities from experimental microcosm in Duke University, North Carolina, United States - YC | ecosystem: Engineered > Artificial ecosystem > Soil microcosm > Unclassified ...
GAGCTTATCAAATCGATGGATCATAGTGCTTACCCATCGCCGGGCATGGACGTGGCGAGGGCAAGTATCTCAACCACGACCGGCCAGCGGGGGAAAACCCTGTCGGGAGGATGGAGCAGAAAGAGAATTCGATTTATCCTCGCCCTGGAGACCCATCTCGTATTGTCCGCGCAGCAATCGAGCGCGGGCCAGAGTGTTTTCGCAAATTCCGGAAAACCAATATTTCCGGATATAAGGAGAATTCATTAGATGGCGAATTTCGTCGCGTATTCGCCCTTAGAAGCTAGGCTCCGAGGATGTCTGTATCGAAAGTCAGCGAGGTTCTCCAGAAACAGCAGCCCGTGATGCTCGACGAATGGGTCGCCGCCCAACTCGCTTCCACAGCCTCCCGCTCGGACCTGGTGAGCGAGGGGGAACTCCGCAGTGAGTCGGAGCATTTTCTTACCGCGCTCGCGACGGCGATAAAGGCCGGCCAGCTCGACATCCAATCGGCCGAGTATCAGCCGGTGCTGGATCAGCTGGCCAAACTTTCGCAATCCTGGAGCCGCAAAGGTTTCAGCCCGTCCGAGACGGCGAGCTTCGTTTTCTCGTTCAAGCAGCCATTGATGGCCGCCCTGCAGGTCGCTCACGGCAAAGACACCCAGGGGCTTGCGAAGGATATCTGGACGGCCTCCACTCTTCTCGACAAGCTCGGTCTCTATACGACTGAAGTTTACCAACAGGCCCGCGAAGACATCATCCGCCGGCAGCAGGAGGAGATGCTGGAGCTATCCACGCCCGTCGTTCAACTTTGGGACGGCATCGTGGCGCTGCCACTCATCGGCACGCTCGACAGTGCCCGCACCAACGTGGTGATGGAGTCGCTGCTCCAGACCGTGGTCAGCACGCGCTCGGAAATTGCGATCATCGATATCACCGGTGTGCCGACCGTCGACACCCTCGTCGCCCAGCATTTGCTGAAGACCGTGGCCGCGGCCCGGCTGATGGGCGTGGAGTGCATCATCTCCGGCATCCGCCCGCAGATCGCGCAGACGATGGTGCATCTGCAGATCGATCTCAGCGCCGTGATCACGAAGGCCACGATGGCCGACGCCTTGCGCACCGCATTGAAGCGGAGCGGATTCGCCCTCACTCGCGCGGCGGCCGCCAAGCCCGGCCAGCCTTCTTAATCCATGGAGCGCATTCCCATTTTGCGCATGGGCAGCTTTCTGCTCGTCCCGATCCAAGTCGACATGCACGACCAGCTTGCGATGACGCTGCAGGATGACCTCACGCAGCAGATCACGAAGTGCAAGGCCACGGGAGTGCTGATCGACATCTCGGCGCTCGACGTCGTCGATTCCTTCATCGGCCGGGTGCTCGGAAATATCTCTTCCATGGCGCGGGTGCTCGGAGCGGAGACGGTGGTCGTCGGCATGCAGCCCGCAGTCGCCATCACTCTCGTCGAACTTGGGCTCTCGCTCGAGGGCGTGCATACCGCGCTCGATGTCGAGAAAGGGATGGAGCGCCTCCGCGAAAAACTCGCCGACAACGACGAGCCGGAGGTTCATGTCACTGAAGACTGAGCGGCTCCCCGTCTCGACGGAAGCCCACGTGGTCACGGTCCGCCAAACGGTCCGGAAGCTCGCGGTCGAAATCAAACTCTCGCTTGTCGATCAGACGAAAATCGTTACCGCAGCCAGTGAGCTGGCTCGCAACCTCCTGATCTACGGTGGGGGTGGCGAAGTGGTGATCGACGTTCTGGAAGAGCGGGCTCGGAAGGGATTGCAAATCCAGTTCATCGACCGGGGGCCGGGCATCCCGGACATCGAGCTCGCGCTCCGGGATGGCTATACCTCCGGCTCGGGCATGGGGCTTGGGCTGGGCGGAGCGCGTCGTCTGGTGAATGAATTCGAACTCGTGTCGAATCCCGGGCAGGGGACACACATCACCATCCGCCGCTGGAAATAAGCGCGGATGTTGACGAGCCAGAGATTCGCGATTCACGACGAAAGCCAGGTTGGCGGAGCGCGCCGAGCCGTCGCCGATATCTGTAGGAAGCACGCGACCAACGAAACCGCCGCGGGTCGGATCGCGATTACCGTGACCGAGCTAGGGAGAAATCTCGTGCGCCATGCGGGCGGGGGCGAGCTGGTCATTCGCGAGATTCCGGGCTCTCCGTCGTTCGGCGTCGAGGTGCTCTCGATCGATCGCGGGCCGGGGATCAGAAATATTGGCGAAGCCTTCCGTGATGGGTTCTCGACCGGAGGGACGTCCGGGCAGGGGCTCGGCGCGGTGAAGCGGCTTTCCGACCGCTTCGATATCTATACCCAGCCAGGCAAGGGTACCATCGTCAGCTCTTTCGTTGGCGATGTGCCCGCATGCCGATTCGAGATCGGCGCGGTCAGTGTGCCCCTGCAAACCGAGCTAGTCTGCGGGGATCGGTGGGATTTCATCGAGGTGGACGCCGGAGCACGACTGCTGCTTGCGGACGGCCTGGGGCACGGGCCCTTTGCGGAGGAGGCCGCGCGCGAGGCGATCATTGTCTTCCGCAAGCAAAGCACCTCGTCCCCAGCCCAGACGATGGATCTTGTTCATTTGGCCCTGGGCAAGACCCGCGGGGCGGCAGGAGCCATGGTGACGCTGGACCTCGTCCAGGGACGCCTCACCAGCTCGGGAGTCGGGAATATCTCCATGAGGCTGGTCTCGGATGAATCGGCCAGGAGCCTGATCAGCGACAACGGCACCCTGGGCAGCAATGCGCGCAAGGCCCACGAGGCGCACATCCCGTGGCATGCGGAGTCTTCGCTGGTGATGCACTCCGACGGCCTCGGTTCGCATTGGAATCTGAAGGACTATCCCGGTATCTCGGCACGGCATCCGAGCATCCTGGCCGGGCTGCTCTATCGCGACCATCGAAGGGAGCGTGACGATTCAACCGTAATCGTATTAAGGGAGAGACGCACATGAGCGGCGCATCCAAAGACCGTGCCCTGAGGTTGCTGCAGATGCCGTTGTCGCAGGACACGGACGTCGTGCTGTGCCGGAACCGAGCGCGCGTCGTCGCCGAAGGGCTGCGCTTCGACAAGCAGCAGCAAGTCAAGATCGCCACCGCTGTCTCGGAGATCGCGAGGAACGCCTTCCGCTACGCACGGCGGGCGAAGGCCGCGTTCCAGTTGCTCAATCACCCTCCGGGCAGTCCCGCTGCCCAGTCTTTGATCATCACCGTCTCCGACGACGGCCCTGGCATCGGCAACCTCGATGAGGTACTGGCCGGGACCTACCGATCGAAGACCGGCATGGGCGCCGGCATCCGAGGCGCCAAGCGTCTGATGGATCGCGTGGATATTGCGACCTCACCGGATGGAACATCGGTCGACCTCTGGCAAGCCCTGCCGAAAGACTCCGTGGTAAGCGCGGCCGAGATCCAACAGGTCGTCGGGCAGCTCGTCAAAGCCGGGCCCGAGAATCCGCTGGAGGAACTGGCTACCCAGAATCGGGAGCTGGTCTCGACCCTGGAGGAGATCAGCGCCCAGCGCGTCGCGCTGGAACAGATGAACGAGGAACTCAGCGAGACGAATCGGGGCGTCGTGGCCCTCTACGACGAGCTCGACACCGTCCATCGCGTTGGTCGTGTCGTGGCCGCGAAACTCGATCTGGATTCGCTGCTGCGTGCCATCACCGACGCCACAACGGAGTTGAGCAATTCTGAATTCGGAGCTTTTCTTCCCGTCGGTCCGGGGGGGAACCGACTGATCTGGCAGTGTGTATCAGGAACGCTCGTGGACGGTTTTCCGGAATGCTCTCCACCTCCGGTCGCCGACATCATCCTCGATGACAGCTCGGATATCTTTCGTTTCGAGGAAGGCGATTGTCCGAAGCCGCTAAGCGAAGTCCTGAACCTTCGAAGCATGCTGGTCTGCCCGCTCCGCGATGATGAGCGCACCCTTATCGGCGTGCTGATTCTCGGCCATACCAGTCCGCAGATCTATACCGAGCGCACCGAGCGCATCCTGCCTACGGTGGCCCTTCAGGCTTCGATCGGCATCGCGAACGCGAAGCTCTACCGCCACGTGCAGACGGCCAACCAGGCGAAGGCCCAATTCCTGGCCGTTCTCAGCCACGAGCTCCGCACGCCGTTGAATCCCGTCTTCGCCATTCTCACTTCACTCGAGGAAAACCCGCACCTTCCGGAGGAGGCCCGTCGCGATCTGGTCGTCATGCGACGAAACCTTCAGCTCGAGGCGACCTTGATCGACGATCTGCTCGACCTCACACGCATCAGCGAAGGCAAGATGACGCTCAAGCTCGCGACCCACGATATCGACACAATCGTCCGGTCCGTCGTCCATACCTGCAATGCCGAGATCGAGCGGAAACACACAACGATTACTGTTGAACTGAAGGCGAAGGAGCATCACGTAGTCGGAGACGAAGTCCGTCTCCAGCAGGCGCTCTGGAACCTCGTCAACAATGCTGTGAAATTCACTCCGGAGAATGGCTCTATCCAGCTGCGGACGGTGAACGACGAGCAGGGAAATATCATCATTAGCGTGACGGACTCCGGAAAGGGCATCGAGGCCGAAGCCCTGGAGCGCGTCTTCACAGCCTTCGAACAGGAAGATGCGCTCGTCGCGGCACGCTTCGGTGGACTGGGGCTTGGTCTTGCGATTTCCAAAGGCATCGTCGACGCGCATCAGGGCCGTATCTCGGCGGAGAGCAGGGGGGCTGGTCGAGGCGCCACTTTCTCGATCTCGCTCCCTACGACGGTCCCTCCCGCGGCGCCCGCCGTGGCCCCGTTGGTTCTCGCGTCCGTTCCAGAGCCAACTCATCTCCGCATCCTGATGGTTGACGACCATGACGACACCCGCATGGTGATGTGCCGGATGCTGAAGGCTCGTGGTTATGTAATGACCGAGGCGGGTTCGGTCGCCGAAGCTCTGGCGAAGTTCAAGGTCGGGGAATTTGACCTCGTGATCAGCGACCTCGGGCTTCCCGATGGCAGCGGCCACGAGCTCATGGAGGAAATCTTGAAGATCCGTCCCGTCACGGGCATCGCGCTGAGTGGCTACGGCATGGAGACGGACCTCGCCCGCAGCCAGGCGGCGGGGTTTGCCAAACACCTCACCAAGCCGGTTGATTTTCAGGCGCTGGATTCAGCCATCGCGAAATTGTCGTCGCGAGACTGAATTTCCGAACGAGTGATCTGCTTCAGGACGGCGTCGTTCGCAGCCTCAAAGTGGGGCCTGGCGTTCCCGCGATCGGAGTGGACCGCCAGCCTCTTTCATTTGCGGGTAAGACGGCGTCGCATAGCCATATAGACGACGAGGATTTCTCGATCAGGCGTTACTTCCGTGATGACTCCGACCGAGGTGCGCGCATCGATAAGCGTAAGTCCGGACAGATGCGCAGGGAGTATTTGCAGGTCGCCGATCATGGGAATCTTCCTTTGGGAGAAAGCCTCCATCCATGTCGCCATCGGACGTCCGAGATGTTTGAGCCGAAAGAGAATGTTTTTGTATGCGTCACGCACCGTTTCGTTGCTCGGGGATAAGAGGCTGGGGGATGGTTTCATCGGGAGAAAATCCATGGTAGTCGTCCACGGATCGAGGGCGAGCAGTTGGGTTCGATTTGGGAGTTTCGAAAACGGGCCCCTAAGGCTCGCGGATGAGAGCGAGGAACTTTTCCCGGGCGGCGTTTAATTTGTCCAAAGGCGTGCCTGCTTCCACGAGTACTTCCGTGACCGGGGTGCCGGTGAGATGCTCGGGTGGTTCTCCCAGTTGGAATCCTTCTCCAGTAAGGAACTCGACGAATTTCGATCGAAGATCCTCCCGGACATGAAAAGTCGGCAGGGATTGCTCATGAGTGGGTGGGAATAAGATCACGGCTTCGTTACTCATGATGATGGGTATCGCGTGCCGATGAGGTTTCGAGGGTACGTGGCGCCTGGGGGTCCCGGTTTTCCTCGTGGGTTCCTGGACGGATATTGCTTCCCATCGGCGAAGCGTCGCTCGTGGGATAGAGAACACGAGGCACAAGTCTACGGATCTTATTTCATACTTTATATTAATTTTTCCTATGCAGAAATACGAGGAGATGCATGATTACGACAATGCAAGCTCCAGCGGAATCGCGAGTTGAGCTCAAAGCCTCGAAGGTCAGCTTAAGCCTTCCCGGGGAGATGGCCGCGTTTCTGGACGAGCAGTGCCGGGCGTTTGGGGTTGGGCGGAGCACCTACTTCCAGATGCTGCTCGACGCCGAGCGGGATGCCCCACGGCGTGAGTTCGTGAAGAAAGCGCGGATTTAGCCTCGCGATTTACCGCGAAGGACACCAGGAACGGAAAGATCGGAAACCCGACTGCGAGGCGGAAAGCAGAATTGATCCATCGAGGTCGGAGCGTGAAAAAGGCAGTGCGGGCGAAAGGAAAAGTCCGGCACGGAGGTCGACAGACCTTTTTGGAATTCTTTATCCCTAGGTTTCCTCCCCCTTCTGATTCCTGATTTTTGTGTTCTTCGCGCGTTTCGCAGTTAGCTCGGGACTCTTCAAGATTGAGAAGGCTGCTTAAAAAAGCCTCGGGAACGTGTAAATTTTTTCTACTCAATGCGCAGGCACTCGATCGAGGCGACTCCGGAGCCCGAGACTGCGGGCTGGATATGCAGTTCGAAGCCGGTCACACGACGAAGGGAAACCTGGAATTCCTCGCGCTCGAGGACCGTATTCGGCGGGCTGAAATTGAACTGCTGACGGCGGAGTTCCCGATAGACACCGTCGCCTTCACCTCTCCAGCTCAACAGGAATTCCTGCATGCGTTCTGTTCGCTCTTCTCGAAAGAGGAGCGAGATGTGCGTGATATCCTGCGGTGAGTCGAACGCCAGCCGGATGGTCTGCGGGCCGGTCTCCGCGGCTCGCCAGCCACGGCCTTCACCGAGCATGCCCTCGAGAGGATGCTCCGCGTCCTCGGAACTGACCTCGAAGCTCGCCAGTTGTGCGAGGTCCAGTGCCCGGCCAATATTCGATGCAGGGACGGTGAGGGGACCTTTGCGAATCATCCTTTAGCCTAACACGGATCGTCTCCCGCGTATTTTTAATCCGCGATTTATCACCTGGCTGGCCGCATCTTTTCGCCTCGGATCGCGGCAGGATCTGCCGATGCGAGGTTTTAGGAAGAGCCGATGAATGATGGCCCGGGAGCAGGCCATGGCGAGTCCGCGATATCAAATGCAAGTGGCCGTGGGCGCGGGAACGTATCTCTCGTGCAAGATTGTCATTTCGAGCGAGCAGAAGATCCCCCCTTGTGGTCGAGGCGACGACCGTTACTTTCCACCACATGAATGTTGTATCGACACGGAAAGCCAAATGACTGCCCGGTCTTCGAGTGTGGTCTGGGCGATCCTTCAGTCCCAAGCACCGCCAGCCGTGATCGAGATCCTGGTGAAGAAAAAAATGTGGAGCTGGGAGGACGGACCTACGACAAAACTGGACGTTCTCACCCGGCAGCTGGCGCCCTACTTTGGATTTTATCCCGACAGCGAAACCCTGCGGGCGGAATTTCAAACCGAGTTCGAGGCGTTGAGCGAAATGGAAAAGGATGGTTTGTTCCGGTTGATCAAGAGTCTGAAACTGGGCCGGCCCAGTCTTCACGCTGGCCCGCAGCCCGGGCGATCTTCCTGATTGCGAGATTCCTCAGGAGGGATCCCATACCTACGCACTCGTAGCGAAGCCCGGCGAATTCGTCCGCAGCTGACCAAGTTTTCGGTCCCCAAGGCTCAAGGGGTGGGGCTGGATTTCGGAATTGCGAATTTGGCGAGAAAATCCATGGCCGCCCCGGTAAAGGTGGAGTGATCTGTTTCGGGAAGGGCGTATGAAGGAGCGTCGATCCAGCTTTCGATGACGTATTGATCCGGGGCGCCACCGGCGAGTGCGTAGGCCTCGCCCTCGTGCATGACCCCGGTGAACCAGGTCGAGCTGCCAGCCAGTCCCCGGCGTTGGAGGTGAGGCTCCTCCGACGCCCAGTAGATGAGGCTGAAGGGGATCTTGCGCGTCCGACAAAAGTGCTCGATCTGTCTGATACCCGCCCAGCTTCCCTTGCCGGCGAGATCGAACGAAGCCCAGTCCGGATCGATCCGATAAAAGTCCAGCCCCCTCACTCCCGTCGCGGCCAGCTTTTGCTCGAGGGCGTCGATCCATCGCTGGTGTTCCTCGACCGAGAGGGACGGATAGGGCTCGATGTCGCCGATGAGCATTTTCGGATAGGCCTGGCGTACGACGGCGATGAATTTCGCCGTCTCCGTCACCGCATAGTCATCGGGTTTGTGCATCGCAAATCGGACGCAGCACAACGGCTCATCCATGGCGATGGACGCAATCCTGCCGCCGAGGCGCTCGATCCTTTCCCAAGCCGCTTTTTCGCCCGCAAAAGTTCCAGCGCCGGTCACGCCCCATTCCTTCACGCCGCCGACCTCCAGCTCGAGCTTCAGCTCCCACTGCGCCAACTGGCCGAACCACACTCGCAGCTCTGCATCGCTGAAATCGGAAAAAGCGTGGTCCGCGTAAAGAATTCCTCCGGTCTGCGCGCGCGTTCGGGGCCATTGGTCAGGATGCTCGAAAAGCTCCCGAAGCTGGGCGCCCTTATGGCCGCTTGGCGGCCCGAGATAAGCATGGGCGATCTTTTCCTGAGCGAGGGCGCTCGAGGACGAGACAATCGAGAGAAGGACGAGAAGCAGTGGGAGGCGATGCACTGGGGAGAATGCTCGGGGAGATCCTAACACGGGATTTCGCCGAAAGCCACCGCACGCCGGTCTGAGGCGATTTCTCCCCAATGGCGCTCGCCCCGAGGCGAGCCTGCATGACCTCAACGTTGATCGGGATGATCAGCGATGCCGACCGAGCGGTGCCAGGGCTCCGCGGCTGGTGGTCCCGAATGAAAAACGTAGTGCAGCACTCTCCGATGTCCCGGGGTGGCGGCCTGGGAGGACGCATGCAGTGCCAGGGGTCGCATGAGCAGAACATCGCCTTTGCGAGCGAGGCCACTCATCTCTCCATGTTCGGTCACGATATTCGCGATCCGTGAAGTTGGTAAAATGCCCAAGCGATGTGTTCCGGGCGAGATGCGGAGCGGGTCGTTCGAGTTTCCGCAATCGTCGAGGTGCAGCCGTGCGGCGAGCATGTGTTCCAGTACCTCACGCGGGGGACGGGCATAGTCCACACCGTCTTTTACCGATGGAAGGTCGAATCCCTCACTCGCAACTTTGCGCGCGAAAGGGAACATCAGGTCCTGATGCCAGGCGACTTTCCAATTCGTCGTGGCGGTCTTGTCGAAAGCGATGGCCTGGATAGCGACTGCCTTTTCGGCCAGATGCCCCGAGGAAATGAGCCGGGCCAGCAGCTCACGGGCAACCTCTCGAACGAGCGGATGAGACAGCAGGCAACGGGAGCCCGCAACTTCCGAATCAAAGACCGAGTCTCGCAACCCCTCGATCATTTTGCCCGCGAGGTGAGGGGTGGCGATCTCCCATCCTGAGTCCTGCAGGGGATTGAGCGGGAGGGTCGCGATCACAGAAGCCAGTTACGAGTCCGAGGATGATGCGCAGTTCAACCGACTGGCGAGAAAAACCCGCGAACAGGGGAAATGGAATGCGAAACGACCGGGTGATCTCTTCACATGGTGGGGCGGCCTCGAACGCCAACGCCCTCAAGTTTTTCTTTTGAAGATCCAGGGTTGCAAGTCATTCAGGCGCATGGGCGGAACCGGAGCAACCTCAACGTTGATCCCGTGCAGGGCACGGAGGACGTCCTCTTCTTCCAAAGTATCACCCCAATGTCCCAAGACATCGATCACTTCTCCGACCTCCTCCGCGGAGGCCGCTCTGGTCGCGAGATAACGGCAGATCTCGACGACAATTTCGTTTTCGATCGGGGTGAGGGGATGAATGGCCATGCTCGTCAATAGTCATTCGGCTGTCCGGCCGGATCTGGCCTGAACAAACATCAAACATCCGGGATCTGATGTTTCGGCCGAAATCCAGGCGCGTCCCTCCTACGCTCTACTAATGAGAAATTGCCGCTAGCGGTAATGGATCGCCACGACGGCTGGAGGGAGAGTTCGAGCGAACTATCGAATACGAGCCGTGTGCTCGTGTTAATGATGAATGGTGGCTCTGCAATTCCCGGCCAGTGGTCACGCGGCGGTGATTGGCCTTCGCTAATTGTCACGAGAGGCTCCATGGTGCGTCCGGCGAAAGGTGCCGGCGATGGAGGTGCGGAGCCCGCGCCTCAAAACTCTTTGCAGATCACACAACCTTCCGGCGGAGCCTCCGCCCTTTGACTTGTTCCCTATATGAATTCCAATTTACACCCTAAAGCCAGTTCAACGGCCGATTCCCGTTCGGCTGTCGACCCGCCCGTGAGCTCGTCCACAGAGTTGTGGAAGGATCTCGTCCGCAAATATCAAAAATCTTCCTCCTCTCGTGCGATCTGGCAGCTGGTCAACACCGTGGGAGCCTATTTTGCCGTGTGGGTGCTCATGTATTTCACCCTGCAATTTTCTTATTTACTGACTGCACTGATCGCGCTGGTCGGGGGTGGGCTGCTTGTCCGCGTATTCATCATTTTCCATGATTGCGGGCACGGTTCCTTCCTCGCATCCAAGCGGGCCAACGACGCGATCGGCTTCCTGACCGGCCTCCTTACCTTCACCCCGTACGTGATGTGGAAGCGTGAGCACGCGGTGCACCATGCGACCGCGGGAGATCTTGACCAGCGCGGACACGGCGACGTCCCCACAATGACGGTGAAGGAATATCTCGCGGCTCCGTTGTTGCGGCGGGTCGGATATCGAATCGTCCGCAATCCGATTTTTCTTTTTGGACTCAGTCCTTTGCTGGTCTTCTTCGGCCTGCACCGCTTTGCGCGAAGTGGGGATCCGCGTGACCGCCGCTCCGTCCTGTGGACGAACCTCGGCCTCGCTGCGATGTGCTCGGGCATGGCACTCGTCTTTGGCCTGCTGCCTTACGTGATTCTCCAGGTATTCGTCATGGCGGTAGCTGGCTCCATTGGCACGTGGCTGTTCTATGTGCAGCATCAGTTCGAGGGAGTGCACTGGGAGCGTGGCGATCAATGGGATTTCGCGGACGCTGCGTTGAAGGGGAGTTCGTTCTACCGGCTGCCGCGATTGTTGCAGTGGTTCTCCGGAAACATCGGGTATCACCACATCCACCACCTCAGCCCGCGCATCCCCAACTACAATCTCGAGCGCTGCCACGATGCAGAGACGCTCTTCAACGAGGTTCCGTCGGTCACGCTGTGGGAGAGCTTTGGGGCGCTCCGTTTTCGCCTATGGGACGAGGAAGGACGCCGTCTGATTAGCTTCCGAGAGTTGCGCGCCATGCGCACACCGTAATCGCTCGATGAACGAAGGGGGCGAGGCGTGGATCAAACGCGGCGGATGCTGGTCAGAAGATGCAAATACGCACCGGCCAGCTCATCGGTCAAAACCTGGTGACACTCCTGGTTTTTCGTGGCCTGCAAGAGCCAGCCGGGACGATTCCCGAGCCGACAGGGCTTTGAAGCTATTGTCCACCCCTCCGAGGCGAGATGGGAGATGAGGTGGATGCCCTCCGAGATGCCTGCGTCGATCTACGACTGTTCGGCGTCGAGTAAGATTTCGAAATAGGCTTCGCGACTGATGCTCATCCTCCGGCATTCGGCATCAAGAAACGCGGCTTCTTCCGCCGTCAGCTTCAGCAGAATGATATGTTTTTCCGCAGGTTTCAGGAGGCGAGGATTGGTCTTCATAAGGTGGGACGCGACCGGACGGCGTCACGTTCTCTTCGACGGCTCAAACAGGCGGTCGGGACATTTTCCCAAAGACCTTCAGAAGACCTTTCGAGGCAATTACTCCTAGTAGCAAGATTTTAAAACAAAACTTGCAAAATTTTCGGAGCAACGGATCAGCGGCCCGCTCGAAATGGAGCCGCAGATGGGGCTTTTACTTCGCCACCGTGAAAGTGGTCTTGGATGCCCGGACGTCTGAGAGGTCTTTCTTGAGCACCTTCAGGATGAACATGAACTCGACATCGGTGAGCGTGCGCTCACCTTGCTCGACCTTGCATATCGTTTCGGAACTCACATCCCAGCCGGCAGCCTGGAGCTTTGCCATCAGCTCCCTTTGCTTGAGACCCTGCTCGGTGCGGAAACGTGCGATTTCCGCGCCAAAGATATTCAGTTTTTCCGTAAGGGTGATCGAGTTGCGTGGTGGCACTTCAAAGGAGTCTAGCCGCAGCTCGACGTTCTCCTTACCGCTAGGAGAAATTGTGCATGTTTTTAGAACCGCGTGCACGGCGGTCCGGTCGTGGCAAACCGAAACCGCGAGGGATGGCCTCGAACATGGTGACGATCCGGGTGGAGCATAAGGCAGACTCCGAGATCCGCGACGCTTGCCGCTTTACCGGGACGACGATGATTTATTTCACGGAGATACGCGAGATAACGTGAAGGGTTCTTGGAAAACCGCCTTAACGTAGAGGCCTGCCACCCCGTACCTCGATCCTCCTGGCGAAGACACAGAATATTCTCGGGCCGGAAATTCTGAGGCTCCGCGTAGAGTGCGGGTTCAAGCAGAGGGAATTGGTGACCATGCTCCAGATAGGGGGATGGAACCTCAGCGCGGAATCACTCTGCAAAATCGAAGTGGGCGATCGCACACTTACCGACGTGGAGCTGGCTTTCATCCTCCGAATCCTGAAACGGAGTTTTTCGGATCTTCGTTTCCCGGAGGTCATTTTTCCAACTCCTCGGAAACATCGTTGATCCCGCAGGCTCTTAGAATCCCTGCGCGGCCGCGATGATGCAATCAGTCCAGTGACCGTTTCGGGTAGAAGGCCGTTTGGGCGAAAATCTCCACCAGGAATTGGATCGAGTAAGGCTTGTAGAAGAAGATGTCGAATCCCGCGTCGAGAGCGTCGCTCTCGATAGTCGCGTTCAGCATGGCGGTGACCGCGACGCAGTAGGGGCGATTCTTCATTGTCGCGATGGAGGTCATCACATCCATCCCGGAGCCTTTGTCACCAAGCACGAGATCGCAAATCACGAAGGCCGGGTGCTCCCGGGCGATGGCCAGCCGAGCTTCTTCCACATTTCCGGCTTCAGCGACCGTGTATCCGGCCCGCGTCAGACCCGTCGCGGCCACCCGCCGGCACAGTGCGGAATCATCGATGACGACGACTGATTTTGGGTTGAGAAACTGCGGTCCGCGAGACATACGGCGGATCAGATACGCCGTAAGTTGTTTTTGTACTAGTCAGAAAATTCAAGTTTGGAAAAAACCTGAATTGGGACCGCGAATTACGCGGGTGGCGACTGATTTTTCAGAGCTTCTGCCGCTTCATCCGCAGCAATCTCGCGGGTGAGATCGACCGGTTTGACATCGGCCGGTTTGGCATTGGCGAGCTTTGTGTCGACGGGGCCGGGTTTTGGGGCCTCGGAGGATTTGTGAAGCTCGGCGACGAATTCGTCTTTTGCCTTTTGAAATTCATTCATGCTTTTGCCCAGCGTCCGGGCGATCTCGGGCAGCTTCTTGGGCCCGAAAAGAACGAGAGAAATAATCCCGATGAGGATCCATTCCTGGAATCCGGGCATACCGAAGGCGAAAAGCGGAGACATGAACCAGCAAATCTAGCGCGCCTCAACCACGCCGCAACGGAAAGATAGCGATAAATCGAGCCGGGAAAATTCGCTTGTACCGCAGAGACTCCAGGGACCGATACCCTCAACTGTGAGGCTGCTTCACCCAAAACTTGAGCAGGTCGAGCGGATCAGGATTGAGGAGCTCGAAGCCAAGGTCAGCGCCGCGAAAATCAGTCCAGTAGCAGGCGACCCGGGTGCCAGGAGGTGTCGCGGCCAACTGGATGGCGACGAACTCGGTGTACCGGCGATGCGCGGACTTCGAGAGTACGATCGAGGAGTCGATGCGGTCGGACGCGGATAAATGCTCCGCGAACGGATTGTAGAAGTAGAAGGCGTCGAAGTCGGAGAACTCGATCTCCACGATATTGGCGTGGATGATCTCGACGTGCGGAGCGTTAGTGCTTGCGACGACGCCGGCAGCCGCGGCGACAAGGTGCTCGCGCTGCTCGATGCCGGTGAAATGTCCTCGTGTCGTCAGCGCGCCCACGACGCAAAACTTCCCCGCTCCGCAACCGATATCGAGCACCCTGGTCTCCGGCTTCCCGGCCAGGAAGCGTGCCGCCCGGCGCGCGACGGAGACGGGTGTCCAGTGCTGGGCGGAGAGGGCGCGGATGCCGGGCGGATAGAGAGCGTCGAAGATCTCATCCTCCCGCTCGGGATCGCTTTTCATCCACTCGTTCATCGCGCGAAGCACATCATCTGTAGTTAACGAAAAGGCGGGCTGCCGGAAGACTCATTTGTGGCTCTCCCGGAGACGGAACGGCCTTCCCGTCCTCCTTTTCCGCGAGCAGCCTTTCAGCCTCCTCTCTTGGGGGGAGAAGCGGATCTCTTCAGAAGAAAAATACCCGGTATCGGGGACTTTTTGGATGCCGCCAGTGGACATACGGTCCCGAGATCAGCTCCCCCTGTGTCCCTGGTCGATCCAGTTCAAAAATCGCTTCCGTTTTTGGCTACTCCCCCCACGCAACCACATCTCCCGATGGACCCGGCAATTCATTCCCGGTCCGTGGCGAAAATTTGACGCCTCTTTTAACCATGAAACCAAACCCCCCGCTCCACATTCTCCCGCGTCGCGGGAGCGCTTCACCCTCAAGTCCAACGATCGCAGGTTTCCGTATGGGAGCTCCGTGCGGGCACCTGTTCCTCAAAAAGCTGGCCATGCCTCTGATCGGGGCGATGGTGATGGCGATCGGCTGCGCCAGTGATGCCCGTGCCGTCGGAGCGACGGTTCCGTTCACGACCTACGAGGCGGAAAACGGCGTGCTGGCCGGCGGAGCGACCACGATTGCGCAATCGGGACCGCCGACCTCCTCGTTTACCAGCCCAGCTCTGGAAGCTTCCGGCCGGGCGTACGTCAAGCTCGACGCCACCGGGGAGTCGGTGACCTGGACCAATAACGGGTCCACGAGTTGGAATGGCATCAATGTCCGCTATAGCATCCCCGACAGCGCGACCGGAGGGGGCCTCTCCTCGACGATCGACCTCTACGTGAACGGGGTCCTCCGCCAGGCCATCCCGGTCTCTTCCGCGCAGACGTGGTTGTACGACGGCAGCGGCGTGAACGGCACCGATCAGAACCCAGCCGTAGGCAATCCGCATCTCTTCTACGACGAGGTCCACGTGCAGATCCAGGGAGCCGCCGTGGCTCCTGGCAGCACGATCGCCCTCAAGAAAGACGGCGCGAACAGCGCGGCCTTCTACTACATCGATCTGGTCGATCTGGAGACCTTGCCCGCGCCGCTCACGCAACCGGCCAATTCCCTGTCGATCACCGACTACGGAGCCGTCGCGAATAACAGCGCGATCGACAGCTTCACACCGATGCAGAACTGCATCAACGCGGCCATCGCACAGGGCAAGGTCGTCTGGGTGCCGGCCGGGAAGTTCTATCTAAACGACCGGCGCGCGCTAAAGAACCCCACGGCCGTGACGATCCAGGGAGCGGGCATGTGGTACAGCACCCTTTATCACGTATTGCCAATACCCTCTCCCGGACCAAACGGCGCGGCTTTCGACGGCGCCTCGACGACGGTGAAAAATCTTTGCATCGACGCGACCTGCACGGGGCCCAATGCCGATGGCGGTCTCGCCGGAGGATTCAACCTGCGGGGGACGAACTGGCTCATCGACAGCGTCTGGATCCAGCACGTCGGCGGGGTCTGGGCCTCCGGTACCAATGGCACGATCCAGAATTGCCGAATCTCGAACACCTGGGGCGATGGAATCAACCTCAACAACTTGAACGACGGAGTCGGCGTCAATCTCGTTGCGCAGAACAATTTCATCCGCACCACCGGGGACGACTGCCTGGCCCTGAACTCGGTGGCCTACAACGGTACCACCACCTACACCGAAATGACCGGTTGCAAGCTGTTGAACAACACCGGCATCGCTCCCTGGTGGGCGAACTGCCTGCGCGTCGCCGGCGGTCAAAATGTGACCGTCAGTGGGAACTATCTCGCCGATGGAGTCAGGAATCGGGGGATGATGGTGGCGGTCTTTGGCGCGAACGGGAATTCTCTCGATGGCGGTGTGATCTCGAACAACACCATCGTGCGAGGGGGCGGCAACGCCAGCAACGCGGCCTATCCTGCCGTGACGATAGGCACGCCTCCGGCCTCGAACTATGCGAAGGATGTGACCTTCAGCGGGAACACCATCCTCAACAGCTACTTCAATCCCATCCAGGTCGTAGGCGGCACAAACATCGTGCTGGAGAACAATCTGGTGAACGGAGCGTCCCTCAACACCCTCGCGAATCCCGCCGGCATCCTGGTGCCGTCGGCGACGATCGGCGGCACCGTCTTCAACAAGAATACGGTCCAGAACATGCCCGCGGGAAAACCCGCGTTCACCAACAATGCGTCGCACCAGAACTTCAGCGTCGGCGGCTTTGGGAATGTGACCTTCACTCCCGCGGGAGCTCTGCCAGCGCCCTGGTCGACCTCGGATGTCGGTTCCGTGGGAGTCGGCGGTGGCGCGAGCTTCGATGGAGACTCGTTCGCCGTCGTCGGCTCCGGGTCGGACATCTGGGGCACGGCGGATGCCTTCCGCTACGTCTCGCAAACCATCTTCGGAGATTGCGAGATCCGCGCTTACGTCCAGTCCGTACAGGCGACAGACCCCTGGACGAAGGCGGGCGTCATGATGCGCGAGTCACTCGCGGCGAACTCTCCTCATGCATCGGTCGTGGTGACCCCAGGAAATGGCATTTCCTTCCAATGGCGAAGCACGGCCGGGGCGGCCAGCTCGATGTCCACGGCGGCCGGGCTGAAAGCGCCATACTGGGTGAAGATCTCGCGGAGCGGAAATAACTTCACCGGCTCCTACTCGACCGATGGAGCGACCTGGACGAGCCTCGGCACCCAGACGATTGCCATGGCGACCACCTTCAACATCGGCCTGGCAACCACCTCGCACCAAAACGCGCAGCTTGCCTCGGCCCTCATCGAAGGTGTCACCACCGCGCCGATCGAGAGGAAAGTGAGCCTCCTCGCCACGGTGAACAATCTCTGGGTATCCGCCGGCAGCACCGGCACGTCGTCCTTGATTGCGAACGTGGCCACGCCGGGCACCGCGGAGTCGTTCCAGATCGTCGATGCCAGCGGCACCTTCGGCACTGGCTGCGTCGCCTTGCGATCCTACGCGAACAACCTCTACGTGACCGTCCAGTCCGACGGCACCCTCAAGGCTGCCAGCAGCACGATCGGCGCCGCGCAGGCGTTCTACTGGTACGGCCGGGGCTTCGATGCCGCTCACGGAGGTGGCGTCTCGCTCCAGAGCGTCAGCAACGGCAAGTGGGTGACGGCGGAGAACTCCGGCACCAGTCCCTTGAACGCCAATCGCACGAGCGCGGGGAGCTGGGAGACCTTCACCACGAAAATCTGGTAGGGGGATGGAAGGGGCTCACCGATAAAGATCGGTGAGCCTCGGTGAGGGGAAGGGGGCGAAACGGGGAAGGCGGTCGTTCGGGCCGTTTCTAAGGTCTTTGGGGAGCCCCCTCCGCAGCCCGCGCAGGGTTGCTGCCGGTCGACAATATCCGGGTGAGACGGAGGAGATCCTCTTCACTGATATCCACGAATGAATCCAGTGACCGGAGAGCCGACACAACCTCCTCGTGGGAGGGCGAGGGGACGTTGCCCTCGAGACCCGGGGACGCCTGCCGGGCCGATCGATTGAGAATCGCGGGGTACCGGCGCCATCTGAAAACGCTGTTGATCGCGACGGCGAGCAGGACCATCACGGCCGCATTGAAGATCACCGGGCAGAGGACAAACCAGAAGCCCATCTTATGGACGGCCGGACCGCCGATCACGGCGGCGAACGCGGTCGCGCCTCCCGGTGGGTGGATGCATTTGAACTGATGCATCGCGCCAATGGCGAGCCCGACGGCGACGGCGGCGGCCAGGGTTGTCTGCGGGATGCACGCCGCACAGGAGACCCCGATGAAGGCGGAGAGGCCGTGTCCCAGAAGTACTGGCCACGGCTGCGAGAGCGGCCCGTGCGGAACGGCGAAAAGAAGGACCGCGCTCGCTCCCATCGAAGTGATGACCGGTAGCGCCGCGTTCGCCGGCAGCACCCAGCTCGAGATCGCGATCAGGACAAGGATGGACAGGCCACCGCCGAGGGTCGCGATGAGCTTCTCGGTGAAGCTGACCTCGCTCAGCTCGACTCCGAGCAGCTTGGATAGAATGGGAAAGGGCATGAACTGGAACGAATTGAGTCGCCGAGGCAACTTTCACAAAGGCGAGGCGAGGTCGAGTGCAAATGGCTGCGGGAGTCAATGCCACGAGCTCGCTTCGCAGCCGATCCCGGATGGGAAGCGTGGGAAGTGAGAGAAGCCGCCTTCCATGACTCGCGTCGCGGAAGATGCGGGGGATATGGCTATCGGCCCAGCTTGCCAGCGATGACTCTCTCCAAGATCGCCGTGTCGGCGACAAACTTGCGAATGCCCTCGGAGAGCTTTTCCGTAGCCATCGCGTTCTCGTTCAGCAGAAAGCGGAATCTCTTTTCCTCCAACTTCATCGGCTGCACGTTTTCGGAGTTCCCGGAGACCGGAAACAGTTTGCGCTCGACGGATTTTTCCGAGGTCGTGAGTTGCTCCATCAGGTCGGGGCTGATCGTCAAAAGATCACATCCGGCGAGCTCGAGGATCTGCCCGACGTTTCGAAAGCTCGCGCCCATGACCTCGGTGTCGTAGCCGAGGGCCTTGTAGTATCGATAAATCTCCTGCACCGACTTCACGCCGGGATCTTCCTCCCCCTGGTAGTCGCGATGGTTCGTGGCCTTGAACCAGTCATAGATCCGGCCCACAAACGGGGAAATCAAACGAGCTCCGGCTTCGGCGCAAAGGGCGGCCTGCGGCAAGGAAAAGAGCAGGGTCATGTTGCAATCGATGCCTTCCTTCTGGAGGATTTCAGCGGCGGCAATGCCTTCCCAAGTGGAGGCAATCTTGATCAGCACCCGCTCCCGTTCGATGCCTTGGGCGGCGTAGAGGGCGATGAGCCGGTGGGCTTTCCGGATCGCTCCTTCCGTATCGAAAGACAGCCGCGCATCGGTCTCCGTCGATACGCGCCCCGGGACGATTTTCAGGATCTCGGTGCCGAACTTCACCAGGATGTGATCGACGATGTCGTCGATCTCGGCCGCGCCGCTCAGCCCGGTGTGTTTTCGCTCGGTCAGGATCTGCTCCAACAGGTGGGCATATTGAGGCTTTTGGGTGGCGGCGTAGATGAGGCTCGGATTCGTCGTCGCATCCTGCGGGTGAAAGGCGCTGATCGATTGGAAGTCACCCGTGTCCGCGACAACCTTGGTGAATTGTTTGATTTGATCGAGTTGGTTCATAGGTCTGCCTGGTCGATTGGTTTGGAGGTGTCGCGGGATCGAAAATAGCGAGCTTTCTGACCTGCGGTCAGGTTTGCCGGGTCGAAACGAGTGTCCGGAATATTGTTGATGCGGGAATGAATGACATGAGCCATGTCTTCGGCGATCCGCGTGAGGTGAGCGGCCCGATCTCCAGAGAACAGCTCGTCCACAGTCTCCCCGAAAAGCGAGAGCCATCGTTCGAAGCGCGGCCAGTCCATGTGCGTCTCTTCGACGAGCTTGAGATGGGCCCCCAAGGGATTGCCGCGAAATCCTCCCCCGCCGAAGAGAACCGCATGCCAGAACGCGTGGAGGCGCGGGAGGTGAGCGTCCCAATCCACCCGGGCTACATCGTCGAAAACCGGCCCGATCAGGGAATCTTTCCGGACCTTTTCGTAGAAGCAATTCACCAGTTTTTCGACATCCGCCCGGTCCTCGATCCCGGGCTTCGTGATTTCTCCGTGAGGCATATCAAAGGTCCGGAGTGATCAGAACGGGGCGTCCGGCGCGCCGCAGGATGCATTCGGATTTGCTGCCCAGCAGGACACGCTTGATCCCGTGATAGGCGTGGGTGGACATCATGATCAGATCCACCCTGAGCCGATCCGCAAAATTCAGAATTTCGTCCTGAAGAAATCCAGGAGTGACGATGAGGCTGGTCCGATGGCACGTTCCTTTAGCCGGTGATTCCGCGACCAGTCCCTGGAGAGCCTTTTTCGCATCCATGTGCCGGCGATCGTTGCATCGTTTCAACTGCTCGCGGGTCGTATGGGCCGGCGCATGGGTAAGCTGCGAATAGACATGAAGCAGGATGACGCGGGCCCGCATCTGCGACGCCAGACCGATCGCCATTTGCAACAGAAGTCTGGAGCGATCATCAAGGTCCAGCGGAACCAGAATCTTCCGGATCTCGAAAAGGGGATCTCTTCGGACTGTCGTTCTCATGTCTTGAAATATATCGGAATACGATATAAATGGCAAGGGGTGACCAAGAACGACTATGAAACTCTCGCCGCCTTCCGGTACGAGCTGCGAAAATTTTTGCGATTCAGCGAGCAAGCTGCTCTGGATGCCTCGCTCGCGCCGCAGCAATATCTGGCCTTGCTGGCGATAGAGGGTTTTCCGGGGAGGAACCGGGTTGCGATCGGAGAGCTCTCGGAACGATTGCAGATTGCCGCACATAGCGCCGCCGAGCTGGTGAATCGACTGGAGGCCGGAGGTCTGGTCGCGCGCCATCCATCCGACGAGGACCGCCGATGCGTCTACGTGGAGCTGACCACTCAGGGACGCAAGAAATTGGAAAAACTCGCCGCGGCTCACCAAGCGGAGCTGCAGAATGTCGGTCCCTTGCTGGTGGGATTGCTCGAGCGGGTGGCCAACGAGTCGAGACCCGAAAAATGACCCATCCTCAACCGAAGGATCGGCTGTTTCGAAACTCCGGTCTGGCGATCGTCCTGGGTGCGATCATGGCAGGTGTCGCTCAGTTGCTGCTCTGGCTGATCGCACACATCACATCGCTCGCGTTCTTCGGAACGATCGGCAAAGCCACGTCGTCTCCGCTCGGCAATCATCTGGGCATCGCCGTCGTGGTTGTTCCCGTGATCGGAGGACTCATCGTGGGATTGATGGCCCGCTATGGGTCACCGGCGATCCGGGGACATGGCATACCCGAGGCGATGGAACAGGTCTTGGAAAATGCCAGCCGAATCCCGGCTCGAATGACGTGGCTCAAGCCCCTGTCCGCAGCCATTTCGATCGGCACGGGAGGACCTTTCGGTGCGGAGGGACCTATCATTGCGACGGGGGGAGCGAGTGGATCGCTGTTGGGACAGATTCTGCCGAGCTCTGCCGCGGAGCGGAAAACCCTTCTCGCCGCCGGAGCGGCTGCGGGAATGGCGGCAACTTTTGGGAGTCCACTCTCCGCGTTGCTCCTGGCGGTCGAGCTGCTGCTCTTCGAATTCAAGGCCCGCTCGATCGTTCCCGTGGCTCTGGCGGTAAGCGTCGCCACGGCGATTCGTAGTGCGTGGATGGGATCAGCGCCGGTTTTTCCCATGCCGCCTGTCACCGTGCCGTCCTGGCCCGCATTCCTGGGGCTGCTTTTCCTGGCGCTGCTGGCGGGAGGACTCGCTCACGGGTTGAGCCGCGCGGTGTACTGCGTGGAGGATGCGTTCGGCCGCCTTCCGATCCACTGGATGTGGTGGCCGGCGATCGGTGGCATAGCGGTTGGAGTCATCGGCTATTTCGAACCCGCGACTCTCGGAGTCGGGTACGGGAACATCACGGCCAATCTCGCGGGAGCGGCAACATGGACCGCGGTGTTGATGCTGTGTCTGCTCAAGTTCATCTCCTGGAGCGTGGCTCTGGGGAGCGGAACTTCCGGGGGGACGCTTGCGCCTCTGATGACCATTGGGAGTGGATTCGGATATGTAGTGGGGCTCGCATTGCAGGGAGTGATACCCGCACTGGATGCTCATCTCGCGGCGCTAGTGGGGATGGCATGTGTCTTCGGCGGCGCCTCGCAAGCGATCCTGGCCTCCTCGGTTTTCGCGTACGAAACAACCGGGCAAGGCGCGGCGGTCTTTCCGTTGCTGGCTTGTTGTGCGGTATCGTTCATGGTCGTTCGGAAGCTGGGGAGGACCTCCATCATGACCGAGAAAATCGAACGGCGGGGGGTGAGCGTTCCCTCTCAATTCAGCGCGGATGTCTTTGAGCATACCTGCGTGGAAAAGGTTATGGAGAGAGAAGTGCCGTCGATTCCGTCGACGATGCCTCTCGAGGAATTTGCGAGACGCGTTGCCGACAGCGATCCGTCGTTCGGGCATCGGCATTCCCATCCGGTGGTGGACGATGACGGCCGGCTGGTGGGAGTGATCACGCGAGGAGATTTGATCCGATGTGCCGAGTCGGCAATTTCAACGGCCACCGTCCTCGACTGTGCTACGAAGCGGCTTTTTGTCACCCATCCCAAAGACACCCTTCACGATGCGATTCACAAACTTCTGGTAAACGACGTCGGGCGTTTGCCGGTGGTCGATCCCGCCGAGCCGTCACGATTGGTGGGCTGGCTCAGCCGCCGAGCCATTCTCTCTGCGCGATGGAAGGTTCTCGACGAGGAACGACCAGGCGAGGGAATGCGTTTGCCGTGGCAGCCGCCCCGGAGACCTGAGCCGAGAGGCGACTTCGTCTCGCCATGAGGCGTACGGATCTGCTTCCCCAGCCGGGAGGGGCTGCCCACACTCTCTTCCCCGGTGGCGGGGGAGATATCTCGATCAGGCTTCGTCGATGCCCTCGAGCGTGGCGAAGCTGACCTCGCGCATGATGCGGATGAACTCCTGCATATAGGCCATCGATGCGGCGTTCTTCGTCGTGGCGGCAAAGAGCCGGCTATGCAGGCCGTTCTTTCCAACCGGTTTGCCGACCACATACTTGCGATCCAGGAATGGCTGCACGGTCCAGCCCGGGAGGGCGGCCACGCCCCGGCCGCTCGCCACGAGTTGAAGGATGGCGACGGTGAGCTCGGTCTTGCGGCGATGCGGCTCGATCTTCGCCGGTCGCAGGACGTCCCGCACGAGGTCGAGTCGATCATCGGGAATGGGGTAGGTGACCAGAGTCTCGTGCTTGAAGTCCTTTGCCGTGACGAAGGATTTGCGGGCCAGCGGATGATGCCGGGAGACGAGGGCGAAGACCTCGTAGGCAAAGAGTGGATGAAAGGCGATGCCCTCCCGCCTGGCGGAATGGGAAACGATGACCAGGTCGGCGCGATCCTCGGTGAGAAGGCCGATCGGGTCGGCGTGGAAGCCGGAAACGAGATCCAGCTCGACCTGTGGCCAGTGCTCGCGAAAGGCATCCATCGAGGGCATGAGCCAGTCGAAGCAGGAGTGGCACTCGACCGCGATACGGAGCTGTCCCGCCTGGCCCTGCGCGATGCGGGCGAGATCGCGCTCTCCGCTCTGGACGCGACGGGTGACGTCGTAGGCGAGTTCCACGAGGAGCTGCCCGGCGGCGGTGAGCCGGAGCGGGTCGCTCTTCCGCTCGAAGAGCTCGACCTCGTAGTGCTCCTCCACCGCGCGGATCTGGTGCGACACCGCGGGCTGCGAGAGGTTTACACGCTTCCCGGCCTTCGAGAGGTTTCCGGTCTCGGCGAGGGCGACGAGGGTTTTGAAGTGGCGAAGTTCCAGCACGGCAAAACCTCATCATAAATGGCGCGAATGATGAACCTAAAAACATCGAGTTATGAGAATGGACGGGATGGCGGCATCCTGTGCCTGATGGATACTCCTCTTCGCACCCACAATCTCGGCTTCCCTCGCATCGGCGGGAAGCGTGAACTCAAAAAGGCCACCGAAGCGTTCTGGAGCGGAAAGCTCTCCGCCGATGATCTGAAGGCGGTCGGGGCCGGCATCCGCGCCGCGAACTGGAAGCTCCAGCAACAGGCCGGAATCGACCTCATCCCGTCGAACGACTTCAGTTTCTACGACCAGATGCTCGATCTGAGCTGCCTGCTCGGCAACGTGCCGGCGCGTTTCGGCTGGGATGGCAATGCCATCGGCCTGCCGCTGCTCTTCCAGATCGCTCGCGGCACCGTTGGTGGCAGCGCACACGGCGGATGCGACTGCGGTGAAAAGACGGCGACGTTTGCGAGCGAGATGACGAAGTGGTTTGACACGAACTATCACTACATCGTGCCCGAGTTTCAGGCAGACACAGTGTTCAAGGTGAGCACCTCCAAGCCCTTCGACGAGTTCGCCGAGGCGCTCGCGCTTGGCATCAAGACGAAGCCCGTCCTGATCGGTCCGCTGACCTATCTGTACCTCGGCAAGGCACAGGATGAGGAATTCGACCGGCTGTCGCTTCTGGAGCGATTGATTCCGGTTTACGGGGAGATCCTGCTGCGCCTCGTCGCGCAGGGGGCGGAGTGGATTCAGATCGACGAGCCGATTCTCGCGCTCGACCTCAGTGCCGATTGGCAGGCCGCTTTTGCCGGATGCTACCGGAAGCTGCGGGCGTTCATCCCGGAGACGAAGCTGCTGCTTGCGACCTATTTCGGCGAGCTGCGAGAAAATGCCGCGCTGGCGGCCAGCCTGCCCGTGGATGTCCTGCACCTCGATGCGACTCGCGCCGAGGGCGAGATCGACGGGCTCGCGACCAGGCTCCCCGCTCGCATGAGCCTGTCGCTCGGCGTGGTCGATGGCCGGAATATCTGGCGGAACGACTTCGAGCGTTCGCTCGCGATCCTCGAGAAGGCCAGACAGGTCCTGGGCGCGGATCGGTTGCTCGTGGCTCCGTCCTGCTCGCTGATGCATAGCCCGGTGACGTTGCGCCACGAGACGGCACTCGATGACGAGTTCAAGGACTGGCTTTCGTTTGCGGAAGAGAAGCTGACCGAGGTGGTCGAGCTGGCGAGGATTGGTTCGCCGAGCCAGAGCGTCCTCGCGCGACATCGCAACCAGGTCGTCATCCTCTCCCGGAAGACCAGCAAGCGCATCCATCGCCCGGAGGTGAAAGCTCGCGCCGCCGCGGTCGTCGCCGCCGACAGCCAGCGCCAGTCGCCTTTCGCCGTGCGCCGTCTCCGACAGCATGCCTCCTTGAATCTACCGTCCTTCCCAACGACGACGATCGGTTCCTTCCCGCAAACGAGCGACGTACGAAAGGCCCGGCTCCAATGGAAGAAGGGCGAACTCCCGCAGGCCGATTACGATGCCTTCCTGAAAGAGCGGACCGCCGAGTGTATCCGCTTTCAGGAAGAGGTCGGCATCGATGTGCTCGTGCACGGAGAATTCGAGCGCAACGACATGGTGGAGTATTTTGGCGAGCATCTGGATGGCTTCGCCTTCACGGCGAATGGCTGGGTGCAGAGCTACGGCTCCCGCTGTGTGAAGCCCCCGATCATCTTCGGCGATGTTGCACGGCCAGGCGCCATGACCGTGGAGTGGTCGAGCTATGCGCAGTCGCTCACGTCGCGGCCGATGAAGGGGATGCTCACGGGACCGATCACGATCCTGCAATGGAGCTTCGTGCGAGATGACCAGCCGCGCAGTGAGACGGCGCGCCAGATCGGCCTCGCCGTGCGCGATGAGGTCGTGGATCTGGAGGCGGCAGGCATCCGAGTCATCCAGATCGACGAGCCTGCGTTGCGTGAGGGGCTGCCGCTCCGCCGGAGCGATTGGGCGGCGTACCTCGATTGGGCCACGGAGGCCTTCCGGCTTTCCGCAACGGGGGTGCGGGACGAGACGCAAATTCACACGCATATGTGCTATTGCGAGTTCAACGACATCATCGACTCCATCGCGGCGCTCGATGCGGATGTGATTTCCATCGAGACCTCACGGTCGAACATGGAGCTGCTCGAGGCCTTCGTCGGCTTCAAATATCCGAACGAGGTGGGGCCCGGGGTCTGGGACATCCATTCGCCGCGGGTGCCGTCCGTTGAAGAAATGACATCCCTGCTCCGCAAGGCGGCAAACGTCCTGCCGATCGAAAACATCTGGGTGAATCCCGATTGCGGCTTGAAGACCCGTGGCTGGGACGAAACCAAAGCCGCGTTGCGCCACATGGTGGACGCCGCCCGCCAGCTTCGCGAGCAGACGGCTCCCAATACGACCACCACAACTCACTGACTCCAACCATGGCGGCGGCCGGGCACTCCGGTCGCCGCCTTTCCATGCCATGTCCCGCACCGCTCTCCTCGACTACCTGTCCACCACGCCTCGAGAACAACTCGACCAGGCGACCGTCGCGTATCTCGCCAGTCTCGGCGAGACGGCGAAGGTCTCTCCCTCGATCGCCCGGTCCATCGTGAAAGAACTCATCGACCAGCGCGCAAACCTGAAGCTCATCGCGAGCGAGAACTACTGCTCGCTCGCCACCCAGCTCACGATGGGGAACCTGCTCACCGACAAGTATGCGGAGGGCTATCCGCACTCCCGATTCTATGCGGGCTGCGACAACGTCGACCAGATCGAGGAGCTCGCCTGCCGACAGGCGCGGGAACTCTTCGGCGTCGAGCATGCCTATGTGCAGCCCCATAGCGGGGCGGATGCGAATCTCGTGGCCTACTGGGCGATCCTCAGCGCGAGGGTCATGGCCCCGGCGCTGGCTGAGCTTGGCGAGACCAATCCGGCGAAGCTTTCCATCGAGGACTGGAGCCAGATCCGGGCACGGTGCGGGAACCAGCGCCTGCTCGGGCTCGACTACTACTCCGGCGGGCACCTGACGCACGGCTATCGGCACAATCTCTCCGCGCAGATGTTCGAGGCGCATTCCTATGCCGTGGATCGGGAGACCGGGCTGGTGGACTACGGCGCGATCGAACAGCAGGCTCTCGAGCTCAAGCCGCTCATCCTCCTGGCTGGCTACAGTGCCTACCCGCGCCGGATCGACTTCCGACGCATGCGCGAGATTGCCGACAAGGCGGGGGCGGTCCTCATGGTGGATATGGCGCATTTCGCCGGGCTGGTTGCGGGCGGGGTCCTGGCCGGTGATCACAGCCCGATCCCGTTCGCACATGTCGTGACGACCACCACGCACAAGACCCTGCGCGGACCGCGGGGCGGCGCCGTATTTTGTACGAAGGAGTTCGCCGAGTATGTCGACAAGGGCTGCCCGATGGTGCTGGGCGGGCCGCTGCCACACGTCATGGCGGCGAAAGCGGTGGCCTTCACCGAGGCGCTCCAACCGGAGTTTCGCGACTATGCGCGGAAGGTCGTCGAGAATTCCCAAGCCCTCGCCGCCGCCTGTGTCGCGGAGGGCATGGCCGTTCCGACCGGGGGAACCGACAATCACCTGCTCCTCATCGACGTGCGATCCTTCGGGCTCACCGGCCGGCAGGCGGAGAGCGCGGTGCGGCGCTGCGGATTCACGCTCAATCGCAACTCGCTGCCGTTCGACCCGAACGGGCCATGGTATACGAGCGGCCTGCGCATCGGCACCCCCGCCGTAACCACGCTTGGCATGGGGCCGGATGAGATGCGGGAGATCGCCTCCATCCTGAAATCGATCCTTTCGAACACCCATGCGGAGATCGTGCGTGGGGAGGGGAGGCCAGACACGCGCAGCAAGGCGAAGTTCGAGGTAGCGCCGGACGCAGAGCGCGAGGCGCGCGAACGCGTGCGGGCTTTGCTCGAGAGATTCCCGCTCTACCCAAGCCTGGATCTCACGATCCTCTCAAAGCACTTCCTTTAGCGACCATGCACATCAGAGACATCCTGGCCGAAGGGGAAACGACCATTTCCTTCGAGTTCTTCCCTCCGAAAACGGCCGGAAGCACGGAAGTACTTTTCGATACCATCGTGGAGCTGGAGCCGTGCGCGCCGTCGTTCGTAAGCGTCACCTATGGCGCGGGCGGTTCCACACACGACCTTACACACGATCTCGTGGTGCGGTTGCGGACGACAACCTCGCTGGATCCCATTCCCCATCTTACCTGCGTGGGGCATTCCGAGCGGGACATCTCGGAGATCCTCCAGCGGTACGCCGAGGCGGGAGTGAGCAATCTGCTCGCACTGCGGGGCGATGCGCCGCGCGGTGGCAGCTCTTTCGGTGGAGCGTTTGCGCATGCCTCCGATCTCGTTCGTGCCATCCGCGAGTTCCAGGGGCATCCCGACGCCCGTGGCTTTGGGATCGGAGTCGCCGGCTTTCCCGAGGGCCATCCCGATACGCCGAACCGGCTCGTGGAGATGGATCACCTGCGGGCGAAGGTCGATGCCGGCGCGGACTACATCTGCACGCAGCTTTTCTTCGACAATCGGGATTTCTATGACTTCCGCGAGCGGTGCGAGCTGGCGGGGGTTCGCGTGCCCATCCTTGCGGGCATCATGCCTGTGACCAGTCTTGGGGGCATGAAGCGGATGGCTGAACTCGCGAGTGGCGCACGATTCCCGGCTCGCCTGCTGAAAGCACTGGCGCGAGCCGGCGGAGATGCGGAGGCGGTCCAGAGGGTCGGCATCCACTACGCAACCGAGCAGTGCGCGGATCTCCTCCACCATGGCGTGGCGGGCCTTCATTTCTACACGCTGAACCAGTCTTCGGCGACGCGGAGAATTTACGAGAATCTTGGTTTGCGAGGTCAGGTCGCCACGCAATAGCAGGAATAATCAACAGCCTCAGGTGAGGGGAAAGGAGTTGATGTGCCACGATTGGTCATCCGTGGGCGATCGTGTCCGACAACGAGGCGACGAAGCTTTTGGAATTTCGGAACGTACGAGATTATCCTTCCGCCGCCCATTGAGGCGAAAGAATGAATTACCTCACTGTCCGGTCATCGAAGACCGTTGTTGTTCTGCTCGTGGCTCTGATGTCTTCAGCGATCGCCAAAGCGGCTGCCGTCCCCGCCGTGAGCCAGGTTTGTCATCTCGCCCCTCGCACCGATGGCCATCCGGGCTCCGGGACTCTTGACGATCCTTATGATGCGAGCACCGCCTTGAAGTTCGACCGGCTCATGGAAGACCACGCGAAGGCGAATGTCACCATCGTCCTGGCGGAGGGGACCTATCTGACCTGGGGAGCGGATGGCGAGGAGAGTCCTCTGGCGGGGGCAAACGTCCTTCCCGACAAGCGACGAGGCTTCATGCTGCCCTCGGGAGTGACCTTGCGTGGAGCGGGTATGGGCCGCTCGATCATCAAGCTCACCGACGTGGATGTCACCGGCCGCCGTATCGAGGGCATGAAGCAACATCGCGTGCTCTGTAGCGGAATAAATGGCAGGCCATGGTGGGAGGCAGAGCAGAGCAATATCACGATCGAGGATCTGACGGTGGACGCAAATGGTGGCGCGATCATTCGCGCTCATCAGAGTCTTCCCAAGGGCGATCCCCAACATATCAACCCTTGGGATGTAGCCATCGACGGCATAACTCTTGGCGGGAGCAATTGCCGGGTGCGAAACGTGGAGGTGAAGGGCGTCTATGGTTATGCGGCGCCGAATGGAGGTCCTCGCCGGGAGGCTTGGACGATCGGGATCGGGGCCATCTATTATGGCAATTGCGCTGGCAATCTCATCGAAGGCTGTGTTGCCAGGGATTTCGAGGGGAACTACGTGAGTGGGGTGGGGATTGGAGGTTGCGGAGGGGTCGATAGTTTAGGTTCCGGCATCGTGCGGGATTGCCTGGTAGTCGGAAATACGACTTATTCAGCCTACATCGCTGGAAATTCGAACCATGTCATTTTTCGGGATAATCTCGCGCTGAATTGCGCGGCAGGATTCCGCTCCGATACCGGGGTATTGGCGAATATCGAGTTCCGGGGAAATGTTTTCATCTGTGGGGTGTGGCCATTGGAGATCCGGCTCCAAAGCGAGGCGAATGGAGACTCTTCCAAGAAGCCTGCATACGGGCCGTTTACGATTGCGGGAAACCTCCTGGTGGGCGCGGACCAGATGATCTATGTGGGACCCGGTACCGGACCAGCGAAGGGGGCGCCGCAAGGTTTCTCCGGTATGGATATTTTCAACAACGCGATGTTTTCCACGTCGCCGGAGGCCTACTTTCTGACCATTGATAATGCCGGATCGAGCGGCTTGATTTCCGCCAATTGCCGGGACTTCCGAGCAAGGGATAACGTGGCGCTTTCAAAAGGAAACTTCGATTCCACCGCGGCCGGATTTTATCGAACCTGGAACAATCGGAAGAGTGCGATGGCGCCCGTTACCGAGCTTCCCTCGAAGGGGCTTTCTCCCTTGGTGACGCCAGAGGGAGGATCGAGCGCGGCTTCTCAGGGGATCACTCACGGCACTCCGTTCAAACTGACTTTTTCGACGAGCTCGCTGAAGCCCTTGAAGACCTACGTTTTGGAAGGCATAGGTCTGCCGGAGAACGCGCGCGTCTCCCCGGCACTACCAAGGACGTTTTCCGGAGGGGCTGCGCCCACGGTGCAGATCTCCTGGACTCCGACGGCCGCGCAGACTGGTGATCACGTGATCGTCCTCCGCATCCGGCAGGACGATCACAGCGGGCTGATGAGCTATGGATTCAGGCGCATCAGCGTGCGGTGAGTCGCGATAGTCGGTTGATCGCAGAAAGTCTCGGGCCTGGGCGCGAGGAGAGTTTGTCGGGGGGCTAGTTCCCGATTTCCGATTTCTTGAGCTTCCGAGAGACGGTGAAGGTGTAGACGTAGGGAGTGCCCGAGACGTCCAGCGTGGCAGTGTAAGTCAGCGTCTGGGTGCGACCTTTTGTTTTGGTCTGGATGGTCCCGGAGTACGGATAGGCATCGGAGCCGGCGTTTGCCGTACCCTGGTAGGTAATCGTGTTCTTGCCGACAGTATAGGTAGCGGAAGCCGGGAGGGGCATCTGCGTCAGCGTATTGAAGAGAAAGCTGTCGATCGAGAAGGCACCTTTCGCCAGGGTAATGCTGCCTGCCACGGGCAAAGTGGTGCCCATGTAGCTTGTCGATCCGCTCACACTAATGCTGCCGGTCGTGCCTTTCTTGTTCGAGTTGAAGCCAAGGGAAACCGGCCCGGTGAAAGCCACTCCGGGCAAAGTAAGAGAGATGGTACCTGTATAGTTACCCTTGAAGTCCGCCAGCGTGGTCTTCGATGGTTTGGCCTTCGCGGAGGCGCTGGTAGCGGTGGCAACTGCGACGCATGTCGCGGCAACGAGATTCAAGAGGCGTCGGTTCATCGGGGGAACTATTCACGATGTCGGAAGTTTCGCAACCGGATAGTCGCCTTTTGCGAGGCGCCATGATTCCATTTCCCGACGAATGCCGGATGCACTTCTTTTTCGGACTTTTGCGGGCATGTTCGAGGGGAATAGAGCCGCCAGGTCGCGGCTATTTCAGGGGCTGGTCGTCGAGAAGAGGCCGTCGCGGGCGACTTCCTCTTGTGCAAATGGAGTGGGTGTGAAAGGTAGGTGGGCATCCCTCCATCTCTATGTTTCGTCTCCGGCTCTACCTTCTGGCGCTATCGATTCTCTTTGCTCAGGCCGTACTGGCGGCCGACCCGCGCGCGGATTTCCTGAAGCTGATCGATCGTTCGAAGGTCCCGCTGGCGGCAGAGAGTTCGCCTGTCGCTTCCGATGATGGGCTTGTCCGGACTCATTTTTCCTTTGCCTCGGAGGCTGCGCAGCGTGTTCCGGGTCTTTCGGTGAAGCTGCCAGCCACAGAGCGTCTGCCCGTAGTCATCGCTCTGCATGGCACCGGTGGTACGAAAGGCGACTTCAAAGGGCTGTTGGCGACTCTGGCTCGCAAGGGCTTCCTCGCGATCGCCATCGATGGCCGTTATCACGGCGAACGAACCAAGGCCGGCCACGGAGACCAGGAGTATCAAGACGCCATCATTCGCGCCTGGGATGGATCCGGCGAACATCCCCTTTATTACGATACGGTCTGGGACGTCATGCGCCTGATCGACTATCTTCGTACCAGGGACGATGTCGACGCCTCCCGGATCGGCCTGATGGGCATTTCGAAAGGCGGTATCGAGACCTACCTGGCGGCTGCGGTCGATCCCCGGATCGCGGTCGCGGTGCCGTGCATCGGGGTGCAAAGTTTTCATTGGGCGCTGGATCATGACAACGCATGGAAGGGGCGGGTCGGCACGTTCCCACGGGCTTTTGCCACAGCGGCGGCGAAAGCGGGCGCGCAGCCGCCGGACGCGAAATTTGCCCAACGCTTCTATGATCGCATCGTGCCCGGGATCTACGGTGAGTTCGATGGGCCGTCGATGCTGCCCTTGATCGCACCACGGCCTCTGTTCGTCATCAACGGCGATTCAGACCCGTCGCACACTCCATTGGAGGGACTGCAGGAGGCGATCTCCGCGGCAAAATCCGCCTACGCCGCCGCAGATGCCGCCGATCATTTCTCGGTGTTGCTCGAGAAAGATACCGGCCACCAGGTCAAGCCGGAGGCTGAGCGCGATCTCGTCGCCTGGTTCGTTCGGTGGCTGAAACCTAAAGGCAGTGTGAACTAAACCGTCCCGCAGTCGCGGGACCACCGCGACGGTGGCAGGGTTCACTGGATTAACAGAGAGAGGATGCGGGAATTCTAAAGCCAAACCTGCAGCTCCCGTTACCTTGGGCATCATCGTGAAATCGGTTTCGTCTTTTTCAGCAGGCTTGTTGATCGCCCTCTTTTCAATCGCCTGCCTGTTCGGAAAAAGAGGGCCGGGGCCTGAGGTGGCTCCGGTTCATTTCGAGGGAACCGTTTATACGGTTGCTGCCGAGCCCGATAAAATGGGCGTGGTCGAGGCCTTTGACGAGGCTTCGAAAAAGAAGCTCTGGGAGAAGCAAATCTATTCGGTTTCCATCTCGCCCGGAATGGAGGCCGACACGCAGTGGGTCTTCATCAACTCCATGCGGTTGAAAGGAAACACCCTGCTTATTTCCAACGAGCGTGGAGAACGGTTCGTTCTGGATCTGGCGACTCGTGCAGTGAAAAAAATCTCCGAATGGGAGGCTGATTAGCTCGCTCAAAGAGACATACAAGGAACATAAGCCCGGCTTTGGTTTACAACCGGTGGATGCTCTGCCTCGAGCTTTTTGGGAAACCGCATGGAGCGTCTTCGGCGGTCTCGATAGTAGGGAGGATTCTCGATGGGAATTCTAAGTCGATTTGATAGTCTAGGTGCAAATGTTCCCCCAACTTACCTCCCTGAAGTCGTTCCTCATTGCCGCATCTATCGTCGCCGTTTCCGCGCTGGGCGCGCCGTCCGCGAAAGCGGTTCCGATTGGCAAACTTGCCGGTACTTACACGGGCAGTGGCACGATCACGGATAGCCGGAACCCCGCGGCGACTTACGTTTTTACGTTCACGGAGGTTCAGATCAAAATTCTCGCCAACGGGAAGATCGATAAGAAGCACAGCTCGGCCGTGGTCTCCGCTGCGGTCACGGAGATGGGGGTGAATTATCCTTATCCTGGCTCCCAGACGGTCTCGGCCAAAGGCGGCATCACTTCCTTGAAGAAGGTTGGCGCCAAGGTCATCGCGACAGGGCAGATCGTTTTCGACGATGGGTCTTCCGTCGATGGAGCCATTACGGCGTCCGTCTCCGGAAAGAGTGCCAAATTCAAGGTCAACGTGGCCCTGGACGGCGTCTCGGCCAGCTTCAATCTGAAGAAGAAATAGCTGGAGCTCACGGCGAGAGGCGCGAAAGGGCTGCAGCTGGAAAGCCATTGCCGAGTGAGATCGGCCTGCTTCAAAGTTTTCTCTGGCCTCAACGAACGATCGTTTCTTTCACTTCGGATCGCCGAAATGGAGCCAGAACGCTCCGTGGCAAGGCTCGGTCGAGACAGGAGGGGATTCCGCCATGGGGCCGGTGTCGGCGGCTTTGTGAAATTTGTTCCCGATCGGGGTGATCGTATGGAGGAGGGAGAGATCGCCCGGCGGCATCGAGAAGGTGGCATTTTCCGGATGCGGTCCGTTTTCGGGAGTCAAGACGCGCAGGAAAAGTTTTGGAGTCTCCGCGAGGAGTTCGATCGGTCCCTGAGTGGTTTTCAGCACCGCCCAGCACAGATTGGAATGGTAGCCGCGAAAGACCGGCTCCTTTGTCCATCGATATCCCGGGACGGCGTTATTGGCGGTCTTTTGCCAGACGGCGAGGGAGGGGCCAGCCATTCTGTTTGCCCATACCGGCTGAGGCCCGTCTCCGAGCCAGCGCAGACCCGTTACCTTGTCCGGCGGGTAGTCGAAGGTAACGCCCGCCAGCGGCTGACCGCCGACAGGTGTGAACTGATAATCGACCTTGAGCCATCCGTCTCCGCGCATGCGGTAGACGATTGTTTGGAGGACCCCGGAGAAGCTCGCGGTCACGATCTGGTCGTTGCCATTCCGGGATCGCGTCACCTTGGAAAGCGTTGCCGTGCCACCAACGATTCGCGGCCCGTGCGAGAGGGAAATCGGCGAGTCGTGCGCCCGGACGGATTCGATCAATCCGGTCGTCCTCCCGATCGAGATCTCCGTGCCGTTTCCTTTCAAAAAAATGGCAGAGCCGCTTTCGGTGGCGGAGGCGGCCGCGGAGGTTGTTGGCAGATTTGCGCGGACCATGGCCTCCTGCGACTGAATCGGCCAGGTCCAGGATCGCAAGGAACGTCCCTCGCGGTCGAAGGCGGTGAGCCGTAATGCATCGTGACGCGACCAGTCAACCGGCAGCTCGACTTGCAGATTGCCGACCTGTTGCGCAGGTACAGCCGGCCCTCCGATCATGGCGCTGTCGACGACCGTAGCGCCGGTTGACCTGGAAGCAGAGAGCCGGGGGAAGTCCAGGATCTCCCACTTGAAACGGCAGGAGGAGAGCGTCGTGAAAAAGTAGTCGTTGCGCAGGGGGATTTTGCCATCGAAGGCCGAGGTCAGGGTGAGGGGACGGACGACCTGCACCGGCGACCAGACGTCGCGGACGGTGTCGTAGCTTGGTTCTTTTTCATTGAATGGTCCGACGAGGCCGTCGGGAGCGTTGTTTCCGTAGGTATCGATTTTGCCATGAAGATCCACACGGACGACGCCTTCGTCCGCGAAGCTCCAGAGAAATCCTCCGGCGGACTTTGGCGATGCAACCATGAGATCCCAGTAGTCCTGAATGCCGGCTCCGAGACCGCCATCGTAGAGTCCGTGGAGGAACTCCGTGGGCATCCGGATGGGGGCGGCTTTCAGGTCTTTCTGAAGGGCGGAGTAGGTCGGGTAGTGCAATGCGTTGATGCCATGAAACGTCTCGCCGCCAGGGTGAAGCACGGTCCGGTGCTGAGGGTCGTAGCGCCCGAAAGATTCATCCACCGTCTTGTTCCAGCCCCCCTCATTGCCATTGTCCCAGAAGATGACCGATGGATGATTGACGTCTCGCTCGACCGTCTCCCGGACGATGCGCGGAGCGACCGTGTCGTCGTAGGCGCCCTGCCAGCCGGGGACTTCGTCGAGGACCAGCAATCCTGCCGCGTCGCACTGGTCGAGGAAATATTGGTCCGGCGGGTAGTGGGACATGCGCACCGCATTGGCATTCAATCCGCGGATCAGCTCGATGGCTTCCGCGGCCTGTTTCGGGCTCGAGGTGCGGCCGGAATCGGGCCGGAAGGTATGCCGGTTGACTCCTTTGAGGCGGATCTTTACGCCGTTCAGGTAGATCCCGTCGCCGGCTCGCACCTCCACACTGCGGAAACCAAATGGCTGGGTGATGGTATGCAACCGCGTTCCATCATGCTCGAGATCCAGGACCAACCGATAGAGGGCAGGCTTTTCAGAATTCCAAGGGACGATGCCGGAGCTGGTTGTCGTCATCGACACGTCGGTAGAATCCGCGGATAGCGGAATGGAGAAGGCGGGGCCGACATCCTTCCCCGCGAGGGTCTCGATCCGGCCGATGAGCTTGGTGGCGGTGGAGATTCCGTTCAGCGACACCCTCGCGGTAAATGTCCCGTCAGCCCTGGCATCGATGGCCACTCTCTGGATGGATTCCCTGGGGCGGGACTCGAGATAAACGGGACGGAATATCCCGCCGAAGATCCAGTAGTCCGCCGTTCGCTCTGCATCGTTGATGGAGGCGTTCGCGCTCTTTTTCGAGACCTCGACCTCGATCAGGTTCGAGGCGCCGTACTTGAGCAAAGAACTGATGTCGTATCGGAACTGCGTGAACGCTCCCTGATGAACCTCCCCGGCGGAGACACCGTTGATCTTGACGGAGGTGTCCGTCATCGAGCCCTCGAAGACGAGATCCACCCTGCGGTCGGCCCAATCTGCCGGGATCTTGAAATTTCGTTTGTAAAGGCCTCGTTCGGAGCTCTGGGTCTCCAGTTTTTCGTTGCCGTAGTTATAGGTCCCGAAGCCCTTCAGCTCCCAGCACGAGGGGACGCCTATCTTCGTCCAGGATCCGCTCCGCCGGCCTGCCGTGCAGTAGAAATCCCAATCGACCGGATCTTCGTTGCTGGTGCCCGAGAGCAGCAGTGTCTCCGTGGTGGCTGTCTCCCTGGACTGTGCGGTATTCCACGGAGCCGTGATCAAGGACAACGAGAGGACGCCTGCCATCCGCAGCCATTTGAAATATGATCGGGGAGGAAATCGCAAATCGTGAAAAGGGAGGGGGAAGGACCCTATTTACCCTATTCCCCGGAACAAGAACATCACTGCAGGACAGTAATACAACCGTGGCGACTGCCTGAGGAGCCCACAAGACGCACGGCTGGGTGACTGTAATACGTGGGGGCGTTTTACTCGCCGATCGAATTGAAGAGAGTGAGCGCCAATGACCCCCATTATGAAAATATCCCTCATTGCTTTCGCCGGCTTATCTCTCGTGACCCTTGCGTCCACTCGAGGAGCGAGCGTTGTCATTCAAAATTCGCAGTTCGACAGTCCCGCGCTAAATAGCGGCGGATATACTGGCAACACTTTTACCGACGGATTTACGTTCAACTTTGCCGGGGTGGAGTACCCGGACCCATCAGCCGGGCAATTCAATTTCTCCGGCGGATTGTTGCCTTCTCCGGGGACGGGGCACCAATACGCCTTCATGAACGGCATTTTGCCAACGGATGGCACCTCCTACATGTACCAGGATGTGGGCGCCTTGCAGGCCAACACCACGTACACTATGACCGTGGCCTTGGGATGGAGAAACGACCAGGGTGCCGGCGCGATCGTTCTCGGGCTGGTCAATGGGATTTCCTACGATCCAAACACCAGCGTCTCGCTCGCGGCTTCCACTCCCTTTGTGGCAACGCTGCAGGGACAGTTTCAGGATGTCTCTCTGACTTTCACCACGGGCGATACGGTGTCCGGAGATCTCACAATCTATATTCAGAACGCGACCAATGGTACCGGGACCGGAGCGACGGCGATCGACAATGTGCGTCTGGATGCTACGGCCGTTCCCGAGCCCACCATTCCATTTCTCTTAGGCACCTTCGGAATCGCTTTGATGATTTTCCGTGGGCGGCGCCGCTCGAAAACGAGTGGTCGATAAGTCCTCACTCACACCAAATTAGTCTCGAGGCATCTCTCATGGTCTCCCATGAGAGATGTTCTTTTTTACGGAGGGCATTTCCCCGGCGAATCCTGGCTTTGCATCAAGCTGACGATGTCTTCCATGCGTCATCCCTCTTAAGAAATGTGAGGCGCAAATGTCGGGTTTCTCCGCTGTCCCCCGCTTTCGAGGGGTAGACGGTTTTTTCCGCAAGGCTAAAGTGGAGGAGTTATCTCTCCCCCGGATCGAACTCCGTTCACGGTCCACAACCGCATATCGAAAATGGTCGTTCATCAGCCAACACTCAAAGATATCGCCCTGGAAGCGGGGGTGTCCAAAAACACGGTTTCCCTGGCTCTGCGACACAACTCGCGGATTTCGCGGGCGACTCGGGAGCGGATCGAGAAAATCGCGAACGACATGGGATATCGTAAAAATTCCACCGTCTCGCATCTGATGGCGGAACTCAGCAAGTCGCAGCGGTCGTCCATCAAATCCTGCCTGGCCATCCTGAATGCCAATCCCAATCCCGTCGCGCTCCTGAAGCACCCCACATTGCCGACCTATGTGAAGGGGTGTGTCACCAGAGCGAATGAGCTCGGGTATAACGTGGATCACTTCTGGCTGCACGATAAGGATCTGAATGGCCAAAAATTGGGGCGCATCCTGCGCGCGCGGAATATCCAGGGGGGAGTGATCGTGGGGCTGACCCGCACCAGGCTCCTGCCGGAGAAATTCTCCGAAATCTGGGATAATTTTCAATTCGTCGTCACGGGGGTGCGGACCATCAATCCGACACTCCCCTTCGCGAGCACCGACCACCACAATCTGGCCATCGAAGCGATCCGAAAGGCTGCGGATCTTGGTTACAAAAGGCCGGCCATGGTTCTGGATCGGGAAATCGACAATGTGGTCGACGGCAGGTTCTCGGCGGGAGTCAGAACCGCGCAGTTGATGTTTCCCCAGCTAAAGGCGATCAAACCGTTTTTTTTCGAGAAGCGCGACCCGGGCAATAAGGCGGGTTTCAAGCGGTGGTTCGAAAAAAGCCAGCCGGATGTCGTCCTGACCCTGTTCAACGTGGTGCGGCATTGGATGGAGGATCTTTCCCTGAAAATTCCGGAGGATGTGGGACTGATCCAGTTCGAATGGCGAGAAGACCACCCGGAATGCGCAGGGATGAACCAGCACAATGACGTCGTGGGGAGTGTGGCGGTGGAGATGGCGATCAACCGCATTTATTATCAGAAGCCCGGGGTGCCCCAGTTTCCTTTGGCCACGCTCGTGGGCAGCACCTGGGTGGAGGGGACAACCGTGAGGCAGGTCGCTCCCCGCACGGAAATGCACCTCGATGCGCTAAGAGATCTAAGGATGGTGGCTTGAAGGGCAGTTATTAGTTGAAAGTTGTTAGTTGAGAGCTGAATGGCGCAGGGCGCAGTCAGAACATAGGTAACACTTCAGGTTCAAAACATGGGTAACACCTGAAGGGTCGGTGAGAGGGGGGCCTATTCTCACGGAGGAGAATCAGGTGACGGGCACGGAGAGGGAAATGACGGTTCCTTTTCCTTCCACGCTTTGAATCGAGATCTCCCCGGAGATTGCCGCGGCGCGATTCCGCATGTTTTCCAGTCCGCTGGGACGCCGGGCCTTCGTGGAGGACTCGGCCGCTTTCAAATCGTCGACACGAAAACCGCAGCCGTTGTCGCGCACGGAAACCAGAAATTGCGGGGGAGTGTAGGAGATCTTCGTCTCGATCTCGCTCGCTCCTGAATATTTGACCGCATTGTGGACCGCTTCCTTCACGACGAGGCTGATGTGGTGCCGGGTTTCGCTCGAGACATGGATGTCCCGGGGCAGATCCTCGACGTCGAGCCGGCATCGGATGCCGGCCGGCTCGCACAGGTTGGGGATGAGCTGGCAGAGGAAGGTTCCAAGGGAATCGAGATGATCGTTCTTGGGGTCAACGGTCCAGACGGTTTCGTAGAGTGCCGCGACCAGGTCCCGCGTCATGCGGGTGACCTTGTTGAGGCCATCCGTGGCATTTTCCGGAGTGCCTTTGGCCGCCATGGCACTCACGAGCGAGATCTGGGTCAGCCGAGCGCCGAGATCGTCGTGGATGTTGCGAGCGATGCGCAGCCGCTCGCTCTCCAGCATGTGTTCCTGCTGGAGCCGCCAGATCCGCCGATTCAGTTGCCAGCGAAAGAAAAAGTACATGCCACCCGCGAGCAGCCCCAGTCCCGTAATGGCGGCAAGGGCCAGGAACCAGCGGGTTTTCCAGAAAGGGTCCAGGACGACGAGCTCCGTCCAGTCGCTGGACTTGGTGGGATTCCCATAGGTATCGAGCTCTTCCACCCGGAACCTGTATCGTCCGGCGGGAGGCTTGCCGTAGCCGATATCGAAGACGTCGCCGGGTCCGACATTGAAGAGCTCCTTCCACTCGATTGCGAGTTTGTCCCCCGGTGAGACGGCGGGCGCCTGCTCTTTGATCAAATGCCACTCCGCGTGAGCCACGGGATCGTTGTCGATGATCTCGAAAGCCATGTGCGGCTCGTGCCCGGGAGGAAAGGTCACGGTCCGGGCCATGGACGGATGAGACCCATCCGGGATCCAGAGCGAGTCAGGAGGCGCGGCATTCCCGAGGCGCAGAAACGTATCGCTCTCGAGCAAGGTCTTCGCGGAGCCGGACGGTCCGATCCGGGAGATGGTGACGTCCCCGACCACGAACGCGCCGATGCTGGTCGGCGGCCCGGCCGAAGAGATGAAGATGCAAACCCGTGCCGCTCGCTCCGGAGCGGTGATGATCTCTCGCCGAGAGGTGAAGACGGAATCCTCCACGCTTTCTTTCCAGCCCGGGCTGCGATCGACCGCACGAAACTCCTCCTGACCGACCTGGTCGCCGGCGGCATTGTAGAACCGTACCGAGAAGGCCATGAAGCCCATGCGATTCTGCCACTCCGAATCGATTCCCTCGAGGCGATAGCGGACGCGCCGGGCGGTCTTGTTTTCCCCGAGCGGAGGATCGCCGATCCGGAAGATGATTTGTTTGGTGGTATAGGGGATCTGGATTTCGCGGCCGGCTTGCGGGGCCTGGTCGTCGACGATGGTTTGAATAGAAGTCGGTGCACCGCGAAGGGCGGGAAGACCGAAGAGCAAGGCCAGCGAAAGAGCCCGCCAGACTGATCGGAAATTTCGATTTCTCGACGGTGGAAAGATCGGAGTCATCCCAGTCCGGAGACGCGCCTCCGCAGATCGAGCAGGCGACGATCAGGGGGGCAAAGGTTTGGGGGAGCGTCTGGAGATCGACTCATAGACACGCAACTCGTGGTGCGCGTATGAGATGAATAGCAGATCGGGCGGCTATTGGAAAATTCGCTTTGTCCGGTCGATGCGGTGTCCCGCTGGCCGGGGAGTTCAGTGGACGACCTGGAAGCGGCGCATCTTTACCGCAGAGCGACCGAGGGCGTCTCTGAGACGGATTTGAAGCGTATAGAGACCGGGCTCCAGCGGCGGAATTTTCGCAAACCATCCCGTCCGTCGCTTGATGACCAGGTGCTTGTCCGCCCAGCGGAGATCGATTTTGGTCGCGGCGCGGGAGGTGAGAATCCGGCCTCTCAACGGGATGGCTCGGTCGCTGGGGAAAGACTGGCCGGAGGTGGGAGACAAAATGAGGACGGCCAGTTTTCGGGGGCTGGGCGCGGTGGCCGTTCGTTGGGCTGCCGGCGTGGCTGCAGGAGCGGCGGCCGCGGGAGCCGAGGTGTGAATCGCGGTTTCCGCCTGGATGGGAGAATCCGTCGAGATCGCCTCGGCGGCAGGTCGATCAACGATCCGGGCTGAAGTGGTCGCCGATGCGGTGGCATATGTTGACGAGCCCGAGGTGGCATAGGCCTGGAGGCGGAAGTCGTAGGTGGTGGCCGCATCGAGGCCGGAGAGGGTGTATTCCGCCGTATTGGCCGTGAGGGTATTGACCGCCGTCTGCCAGAGGTTCGTTCCTCGCGCGGAATACTGGAGGGCATATTTCACGAAATCCTGGCCCGTTGCAGACCAAGCCAGCTTGACGCCGGAATCGGAGAGGGGCGTCGCGGTGAAATTCGCCGGGGTGGCGGGTCGCTCGAGAATCAAGGTGACATTGCTGAACGTCGAGGTGCAGGTGACTGCGTTGTTGTGGCTGGTCACGGCCAGGCCCACGTAGATGCTCGATGACATGGCAATGGTGTCCGAGCCCATCACGGTCCATGTCTTTCCATCGGCGGAAGTGTAGCCGGTGAAGGTGTTGCCCTGCCGGGTCACTCGCACCCAATACGGGGTTTGCATCGCGTTGGCGTCGGACTGGTTCGTGGTGCTTGCGGCGGTTGTCCGCCGAGAGAAGACGATGCCGTTGCGCGAGGTGGTGAGCATCGAGGCCTGGCGGGAGGTTGGCGCGAGCGTTTCGCGAATCATGACGCCGACCTTCGTCCATTGATCGGTGTCCTCCTGGGTTACCACGCGAGCGGTGATGGTGCAGTCTCCGCTGGCAGGCTGGAAAACATAGCGGAACGCATCCGCGGTGTCCCAGATATCGCTTCCCGAGCCGCTCAGGCTGAAAATGTTCTGACTGAGGAAGGCATCGCCAACGACGCCGACGGCGCCAATGTCGCCGCTGATCCAAGGGCTGCGGATTCCCGAGGTGGGCCGGGCTCCGACGACGTTCGATTGCGAAACCTCGCCACTGCCGAAGACCGCCGAGACCTGATAGTAAAAGACCTCGCTGCCGGCCGGGGGCGTGTCCGTGACGGTGGAGCCGGAGGCATCCGCGGTGGCTATGGTCTCGAATGGGCCGGTGAGGGAGAGCGCGCGCTGGATCTCGTAGTGGTCCGGCGGAATGCCCAGAGGGGCGGTCCAGTTCAGGTTGATCTTTCCACTTTGCACATTGGCCGCAAGGCCGGTCGGAGCGGCGGGTACGAAATCCGCCAGTCGCTGAAGGCGAAGTTGAGACGGCGATGCCCCTTGAGCGTCGAAGACAACGAGAGTGTTTTGAGCGCCGAGCCAGCACTCGGGGAGGTAGATCGGGTGCGCGTCAGGAACGGGACCGAGATTGTGGCCGTTCAGCCAGACCTGGCCTCGGACAAGGCCGTCCGCCAGGAGCTGGAGGATCTCGCTGGAGCCGGGGGCCGTCGCATAGTTGAAATCCGCCCGCCAGAAGGTGGGCTGGCCCGCAGGCGGCGTGGTCGATTGCCATGCCCCAGCGAGGAAGGGGGCCCAATTGGTGACTTGAGCGATGAGTGGCGTTTCATCGAGGCCATTCAGTCCTCCGTGGAAGTGCCAGCCGTTCCAGGTGACGGACGGAGATCCGATTACCGTGACCGGGCCCCAGACGCCACGCGAAGTGCTGAAACCGGTGGCGCCGGTGAAATTATACATCTTCGGACGCGCGGTCGTCATGGCGAGGATCGCGAGCGTATTGCTTCCGCTTTTGACCTTGAGGCTGTCGAGAGACGCGGGCGCACCATTGAGGTAGACTCTGAAATCTCCGGCCGAGCCGGCGAATTGGACTTTGATCGTTCCGGCGGCAGAACTGGTGAAGGTCGCGCGATACCAGCCGTAGCCATTTTGGAAACTCGCGTAACGCTCCATCGGCAGGGCGTCGGTCGATGACAGCCATCCGGAGTCGTCGA
>Ga0310811_10000694_pt1 | contig 43019 bp, 56 predicted proteins | sample YCmetagenome_FD_207642 | JGI IMG/M metagenome (GOLD analysis project Ga0310811, IMG submission 207642) | Soil microbial communities from experimental microcosm in Duke University, North Carolina, United States - YC | ecosystem: Engineered > Artificial ecosystem > Soil microcosm > Unclassified ...
CCAAGGGTCCTCCATAAGGCTTGAGGATGGGGGAGGGGTCTCGCAAATTATGACCCCCCTATGCATCGCCTGGCCACCAAAAATATCCCCGGAGGGACTTTTTGTGCAAACAATCCATCCCGCCCCGCCCTGAAACCCGCCCCACCCGGACCAAAACCCAAAGAAAGGAGTTGAGATCTTGTCTGGTTCTAGCGAGGGGTCCAGTCCTAGGCAACGCCCAGCATCAACTCCTGAGGGTCGAGAGAACCAATTGGTTTCGCTCGCGCATGACTTGGTCGAAAAGCGTCTACGCGAGGGCAGTGCGTCTGCCCAAGAGACTGTTCACTTCCTGAAGTTGGGCTCTTCGCGAGAGAGACTTGAGCAAGAGCGTCTTCGTCACGAGAATCAACTCATGCAAGTCAAGCGTGAGGCGATCGAATCTCAGAAGGTGGTGGAGGAGCTATATCTGAAAGCACTCAATGCGATGCGCGCTTATTCCGGACAGGATCTTCAAGGTCCGATGGATCAAGTGGACGAATACGATGGTTAAAACGTATTCCGAACTTCGTAGACACCATACTTTGGACGATCGCTTTGAATATCTGGCTCTTCGTGGAGTAGTCGGTAAATCTACTTTCGGTTTCGACAGATATCTCAACCAAGATTTTTATCGCTCCACTCAGTGGAGACAAATACGCAACCACGTCATAGTTCGTGACAACGGGTGCGACATGGGTGTATCGGGTTACGATATTCATGATCGTATCTACATCCATCACATGAACCCGATGACAGTAAGCGATATTGTCGATGGAAACGAAGACATCCTCGATCCAGAGTTCTTGATCTCCGTTACATTGCGAACTCACAACGCAATTCACTACGGAGATAAAAGTCTCCTTCCGAAACCTTACGTTCCGAGAAGGCCTGGCGACACAAAACTATGGTAGACGAAAGGAGGCACTCCACGTGACCGATAGTATTCTCGACAGCATCAAGAAACTTCTTGGTTTGGATTCGACCTACACCCCGTTCGATACGGATGTCATCATCCACATCAACACAGCGTTCTTCGTGCTATGGCAATTGGGGATAGGTCCAACTGACAGTTTTTCAATTGAGGACAACACGGCTACGTGGAGTGCCTTCGTCGGAACCGACCTAAACCTGAATGCTGTAAAGTCTTACATCTTCATTCGGGTCAAGATGCTGTTCGACCCGCCGACGACTTCGTTCGTCATCGACGCCTACAATGCGCAACTTAAAGAATACGAATGGCGTCTCAACGTCAAGCGGGAAGGAGAATCATGGACGGATCCGACACCGACACCACCACAACCGGTACAGCCATGGTGGGAAGGGTTCTAGAACACCACGGTATAAAGGGTATGCGGTGGGGACAGCGAAAGACTCCGTCTCACCCGGCATCAGCAGACCACGTCAACACTCGGGCCAACCTTGAAAAGGCCAAGAACAGCGGAATCAAGTCTCTCAGTAACCAAGAGCTTCAGGCGGTCATCAACCGGCGAAACCTGGAGAAGCAATACAAGGAGGCGGGTGGCGGAAGTCGGATTGAGAACGGCCGAAAGCACGTCAAGAAGATTCTGTCCGACGTCAAGACCTTGAACGATATCTACCGGACGACTCAGGACGTTACGAAGGTCGTCAAGAACCACACCTCTTAGAAAGGAGGCGTAATCTCTTGAGAACCATGTATGACGGAATCAATTCTGATGCCTCAGTGATTCCGACAAGCGCTCAGCTCGTTGGCGGATACGTAGACGGAAATTACGTCTGGTCTGCTGCCGACTGGAATCGTTTTCCGCACTCGATTCATGTGGGTATCGCGGTCAAGTCCACCACGAACGCCGGTGTAGTTCTCGACGTCGAAAAGGGCAACGCCACCCCAGCCGAGTCTGTGGACTGGGTTCTGCTTCGCCGGAAGGCTGGAGTCGATCCCACTGTCTATTGCTCTCAGTCGGAGTGGCCAACCGTTCGAGCAGCTTTCCAGGCCCGCAAGGTCGCCGAACCGCATTACTGGGTTGCAAACTACAACAAGGACAAGACGATTCCTGCTGGAGCTATTGCTCACCAGTACGAGTCGGATACTCGCTGGGACATCTCCAGCGTTGCTGATTACTGGCCCGGCGTTGACGCGCCGCCGACTACTTTCCAGGAGGAAGATGTGGCTCAGCAGATCGAGTCTCTGAAGGTTCATCCGGATGAGATGGCCTACGACGTTCCGAAGGGCGCAAACCAGATCCGCTTCGGCGCTGATGGTTACGGAGCCAACGGGAAGCTTCGCGTGGTCGTGTGGAATGGCGCTGGCGACCTGCCCAGCGTGAACGACGGTGTTCTGATCGGTGTGAAGGAGCGATACAAGATGATCTCTCTTCCGCCCGGCACCACGCACGTCACCGTCCGTCGCGAGGACACCGGCGAGTTCCCGATTAGCGTCGGCTTCGCTTAGAAACGAGGTTGGCGGTGAGCCTATCGAACACGGCAACTCCGATCTACTACGGTCAGTTCCGTGACGCAGTAGTTCGAGGGGAAATTCCTGTCAATAGGGAAATCTCCCAGGAGATGAATCGTATCGATGCGCTCATCGCCAACCCGAACATCTGGTACGACGACAAGGCCGTAGAAGGGTTCATTCTCTACTGTGAGAATGAGCTTACCCTCACCGATGGCAGTGATCTTCACTTGCTGCCTTCTTTCAAGCTCTGGGCTGAGCAGATCTTTGGTTGGTACTACTTCGTCAGTCGAAGTGTATACGTACCACGAGAAGATAATCGTGGTGGATCGTTCGTTCAAAAGACGATCAAAAAGCGTCTAACCACAAAGCAGTATCTCATCGTCGCACGAGGTGCAGCCAAGTCGATGTATGCCGAAGCGATTCAGAGTTATTTTCTGAACGTCGACACATCGACAACACATCAGATCACAACCGCCCCGACGATGAAACAAGCCGACGAGGTCATGTCGCCTTTTCGGACTGCAATCACCCGGAGTCGAGGTCCTCTGTTTCAATTTCTGACAGAGGGCTCTTTGCAAAATACCACCGGTTCGAGGGCGAATCGCGTTAAGTTGGCTTCGACAAAGAAGGGCGTCGAAAACTTCCTAACCGGTTCGCTCCTCGAAGTCCGGCCTATGGCCATCAACAAGCTCCAAGGGCTTCGACCTAAGATCAGTACAATTGACGAATGGCTTTCCGGCGATATTCGTGAGGATGTTGTCGGTGCTATAGAGCAGGGAGCATCTAAGCTAGATGATTACCTTATCGTTGCCATTAGTTCAGAAGGAACTGTTCGAAATGGCTCTGGCGACACAATTAAACTGGAGCTTGCTGACATCCTCAAAGGTGATTACCAAGCACCTCATATTTCGATCTTCCACTATAAACTTGATGAACTTGAAGAAGTAGCCAATCCTGCTATGTGGGTGAAGGCCAACCCAAACCTGGGTAAGACCGTCACCTACGAGACTTATCAGCTCGACGTCGAACGAGCCGAGAAAGCTCCGGCCGCGCGAAACGATATTCTGGCCAAACGCTTTGGGATACCGATGGAAGGCTACACGTATTTCTTCACGTACGAGGAGACAATTCCTCATCGTTCACGTGAGTTCTGGCGTATGCCTTGCGCCCTAGGTGCAGACCTTTCACAGGGCGATGACTTCTGCGCCTTTACTTTCCTATTCCCGCTAGATGGCGGGTTTGGTGTCAAGACGCGAAGTTACATCACTTCACTGACGTTGATACAACTCCCCGGCGCTATGCGTCAGAAGTATCAAGAGTTCATCGAAGAGGGCAGTCTGCATGTTCTTGAGGGAACTGTCCTCGACATGATGGAAGTCTACGACGATCTTGACGCTCATATTATCGAAAAGGAATATGACGTTCGCGCATTCGGATTCGACCCGTATAACGCCAAGGAATTCGTTACTCGATGGATTCAGGAAAACGGCGAATACGCTATCGAGAAAGTAATTCAGGGAGCTAAGTCGGAATCAGTTCCTCTTGGTGAACTGAAGAACTATAGCGAACAACGGGCTCTGATATTCGATGAGCTTCTAATGATGTTCGCCATGGGGAATGCTATTACCATGGAGGACACAAACGGTAACCGAAAGCTTCTGAAGAAGCGCCAGGAAGCCAAAATCGACAACGTCGCAGCGATGCTGGACGCATACGTGGCGTACAAAGCCAACAAGGAATCCTTCGAATAGCCTGAAAGGAGGTGAGACGTGGGAGTTCGGAATTTCATAAAGCATGCGTGGAATGTCTTCACTAACTGGGACGAGAACTATCAGCAGGTTCAGTCTTACGCGGCAGGTGCCACCTTTGGTGTTCGACCTGACCGAACTCGTCTGAACTTCTCGAACGAGCGTTCCATAATCTCGTCGATCCTCACTCGAATGAGTCTTGATGCGGCGACGATCCAGCTCGTTCATGTTCGAAACGACGCCGATGGTCGATACCTCAGCGACATTCAGAGTGGTCTGAACAACTGCTTCACCACCCAGGCTAACATCGACCAGTTCGCTCAGCAGTTCCGACAGGATGTTTTCATGACGATGTTCGACAAGGGTGTTGTCGCCATCGTTCCAGTGGAAACCACTATCAACCCCATCAACTCGAATGCATACGACGTAGTTACTATGCGCGCAGCAGAAGTTGTTGGGTGGTATCCTGAGCATGTTCGAGTCATGGTTTACAATGAACAAAAGGGATACCGTCAGCAGGTCACTCTCCCCAAGAGTATGGTCGCCATTGTAGAGAATCCACTTTATCAGGTGATGAACGAGCCGAGTTCGACTCTTCAGCGTCTGATTCGGAAGCTCAACATGCTCGACCAGGTCGACGAACAGTCTAGTTCCGGAAAGCTGGACCTGATCATTCAGCTTCCTTACGTCATCAAGTCTGAAGCTCGACGAGAACAGGCCGAACAGCGTCGTAAGGACATCGAGTTCCAGCTGAAAGGCAGCCAGTACGGCATCGCCTACGCTGACGGAACCGAGAAGATCACCCAGCTCAACCGACCGGCAACCAACAACCTCATGGATCAGATCACCTATCTGACTCAGATGTTGTACGATCAGCTCGGTCTTACCGATACGATCATGAACGGTTCCGCTAACGAGGCGACCATGAACAACTACCTCGTTCGCACCATCGAGCCGATCGTGACTGCCGTGGTCGAAGCTATGAAGGCGACGTTCCTCAGCAAGACTGCCAGGTCTCAGGGACAGTCTATTACGTTCTTCAGGAACCCCTTCTCTCTCGTTCCGATGGCTGACTTCGCCAAGATCGCGGACATGCTCTCCAGGAACGAGATTGCATCCGCCAACGATCTTCGAACGTCAATCGGTTGGAAGCCTTCGAAGGATCCTAAGGCCGATCAACTCATCAATAGCAACATGCCGACGCCTCCACCGCCTCCAGATAGTCGGATGCCGTTGACACAGCAGTACCTACCATCGGCGCAACCTCAGCCGAAGCAACTAACGCCAGTGCCCAGGCCGGTTCTGGGCGTTCATCCAGCAATACAACGACAACTGACAGGGGCAGGAGGAAACAGTCAAAATGGAACCTGATTTCAGTGGCTGGGCCACGAAGGCCAACATCAAGTGTTCCGACGGTCGGACCATCTCGCCTGATGCATTCAAGCACATGGACGGCAAGCAGGTTCCGCTCGTGTTTCAGCACGTGCACAACTCGCTCGACAACATCTTGGGGTATGCCCTCCTCAAGCACGTCGATGGAGAAGGCATTCGAGCTGACGGATACTTCAACGACGAGACGCCTCAGGGTAAGAACGCAAGGGCTCTCGTTAAGCACGGGGACATCAAGGCTCTGTCGATCTATGCCAACAATCTCCTTGAGCGAAACAAGCTCGTCATGCACGGCGACATCCGTGAGACCAGCCTTGTTCTCGCCGGAGCCAATCGTGGCGCCCTCATCGACAACATCAACATCAAGCACTCCGACGGCGATATCACGGAACTTGAGGATGAGGCACTCATCTTCACCGGTCTGGAGTTCTTCCACGCGGAGGACACTGACGGGGATGGTGGCGCTAGCGGTCAGGGTAACGATGCCCCCGGCGACGCGAACGAGCAGACTCTCCAGCAGGTCTGGGACACTCTGACTCCCGCCCAGCAGGACATGATGAACTACATGGTTGGCGCTGCCGTCGAGAACGCCAAGAACGACGACATCGACAACGACCCTGATGGAGACGGCGATGCCGAGCACTCCAACACCAAAAAGACCGGCGAGGGTGACCTCAGCCACCAGGAAGGAGCGGATCCTAACATGGGTATCACCAACGAACTCACCCGCAGCATCTTCGACCAGTCCGGTGCTGCCCAGGATGGCAAGTCGCTGAAGCACCAGATCACCCCCGAAAACGCTCGGGGTATTTTTCAGGCCGCTGAGAAGTGCGGTTCGCTGAAGCAGGCTGTCGACGAGTACTGCCTCGCTCACGGCATCACGCCGATGGACGTGCTGTTCCCGGAGTACCGGAGCCTGGACAACACTCCGCAGTTCAACTCTCGGCGTATGGATTGGGTTGCTCCCTTCCTGGGCACCCTGAGCCACTCGCCTTTCTCCCGCGTTAAGTCCATCGTGGCCGACATCACCATGGACGAGGCCCGTGCCAAGGGTTACGTCAAGGGCAACATCAAGCGCGAGGAGTGGTTCTCCGTCTCGAAGCGGTTCACCACCCCGACCACGGTTTACAAGAAGCAGCAGCTCGACCGGGACGACATCATCGACATCACGGACTTCGACGTCGTGGCGTGGATGAAGGCCGAGATGGACATGATGCTGAAGGAGGAAATCGCTCGCGCGATCCTCATCGGTGACGGTCGCGACATCGCGGACATCGACAAGATCAAGGACCCCGGAAGCGCTAACAGCGGTGACGGTCTTCGTTCCATCGTGAACGAGCACGAGCTCTACAAGACCGACGTCAACGTCAACATGACTTCCACCCCGAACTGGGAGCTCGTCGTCGAGTCGGTTCTCGCGGCCATGCGCTTCTACAAGGGTACCGGTCAGCCGACGTTCTACACCACCTGGTCGAACCTGACCAACATGCTTCTGATCAAGGACGGCTTCCAGCGTCGTCTGTACCCCACTAAGGCCGATCTCGCGGCTGCCATGAATGTGTCGGACATCGTGACCGTTGAGGTCATGGAGAGCGGTCCCACCAATCTTCTCGGCATCGTTGTGAACCCCGTCGACTACAACGTCGGGGCTGACAAGGGTGGCGAGGTGAACCTGTTCGACTTCTTCGACATCGACTACAACCAGTACAAGTACCTGGCGGAGACCCGAATTTCGGGCGCCCTGACCAAGGTGAAGGCTGCGCTGGCGATCTGGAGCGTCCCGACTGCCGACGTGGCTGTCACTCCGACGGTTCCGACCTTCAACTACGCCACTGGTGTCGCCACGGTTCCGACCGAGACCGGTGTCGTGTACAAGGACGGCAACGGCAATACCCTCACTGCTGGTGCGCAGACCGCCATCGCGGCCGACACGAGCATCACGATCGTTGCGACCCCGGCTTCGGGTTACTACTTCCCGCTGTCCGGCAACGCCACCGCATTCTGGACCTTCACCCGTCCGAACCCCGACGGTGCGAACAGCAACAGCTAAGTAGAGGACCATGTCAAGAAGGTTCTACGGGAAAGTCGGCTACGGCGAAACTGTGGAATCAGCGCCTGGCGTGTGGAGCGATACCATCACAGAAGTTTCATATTTCGGTGACGTTATTCGTAACACACGCCAGGCCGTCGACGGTCAGAAAGTCAATGATGATCTCACCGTCAGCAATTCCATATCCATCGTTGCGGATGCGTATGCTATCGAGAACATTCTTGCCATGCGGTATGTCGAATGGATGGGGGTCTTGTGGATCGTCAGCAATGTCGAAGTACAAGCCCCCCGTCTTATCTTGACGCTGGGAGGTGTTTACGACGGGCCAAAGGGTTGATCTCCAAGCTTTGCTTGAGACCATTCTCGGTAGTGGAAATGTATATTTCCAACCCCCACCCAGCGTACAGATGCAATACCCGTGCATCGTCTACCAACGATACATCGCGAAGACGCAGTTCGCCGACGGCATCCCTTATATCTACGACCATCGATACCAGATCACTGTGATCGATCAAAATCCGGATAGCGAAATCCCGGACAAGATCGCTGCATTGCCTAGGTGTCTTCATAATCGATTCTTCGTGGCGGGAAACCTGAACCACGACGTGTTCAATATTTACTACTGAGGAGAACCATCGTGAGTAAGCTCACCTGGGACACCGTAGGCGGGCGTCGGTACGAGACCGGTGTCGACCGTGGTGTCCTTTACCTCCCGAACAGCCAGGGTGTCTATGACACTGGTGTTGCCTGGAACGGTCTGACCAAGGTCAGTGAGAAGCCGACCGGTGCGACTCCGACCCCGCTGTACGCGGACAACATCAAGTATCTGAACCTCATCTCCACCGAGTACTTCGAGGCAGATGTCTCGGCGTACACTTACCCGGAAGAGTTCGCGCAGTGTGACGGTTCGCAGGAGCCTGAGGCCGGTGTCGCGATCGGCCAGCAGCCTCGTGTGAGCTTCGGCATGTGCTACCGGACCACTCTCGGCAATGACCTGACTGGTCTCACGTCTGGCTACAAGCTGCACCTGGTCTACGGCTGCTTCGCGGCTCCGTCGCAGAAGGACTTCGCGACGATCAACGACAGCCCGACGGCGATCGAGTTCACCTGGTCGGTCACCACGACTCCGGTCAGTGTCACGGGGTATGAGCCCACGGCCACGCTCACGATCGACTCTACCAAGGTCGATGCTGGCGCTCTTGCCACCCTGGAGGGCTTCCTGTACGGCACCACGGGCACCGATCCGTCTCTGCCGACTCCGGATGATGTTCTGGCGATCTTCTCGGGTACGGTCACGGTGGCGACTCCGGTTGCTCCTACGTACACCGCTGGTACGCACACGATCACCATCCCGACTGTTCCGGGCATCACCTACTTCATCAACGAGGCTCCTGTCACCGGAGACGTCGTAATCACCGTCGATACGGTGGTCACCGCGTCCCCGAACCAGGGTTACAAGTTCCCCGACGTTTCTGTCGACGAGTGGCTCATCCCGTTCAGCTAAAAGCGAGAGGAGGCTAGAGAGTGCTCACCATACAGGTACCAATGGTCGAGGGTTACAACGAAGAGACCAGCAAATTCGTGGTCGCCGAGTCGTTCACTATGGACTTGGAGCACTCTCTGGCTTCCTTGTCAAAATGGGAGGAGATCTTCGAGAAGCCCTTTCTGACTGACAAAGAAAAGACGCAAGAAGAGATCAACAAGTATGTGGTCCTCATGACGTTGACGCCGAATGTTCCTCCGGAGGTTTATGGCAAGCTCTCCAAGGAGAACATGGATGCCATCGGCAAGTACATCAACGCGAAGATGACCGGTACTACAATCAACGATCATCGACCAAGCGAGAAGAACAGAGAGATCGTCACTGCTGAGATCATCTATTATTGGATGACGGCATTGAACATCCCATTTGAATGTCAGTACTGGCATCTGAATAAACTTCTCATGTTGGTTCGGGTCTGCAACCTCAAGAATGCCCCGCAGAAGAAGATGACCCAGGCCGAAATCGCAGCGATGAACCGTGCAGAAAACGCACGCCGCCGAAAGGAGCTTGGTACCACCGGATGAGAGGAGGGTCGAATTGACAAAGCTTGTATGGGGTGATGTTGGTAGTCGGTACTACGAAGCCGGGGTCGACCGAGGTGTTCTCTATCTCGATGGCCAACCTGGGGTTGCTTGGAACGGTTTGACTTCGGTTACCGATAACGCCTCAGGTGCTACAGCACAGCCCTATTACATCGATGGTGAAAAGTACCTGAACAAACTCTCCCGAGAAGAGTTCGAAGCCACTATCACAGCGTACACTTATCCAGATGAATTCGGAGTGTGTGACGGGACTGCGCAAATTCGACCCGGGTTGTTCCTGACCAAGCAGAAACGTCAGTCGTTCGGTATGTCTTACCGCACAAAGATCGGAAACGATCAGTCGAGCGTTTATGGTTACAAGATTCATCTGATCTATAACGCTATGGCGACGCCATCGGACCACGACCACAAGTCTTTGACTGATTCTCCAGGCACTGATGACTTTAGCTGGAAGTTGACTTCTCTCCCTCCAACAATGGATGGGTACAAGAGAACATCGCACATATATTTCGATTCGCGTACGATGGACCCAACGGTCTTGGAGGCGCTGGAGTATATTTTGTATGGCGACGACTCGACTTCACCAAGACTTCCAGTCCTCAGCGAAATCACAGACTTGATTGACAACGGTGCAAGTCTTACTGTGACTGACAATGGAGACGGAACGTTTACGCTCCAGGCTCCTATCTCCGATCTCGCCATGCTCGATGACTCTATATTCCAATTGAGTTGGAATTCCGTAACAGACAACGGCGATGGTACCTGGACTGCGTCCTCGTCCTCTCTATGAAAGGAGGTGTGTAATTGGCTACTGTAACCGGAATGACGTCTGACGCCATTACAGCGTTGGTTGCTACTTTGGTTCAGACCGGAGCAATAGACGCCGAAGGAAATCTGACGCTCACCACCCAGGGCGGACAGATTATAAACCTCGGAAGTGTCCTTTCTTCCGTGCCCAGTGCAAGCACTACAGTTGCGGGAATTATCGAGCTCGCCACGACTGCCGAAATAACAGCGGGCACAGACAATACCACCGCTGTCACACCTGAAGGCCTCGCTGGTGTTACAGGTCCCATGCAGACTTCCCTCAACGGTAAGCAAGCTTCCAATGCGAACCTGACTACCATTGCTGCTATCGTTCCTGCTAACGGAGACGTTATGCAGTACGAATCTGGCGCTTGGTCGCACCGGACCCCTGCACAACTTGCCGCTGATCTTCAGGCAGCATATCCGCTTGTCGTGGCAAAATTGTATAGTGGTAGCGCATATGGGAATGTTACTTCTGGAACTGTGTATGTGGGAAACGTAGACCCCGGCTCTGGTGCTGTGAACGGTTCTGTGTGGTTTGACACCAGTGGGTCGTGACGTATGTCCAATGGCGTAAAAACCTCGATCGACACCTTCAACGAAAACGCTTTGAATCCGGGTATTTGGAATTACCCGCAAGGAACGACGTTCATCACAGTTTCAAGCGGAGCTTTGCACATCTCTCCGGATTCGAGTTACCCGTATGCACAGTCAAAAGCCAAGTATGATCTGACTACCACAATCATGGCTGTTAAGTGGAATGCAGGAACAGGAACTTCTACTGCATCCACGACTTTCATCATATCCGCCGACGACGCAGCAGCCACCCCGAACCAGGTTCTAATCACCTGGGTTCCTTCAGGAAACGGATGGCAGATCCAAGCTGCCGGTGCTGCCACGGTAAGCGGAACTGTCAACGGTACTGGTACTCTGGGTACTCCCCTCGCCAACGGTACATGGGTAGGTATGGGGAATCTTGGAAGCGATAACGTCATTCGTTTCTACACGTCTACCGATGGAGTCACCTGGACACAATTCGGTTCCGCTACCGTTGGAGGAACATTCGCCAAGACCGGTGTTAAATTCCGCATTCAAGTCGGACACTACACCAGTTCTGAGAGTCCTACTTGGGTATCGAACATAGACGAAGCTGCGGTATTTGCCGCTGCTCCATTGCCCAGAGTCAAAGTTCGTGTCGGCGGAGCATGGGTTTATGCCGTACCAAAGGTCCGTGTCGGAGGTGCCTGGGTTATTGCTCGACCTCGGACTAGAGTAAGTGGAGCCTGGGTAGTAACAACATGAGAAAGGAGCCGCAATGCCAGTCAATTTCAACGTCACTGGAGATTTCAAAAACACTGAGAATTTTCTACAGAACGCATCCAAGTTGAACATCCTCAGTATATTGGATTCCTATGGCGCGGAAGGCGTTGCGGCTCTTTCCTCTGCAACCCCTGTTGACACGGGATTGGCTGCCGCAGACTGGGGTTACGATGTCGAAGTCGTAAACGGCGTCTACACCATCTACTGGACCAACTACGACATCGAACACGATTTTCCTGTCGCTATAATGCTTCAGTATGGCTATGGTACAGGGACTGGTGGATATGTTCAGGGTCGAGACTACATCAACCCGGCTATCAAACCTATATTTGACCAGATCGAAGACAAGCTATTGAAGGCGGTGACCTCCTCATGAGTAGTATCGACCAACGCGTTGTCCAAATGCAGTTCGACAACAAACAATTTGCGGAGGGTATCCAATCAACTCTCACCGCTCTCGACAAGCTCAATGCCAGTCTTAAGCTCCAGGGAGCCACTAAAGGTCTAAATGATCTTGATCAGGCCTCTAAGGGTATATCTCTTAGTGGACTTGCTTCTGGTGTTGATACTGTAGTAGCTAAGTTTTCCACGCTTTCTGCGGTCGGTATATCCGTACTAACCAACATCACAAACAAAATAGTCGATGCTGGTATTCAGCTTACGAAGTCGTTCACCATCGACCCGATCAAAGACGGTTTCGCAAACTACGAAACGCAGATCAACGCCGTCCAGACGATCCTTGCGAACACAGGTCTTACCGGTCAAAAGGGCTTGAGCCAGGTTAACGCCGTTCTTGCTCAGCTGAACACGTACGCCAACCAAACGGTTTACAATTTCAGCGACATGGCAAAGAACATCGGTACCTTCACGGCTGCCGGTGTCGGACTGCAAACCTCGGTCAACTCGATCAAGGGTATAGCCAACCTGGCTGCTCTTTCCGGGTCGAGTGCTGATCAAGCATCATCGGCTATGTATCAGCTTTCTCAAGCGATCGCCTCCGGTTCAGTAAAGCTTCAGGACTGGAACTCGGTCGTGAATGCTGGTCTCGGTGGAAAGGTGTTCCAGACAGCGCTGGAGAATACCGCCCGCGCCAGTGGTGTCGCCATCGACAGTATCATCAAGAAGACGGGCAGCTTCCGAAACAGTCTTCAGCAGGGGTGGCTCACCTCCGACATCCTCACCAAGACACTCAGTCAGTTCACTGGGGACCTGAGCGCTGCCCAACTCAAGTCCATGGGCTTCACTGCCCAGCAGGCTGCCCAGATTCAGCAGTTGGGTCAGACCGCAGTCAATGCGGCCACGAAGATCAAGACGATGTCCCAGTTGACTCAGGCGCTGAAGGAGGAAGTGGGGACTGCGTACGCTGCTATCTTCAAAACCATCTTTGGTGACATCAGCACGGCCACCGATCTGTTCACCGCCATTCACAACGTTGCAGAGAACGCTCTAACAAAGCCGATCTATGATTTGAACACGTTGTTGCAAGGGTGGGTTCAGCTTGGCGGCCGTACTGAACTGATAGCAGACCTCTCGATGGCGTTCAAGGACCTCGGTTCGGTCATGCACGTCGTCGTGAGCGCATTCGAGGAGATCTTCCCGCCGAAGACGGCCGAGCAGTTGTACAACGCGACGCTCTTCTTCAGCGACCTTGTCGATGACTTCAAAATGGGAGCAAATACTCTCGACGAATTGAAGAGGACTCTGGCTGGTGTCTTCGCTGCCGTAGACATCGTCTGGCAAATCTTCAAGGATTTCGTCACAGTCATCGCAAACCTCGTCGATGAGATGAAGGGAGGCAGTGGTCAGTTCCTGGAGATCACAGCCAGGATCGGAGACTTCGTTGTAAAGCTGGACGACGCTGTCAAGAATGGTAACGCTCTCACTCGCTGGTTCCAAGACCTTCAGAACATCTTGCAGGCTCCCGTTCAATTCCTTCTTCTGGCCGGAAGTTACATTTCCGGACTACTCGCGAAGTTCGATGACGACAAAGCCATTGCCGCGATCGGGACACTGACGACCAAGCTCGGCGTTGTCAGTGATCTTGGGAACATAGGTCGAGAAGTCTGGGGCGAAGTCCTAAGCATCCTCCAGACCATCGGGTCTTACTTGAAGATGATCGATGATAAGGTTCACGAGTTCATCGACAGCTTCAAGGGTGGAGTCGTAAGTGCTATCGCTGGTGATAACAGCGACAGCGGACAGAGACTTGACGCCATTGTTCAGTCTCTTAACGCTGGTCTGTTCGCCGGTCTGCTCTTGCTCATTCAGAGGTTCAAAAACACCAAGAAGGACGCGAGTGATGCTCTAGGGTTCATTGACACCATCAAGGAATCCTTTGAGAGTGTGACCAAGACCCTTGAGACGATGCAGACCGTTCTCAAGGTGGCAACTCTGCTTGAGATTGCAGCGGCTATCGCTATTCTGGCGATTTCGATGAATACTCTGGCTGGTGTTAGCCCGTCAGGACTCATTGGGGCAAGCTCTGCTATCACGGTGATGTTCACCCAGCTGATCGGTGGAATGAAAGCGTTCCAGAAGTTCATCGGCGACGAAAGCCCAATCAAGATGGGCTTGATGATCGCGTCTTTGCTCCTTCTGGCTTCCGCTATCGACACCATGGCTGTTGCTGTAAAATCGCTGTCCGGATTGAGTTGGAACCAGCTCTCTGTTGGTTTGACTGGTCTAACAGTGATCATCGGCGAGATGATTCTTGTCACTAGAGGTATCAAGAACGGACAGAACTTCGCTGAGATCGGTTTCGGTCTTACGGAGCTCGCGAACGGTATTCTGATCCTCACCTCGGCCCTCAAGAGTATTTCTCAGCTCAACTGGGAACAACTTGCCAAGGGTCTTACTGGGGTTGCCGGTCTTCTGGTTTCTCTGGCCTTGTTCGACAGGTTCTCCGGAGCTAATGCAGCGGGTATTGATCAGGGCGCGGGTATCATCCTTCTCGCAACTGGCATTCGAATCCTCGCATTTGCTCTTCAGGCAATGGGTAATTTCAGTTGGACAGTCATCGGCAAGGGTCTTACAACCATGGCCGGTGGTCTAACATTGATCACGGGAGCTCTCAGGCTCATACCACCATCCTCGTCACTTTCGTCTGTTGGTGTTCTGGTTGTATCAACCTCTCTGAACTTCATCGCTGACGCGGTGCGGAAGATGGGTAACCTCAGCTGGACGCAGATAGGCAAGGGTCTTACGACCATGGCCGGTGGACTCGCGCTGATCTCTGCTGCTCTGTATCTGATCCCTCCGACATCGGTAATCTCCTCCGCCGGTGTCTTCGTTGTGGCATCTTCACTTAACCTCATCGCTGATGCTGTGAAGAAGATGGGCAACATGAGTTGGACGGAGATTGCCAAGGGGCTTGTAGCTATGGCTGGCGGATTGGGGCTCATTGCAGCCGCTTTGACGCTCATGCCACCGTCTACTCTGATCTCTGCGGCTGCTGTCTTCGTTGTGTCCACCTCACTTGGGATGCTTGCCGACGCACTCGTCAAAATGGGAGGAATGTCGTGGACTGCTATTGCCAAGAGTTTGGTCGAACTGGCTGGATCTCTCGGTATTATCGGCCTCGCCATGATTCTCATGACGGAAGCCCTCCCAGGAGCGGCGGCTCTTCTTGTCGTATCCGCCTCTCTCCGAATTCTAGCGCCAGTACTTGAGGCGTTCGGAAGTATGGGAATTGTGGGCATCGGCGAGAGCCTTTTGATGCTGGCCGGTGTCTTTGTCGTCATCGGTTTGGCAGCTGTTGTACTCACTCCGGTCATCCCAGAGATCATCAGCCTGGCTGGTGCTATCGCTCTTCTGGGTATCGGTATGTTGGCCGCTGGTGCAGGTATGCTGCTGTTTGCAGGTGCTCTTACTGACTTGAGCACTACCGGTAAGGCGGGTGGACTGGCTCTTCTCGGGTTGGTCGACTCTATGATCGCGCTTGTTCCTCTTCTGGGGAAGGAGCTCGGTTTGGCTGTTATCGCGTTCGCCAACACGATGACCACTGCCGGTCCGACGTTCACCAAGGCCATGGTCACAATCATGACCTCGATGTTGAACGCGATCAACACCCTGGCACCAAAGATCAACTCTACGTTGATGATGCTTCTGAACCTGTTGATTCAAGACATGGTGAACGAAGAACCCAAGATGACTACCGCTGGTGTAAAAATCATCATCGGTATTCTGAATGGTATTGCCGGTCAGACAGGAAAGCTTATCACGGCCGGTACAAACATCATCGTCAATCTAATCAGCGGTCTCACAGGGGCTTTGTTGAGAGTGACGCAGGCTGCCGCGCAGGCAGTGATCACTTTCATCAATGGGTTGGCCAGCCAGATCCGTAAGGATGGCCCCCAGCTTGGCAAGGCGGGAGCAAACCTAGCTGAAGCCATCATCCAGGGTATGATCGGTGGTCTTTCCGCTGGCGTTGGTTCGTTGGTAAAAGCAGCCGAGAATATGGCTGGATCGGCATTGAACGCTGCTAAACACGCTTTGGGTATTCATTCCCCGTCTACAGAATTCATATCCGTCGGTCAGTTCGCCGGACAAGGCTTCTCTATCGGTATTGATTCCATGGTCGACACAGTAAGCGACTCAGCTGATGGCATGGGTAAGAAGGCGATTCTGTCCCTGCAAAAGTCGATCTCCGGTCTGTCGGATCAAATTCAGGGTAACATCGATATCAACCCAACGATTACGCCGGTGTTGGACTTGTCCAACGTGAAGCAGAACGCCAGTCAAATTGGCAGTATGCTGAAAGCCGATCCGATCACAGTCGGAGCTTCATACACATCCGCAAAAAATGCCTCGGTGGGATATTCGGAAAACCAATCCGCATTCCTTCAAAGTGCTCCGGCGGCCGGTACGACTCCTACTCCCATCAATTTCACCCAGAACAACTACTCGCCGAAGGCTATATCTGCGGCGGATCTTTACCGCCAGACTAAGAACCAAGTGTCTAAAGTGAGGGGTGTACTTGTTTACGAAAATGGAGGTAACGACTAGTCAGGGCGCCCTCCTCACGCTCCAGCTCGGTGATGAATCTACGGGTATCGATATCCTAGACATCACCGGGCTGGATCCCGTGAAAGCTACGATAGTGTCGTCCAGTTTCGCCAATCAGGACGGCGCCATCTATCAGTCCAGTCGTCGTGACACTCGAAATATCGTCATGAAGCTGGGGCTTGATCCTGATCCGGCCGTAACAGACGTATTGACGCTACGCCGATACGTGTACAGCTTCTTTCGCCCGAAGTCGCAAGTCACCCTCAAATTCTACGTCGATGACGCAGATGACACCGTTGAGGATGGCTATCAAATATCAGGGGTGGTGGAATCTTGCGAATCCGAGATGTTTACCCAGACCCCCGAAGTCGATATTTCGATCATCAACTTCGATCCCGACTTCATCGACCCGAACCCGGTCACAGTAACCGGTATGACTACAGCGGATACGGACGCGACATATTTTCCGTACGCAGGGACTGTCGAGACGGGTATCACGCTGACCCTGAATATCAATCAGTCGTTGACCGAGTTCTCCCTTTACTACGTTGATGGAAGCCAAGCCACGTGGACGATGGATGTCGCATATCCATTCGTCGCTGGTGATTTGGTGACTATCAGTACAGTTCCCGGAAGCAAATTCGCCCAACTTACTCGTGCAGGCGTTACAACTTCAATCCTTTATGCTGTCTCGCCTCAGTCTGTATGGGCACAATTGGCTCCGGGGGACAACTGGTTCAGACTATTTGCGAGTGGAACATCTAATCCCGGTTCAATAGCTTACTCAAAGCGTTTCGGGGAACTGTGATGGAACTCTATACTCTAGATTCTCTGAATCGCCGCCAGTATGTCATCGATCAGTTTATATCCTTGATCTGGACTGAACGCTGGCAGACTTACGGTGATTTCGAGCTCGATATATATTCGTCGTTCCAAGCGCGTTCGCTTCTCAAGCCAGATACGTGGTTGGCTATGAACAAGTCCAACTACGTCATGCGGATTGAGTCTGTGGAAGACGACGTTGACGATCAGGGTAACAAGCTCCTAAAGATCAAAGGCCGTGACATTCTGGCGATTCTCCTAGACAGAATGTACATAATGCCTCCTCCAGGCCCAATCGTGGCGAATCCGGCTACAGTTGCTCGCGGCATGTTCCATATTATTTGCGTAGAGGGTTCTATAGATCCTGGGGATATTATTCCTGGGATCTATGAAGGTACGTTCATGCCAGCCTCTACGATTACAGAACCCGTCGACCCAATCACGCTCAATATAGATCCCACGACTCTGTATGACGCAATCGGAACGAATGTTCTGGCTCCGTGGGATCTAGGTGCACGAATGCTTAGGCAGGAAAGCACCGGGACAATCTTCTTCGACATCTACTCTGGAAGCGATAGGACATCAGACCAAACGGTTCTTCCTGCTGTAGTTTTCGCTCCCCAGTTGGACAACTTGCAGAACACGTCGGAGATCACGACCATTGACACGGCCAAAAACGTCGCCTATGTTCGTACACCCGGTCAACCGTTGCAAATTGTATATCCTGCCGACGTAGACCCTACAACAAACGGGTTTGAGCGCCGGGTCTTGTATGTGGACGCTAGTGATATCACGACAGACAACACCACAGATATACCATCTGCATTGATACAAAGAGGTTTGGAGTCTCTAGCCGCCGCCAGAACAAACTTTCTGTTCGACGGTGAAATCTCACAATCCAGTCAGTATATCTATGGCCGGGACTACAATCTTGGCGATATGGTGGAGTTGCAGAACGAAGACGGTGTTCAGTCGGATATGCGCGTCACAGAGCAGATATTCACCGAGGATGGTAATGGGGAACGTTCGTACCCCACCCTTGCTAGTTTCGCAACCATCAACACCGGCTCCTGGATTTCCTGGAACAACAACAAGGCTTGGGCAGATCTCGACTCTGACACTACGGACGTCTGGGGTAACCAGCCCTGATATTCGCAAAGGAGGTTTGACATGGCTGTTGGCGATCAGGCAACGGCAGCAGGATACGACACTGTCCCGGACACCGGAGAAGAAGGACGTGTTCGTTGGGGCGCTCGTGAGATTAATCGTACGCGCGATTATATTGCCGCTCTTCTTGCGATGGTTCCTGTTGGAAAAGCTGGTTTTCGCACGGCTGCTGGAATTTCCTCTGGAACGGCCAGTCCGTCTGGCGGGAACGACGGCGATATTTACTTCAAAATCATCAGCTAGGGTCGCCCATGACAGACTACACGAAGTCTACGGGCGGCACGGGCACGATGATGATTCGAGACGGTGGAACGACTGTAGAGTTCTGGATCAACTCAGGGAACTCTACAACGTTCGATAATGAACTCCCTTGGGCTTATATCGTCAATGGCGTGACAAGCCCTTGGGAGTCGTTCCGTTACAACGCTGGCGCGGGCTGGCAACGTCTCGGATCTTGGAGTGTGACTACCAACCAAACAGTCACATTCAAGCTCAACGACACAGGAACTGCTGGCTTCGGAGGACCGACGACATTCAGTCATGCCATTGTGCGTACGACTGTGCCGTCAGCTCCGGGACAACCAGTCCTGTCAAATATCACACTGGATACTGTTACTGTATCTTGGTCTGCACCGAGCAACGGTGGATCTACGATCACAGGGTACGTAATCGGGTATGGAACGAGTTCGACGACTGCGACAACGCAGGTCAACGAGTCAAAATCGCCTGTGGTAATCGGCAATCTTGCTATGAATACCACTTACTACTTCTGGGTTCGAGCAAAAAACGCTGTTGGTTTGAGTGCTTGGTCTAAACCGGCAAGTGCAAAAACATATTTGGGTGTGTACGTCAACGTCAACGGCATCTGGAAGCCCGCAATTCCGTATGTGAGAACCGGGGGTGTTTGGAAACAGGCGCAACCGTGGGCTCTCAAGTCGCCAATACTACAGGGCGGAAGTCCGCCACAAGGTGGAGGTGGGCCAGTCCCGGCATAAGAAAGGTCATCCGTGGATTCTTGGCTGTTCCACGCATTCGTCATCATATTCGGTTCGATGTTGGGCTCAGGTGGCTTCTGGGCTTGGCTTCAGAAGCGAGAGCGCAGGAAGAGCGGCACCGTTCAGCTCTTGATGGGGGTTGCGTACAGGGAAATCACCACACTGGGGATTCAGTACATCGATCGTGGGTCCATTACAATGGACGAATACAAGGACCTGCGCAAGTTCTTCTACGATCCATATCGTTCGCTTGGCGGTAATGGGGTTGCCGAACGAATCATGAACGAAGTAGAAATGCTTCCAATCCGATCTCACGAAGAGCATTCGGAGATATTCAAGAACCCGGAAAGGGTAATAAGTAATGTCCGTGTCTTCTCCCGCTCCAGCTCCTAGCAAGAAGCCGCTCATGAGCAACAAGATGTACACCATCCTGAAGCACGTCGCGATGATCGGCCTCCCGTTGGTGGCGGCGTTCTACGGTGTGGTCGGCAAGACGAACAACTGGCCCGATGTGGACCAGGTCATGTCGTCCGTCGCGTCCGCGAACATGGTCCTGGGTGTCCTCCTGGGCTACTCCTCGGCGACCTACAACGCCAGTGAGTCCAAGTACGCAGGGATCATCGAGGTGGCGGAGACCGACGCCAAGAAGATCTACACTCTCATCGTCAACGGTGAGGTCGAGCAGCTTGCGGGTATGGCAGAAGCGACGTTCAAGGTGAAGCCTTCGGCCACGCCAACGCCCCCGATTCCCGCCACTCCGGCTGATGCGAACGGTACTGCCATCTCGGAGCACGGGGCTTCAGTTCCTCCCTCCAGCTAGCCTTTCAGGGCCTCGCAGAAAATACACCGGCTATAGTGAGACCCCTACGAAAGGAATTGTCATGAACGTCCCGTTCTTCAACAACAAGCCCAACGCCCTCGATGTCGCCATCGAAGAGAACCTCGCCCAATTGAAGGAATTCGAGCCCGGTACCAAGCAGTACGCGGCCGTCCACGCCCAGATCGTCCAGCTGCAAACGCACAAGGAGAAGACCGCTCCCAAGCGCATCAGCCCCGACGTTCTGGTCGCAGGCGCCGTGAACATCCTCGGCATCGTCTTGATCCTCAAGTACGAGAAGCTCGACATCATCACGTCGAGGGCGATCGGCTTCGTGAAGAAGATCGTCTGACATACATTTCCCCGCCGGAAATCACACAGAAAGGTCGTGTAAGAACTAACAACTCTTACACGGCCTTTTTGTTTTTGCCTTTCGCAAGGATTACACGGCCTATTATGAGACCCCTACCCCGAAAGGCTTAACTATGAAGAAGTTCATGAAGCTTTGCACTGTCGCTACGATTAGCAGCTACATCGGAGCCAACATCGGAATCGCTTTCTACCAACTGGAGAAGACCAAAAGCCAGCGCGCATCCAAGCCTGAGTTCAAGAAGACCCCTGACCTCAAGGCCGACCTGCGTGCTCGCCAGTACGCCCTCAACAAGGTTGTGAGCAGGATGATGAACGGCTACTACGATGCAGAAACCTCGTACGAGCAGATGAAAGCCGATTACGAATTCGCCATAATGGAAGCCAAGTTCAACGAGCAGTAGTCTCCAGCCTAAATCCCTACACGGGGTTTAGGTTTTGGTCTCGCAGAAAATACATGGGTTATTATGAGACCCCTACCGAAAGGTAAAACCCATGTCCAAGTCCACGAAGCTGACCATCTTTGGCGCTGTCGTCTACGTTACTGCAACCGTCGTTGCCATCCGCAAGATCGAGGAGAGGAAGGTCCGTGCCATAAAGCTTACCCATCGTAAGCTGGAGGACACGATCCACCACAACTCGTTCAAGAACGGATGGGACGCTGGCTTCAGCTACGGACGACGCGCCGAGGCTCTGGAGCGCATCGAGAAGGCCAAGGAAAAGACCCAAGGTTAATCTCACCAGCCTAAATCCCTACACGGGGTTTAGGTTTTCCTTTCGAGTAGAGGGTCTCCAACTTCTACGATTGGATGCGACGTGAAGATCAAGATCAATGGCGAGAAGTTCCGCAACCACTTCAAGGAGAACTTCGAGGGTTACGCCCTCGGCGCTATCTACGGTGCTGTGATGGTGGGGGTTTACCTCATGGGCAGCAAGGTAGCGGAGAGCAACGTCAAGGTCGGTTTTAAGTTCGGCCAGAAGGCCGGATGGTACAAGGGGTTCGAGGACTCGCTTAGGGAGATCATCGCGAACCACACCGTCGACAAGGGCGAACCGATCCTCTACACGCTCCACGATGGTACGCAGTACCTGATTTCGGCAGCTGCGAAAGAAATCGCCTCCTAACCTCGCACAAAATACATGGCCTTATATGAGACCCCTACGAAAGGCCATGTCATGATTTTCAACAAGCGTGAACTCCGCATTCGTGTCGCCAAGATCGACCCGCAGAGCGCCGAGACCGAGCCGTCGACGGACCTCGTCCCTATTGACCCCGACCAGATCGAAAAGATCGCGCGGAACGTCGTTAGGGACGCGGCCGTCACCATCGGAATCGTCGTTGTTGCCGTCGGCATTGTTACGACTGTTTGTGAGAGCATCATCAAGTCCATTTTCGACTAACCGTCAGTAATGACTCAAAACACCTAAGACCCTAACACGGTCTTAGGTTTTCGTTTTGGAGGTTGCGATGCTCCTCGGATTTAAGCTGGACCGCAAGCCGGTTTACGTGGTCGTTACTGACAACCGTTACGACATACTCGGACCCCTCACTCGACGGAGTGCGCGACTGGTCAGTATCATAAAAAACGCGGGCGGTGTTTCGGATAGCGTTGAGATGGGGGTGTACGAATTCAACGTCAGACGCAAGGGTTTGAAGCAGATCGCATCTCTCATTCGTGTGGAGGATCACGATTAATGAACGACTGGTTCGAGGACTTGAAGCGCACGTCCAAGGAGAATCCTGCGCTTGCGATCGGAGCGATTGCTGCTGCGATCTCGGCCGTGGCAAAGCTGGTTGACGCGGTGGGGCGTTACCAGGGTTCGCGCGGGTACGCCAAGGACGCAGACCGTCGGTACAGGCAGTACAACGGAGGGCCAGACTACAAGCCGCGACGGAAGAAGTAGGTCGCACAAAATACACGGGCTATGATGAGACCCCTATGAAAGGATTCGACATGATCGCAATCATCATGTACCTTGTCATGCTCGTCATCGGAATCCTTATCGGAGCCGTCGCCACAATCTTCTACATGAAGCGTATGTGGGAGAAGGTTGCCAAGGAAGTGCGTGCCGAGCAGGATGAGGCCCGGAAGACTCGATACGACCAATTCTTCAACTAGTCTCTAGCCTAAATCCCTACATGGGGTTTAGGTTTTGGTATCGCACAAATTACACGGGCTATAGTGAGACCCCTACTATATTTGGAGCCCTAATGAACATGCCCGTTCTTAACACCACCCAGTCCTCTTCCCTCGTGAAGGACCTCACGAAGGCGTTTGCCATCAGTGCTGCCGCATCCTTCGGCTCCCTGGCCGGTACGATCATCGTGATGGCCATCACTGCGAAGGTGCTGGAGTACGCGACCGATCGAGCCGACAAGAAGGACGCCCAGATCCAGAAGTAGTCCCTAGCCTATACACCCTAACACGGTGTATAGGTTTTCCTTTCGCCAGCCTCGCAAAAAATACATGCCTTATAGTGAGACCCCTACGAAAGGAATTATCATGTCCTCCAAGAACATCGAGACCCCCGAAGTCGCCACCGCTCCCGAGCAGAACGACGTCGTCGAAGAGATCATCATCGAGAAGCCCTCGAAGCTCACCATCGCCAAGGCCCTCTTGTCCCAGAACAAGAAGGTCGTCGCGGCGGTCGGCATCATCGGCTTGGTCGGTGGTGTGATCCTCGCCGTCGCCATGAACTCCAGCGAAGACAACGAGGAAACCGAGTCCGAGAACACCGATAACCAGATCGAAGCCTAGCCTCATCCCCTAAGACCCTAACACGGTCTTAGGGTTTTCTTTTCGATTTTCAAGCTGCAAAGGGGAGTGCACCATGAAGAAGATCGTAGCCATAACTATGGTCGTGGTTGGGTTGCTTGTTCTGACCGCTTGCGGTAGTACCGCAAGCACCACCAAGATCAGTTCGGCGCCCATGGCGCAGTCGACTTCGTACGACATGAACGGTACGTGGAACCAGACGAACACCACGTCCAAGGCCTTCACGGCGGTCATACACGACACCACGATCGAGATCGACATCGATGGAGACGACACACAAGCCGTCTACTGGATTGGTTCAGTCGGGGGTGGATCGATCAACAATACGCCTACAACTGGGCAGTGGGTTTCCCAGGCTGATGAAGCAGCTATGGCGGATGACTTGCTGGCTTCCCAGGACAAGACCAAGACGTTCACTTTCGACGCGAAAACCCACCAGCTCAGCTTCGAGTTTTCGATGATGGGTGTTTCCGGCACGGTTACCATGGAAAAGAGCTCTGAGTGAATCTCAGCATACTGGCCCATCGAGTTCAGAGACTCGCGGTCGACAACGCGCCTACCATCCTTACGTCCCTTGGTGCTGTAGGGTTGGTGACTACAGCCGTTCTGACGGGCAAGGCCACCTTCAAGTACATGAAGGTCCTGGCTGACGAAGGCTATTACGACAGAAGCTACAAGTTCGAGCGGAGCAAGAAGGAACACTTTAAGAAGGCATGGAAGTGTTTCATCCCCGCTGTCGGAACCGGAGCTCTCTCGCTCGCTGCCATTATCGGCGCGAACCACATCAGCTACCGACGTGCGGTTGCGCTTGCGTCGGCCTACACCATCGCACAGGAAGGATTCAAGGAATACAAGGACCAGGTCATCGAGAAGCTCGGTGAGAAGAAGGAGCAGACCGTACGAGACGCGGTCACGCAGGATCGAATTGCCAAGAACCCGCCGCCCTCTTCGGAGATCTTCTTCGTCGAGGGTAACAACGTCGTATGCGGAGACGCGTGGTCCGGACGATATTTCATCAGCAGTCAGAACAAGATCGAGAAGGCGGTGAATGAGGCCAACGCGGAGATCATCAAGTTCGACTACATCTCGCTCACCGATCTGTGGTCCAAGCTCGGTCTCGAACCGACTTCGGAGTCTGACGAGGTTGGGTGGAATACGGACAACCTGATCGAGATCACGTACAGCTGGGGTCCGACCACAGACGGTCGGCCTTGTATGATGGTGGATTTCGGCAAGACCGTTCCTCTCCGGGGCGTCTACTCGTTTCGCTGACGAGTACGAAGAACTAACCAAACGTTTCCAAGCATTCATCCACGAAGGGCATCACCGAAATGGCTACGAGCAACAAGACCACTCCCGCTGCTGACACCAACGCTGTTGCCGATGAGACGGCGACCGTGATCCCGAACCAGGTGGCGCCGGAGCAGACGGACAAGAAGCCCACCGTTCTGAAGGCCGTCCCGAATGAGGAGGGCGACTTCGAGGCGGACACGGAGTCCTTCGTCACCAAGGCCAAGAAGCTCGTCACGAAGAAGAACGCGGCCAAGATCGGTTCGGTCGCTCTGGCCGTGGCTCTGGCCGCCGCCGTGTACGTCATCAAGAACCGCAAGGTGGTCGTCGAGGCGCCCGAGGGCGAGATCGCCGAGAACACCGAGGCGTAGTCCTCAAAATCAAGTGAGGCAGAATCCGCCGTAAGGGCAGGCTCGGGACCGTTGCAAACGGCGTACCGGATTACCTCAGCGCCACCTGCCGCCTCACACTATTATCAGTCTCCAAATGGATTGGAGATACGAAAGGAAAGATCATGCTCCAGCGCACCATATCCTACACGGACTTCAACGGTCGAAACCGAGTGCAGGAGTTCTACTTCCACCTCAACAAGGCCGAGATCGCCGAACTCGCGTACTCCGAGCGCGGTGGTCTGAAGCGTTACCTCCAGGACATCGTCGAATCCGAGAACGCCGGTGCGGTACTGGCGACCTTCAGGAAGATCATCACCGTCTCCGTCGGCAAGAAGGACGAAGGCGGTAACCTCTTCATGAAGTCGGAGGAGATCACCAACAACTTCCTTCGGAGCAATGCCTTCGAGGAGCTCTTCATCGAACTGGTGAGCGACCCGGAGAAGATGGTCCAGTTCATCCGGGGTATCATTCCAGCTGACATGCTGGCCGATGTGGAACCGGAGGACAAGCACGAGTACTCCACGTCAGAACTCAGGGCGATGACGGACGAGGCGTTCTTTGCCGCTGTCGGTACGGACGAGTCCAAGTGGACCCGAGAGATCCTGATCATGGCGTTCAAGCGTAGGAACGCCCGAGCCGCCTAATCTATTTCTTACAGGGAATCAGCAAGGAACCTGCTCTATCGGCTCCTTTCGCGATAGGGGTCTCACAGGGACCTATTCCGGATGCTTGATTTTAAACGACAGCCGCGTCTTCCGGTCCCACCACCCCGGAAACATGTGCCCTAAACCCAATCGCAAAAAATACATGGGCTATTATGAGACCCCTATGAAAGGATTACCATGTCCAACTTCCAGAAGCTCGTTTTGAAGCTCGCCGTCGGACTCGTCGTTGCCACCCTGATCGGAAAGACCTATCAGGCGGGCAAGACGATCGAGGCAAAAATCGACAGCCTCTGACCTTGACCGTGGATAACTAACACATCGGCTCAAAACTAGAAGACCCTAACACGGTCTTTTAGTTTTTCTTTTGGGGTAAACGTGGACGTAAGTCAATTTCCCAGTAACAGCAGAGACCCAAGGGTTCCCAATCCCGAAGAGCCCAAGAAGACTCCGGTTCTGAAGGTAGTCAAGGGCGAGGTCAGTGTTCAGAAGAAGTCGATGACCACTCGTCTTCTGGACTTCGTGCGGAAGGACTCCAAGGTTATAATCGACAACGTTATCCATGACGTTGTCATTCCGAACATCAAGAGTATGGTTTCGGACTCGGTGAGGGAGTTCACAGACCGCACTCTGTTCGGTGGTGAACGTGGCGCAACACGCCGGTTCACGAACAGGGTCAGCGGGTTCAGCAACGTCGCGAACAAGATCACTACCAACTACCAGCAGTTCGCAACTCCGAACCCCGACCGGGTTGGTTTGAGCGATCGTGCTAGGGCAAATCACGAGTTCGACGAGATCATCATCGCCGATCGAGGGGATGCCGAAGACGTTCTGTACGAGCTCCAGCAGCGTGTCCATAAGTATGGGATTGTGACCGTCGGGGACATGTACCGGATGCTCGACCTGGCGGCGAATCACGCTGACGAGAAGTTCGGCTGGACCGATCTGTCTACTGCGAGGATCAGGACTGTCGGCCCGTCGGCATACAAGCTCGACCTGCCGAAGCCCGAAGTCATCTGACAGGGCTTGACGTGATACGCAACCACGAAAGGGAGGCGCTTAAGAAAGCTTATCCCGGACCGAATTGGGCCTCAAAGGTCGATGGAATGTCAGACAGGCAAGTCTACGCAGTACTCGTTCGTCTGAAGGAAAAAGGAAAAATTCGATGATCAAGCTTTTGATCGGCGTGGCCATTGGGGTTACGCTCAGCAGGACGAGCAGCAACCTGAGCATCCCGCACGCGATCCGCAAGAAGATCGCACACCCGTTGTACAACATCGCCGATCGCATCATCGAGGGCGTTCAGAAGGAGGAGACCGAATAATGAGTTTCAAGGACAAGATCACCAGCGTGGCAGGGCGTCAGCTCCTGACCGCGCAGAAGCATTCCCCGGTATTGATGTTCGGTGCAGGAGTCATCGGCGTCATCGCCACTGTGGTTCTCGCCTGCAATGCCACGCTCAAGATGGAGAGCGTAATGGACGAGGCCGAGGAGAACGAGAAGCAGATCAAGGGGTCTGTGGATAAGCCGCTGGAGGATGGCGGCACATACACGGAGGAGGACGCGAAGAAGGACGGCGTCACCAACAAGATCAAGACCGTCGTGAAGATCGGTCAGCTCTATGCTCCGGCCGTCGGCGTGGGACTGATCTCCATCGGTCTTCTGACCGGTTCCCACATCATCATGCGTCGTCGATATGCCGGTGTGGTGGCGGCATACGCGATCGTCGACCAGAGCTTCAAGGACTATCGAGGTCGGGTCATCGCAGACCAGGGTCGGGAGAAGGACCTGGAGTACAGGTTCGGTTCGGAGACCAAGGAGATCGCCGTCGACACCGACGAGGGTCCGGTTCCGAAGACCGTCAAGATCCTGAGCAAGAACGGGCACTCCATGTATGCCAAGCTCTTCGCCGAGGAGACGAACGAAAACTGGAGCCCGATCAGGATGAAGAACTCGACCTTCATCCAGGCGCAGCAGAACTGGGCGAACAACTGGTTGAACGCTCACGGATATCTCTTCTTGAACGACGTGTACAAGATGCTCGGGTTCGAGCCCACGAGCTACGGTCAGGTCGTCGGATGGGTGAAGGACAACCCGAACGGCGGCGACAGCTACGTCGATTTCGGGATTGTGGACGGGCGGGGCGGACTGGAGTTCGTCGCCGGTGACGAGCGCAGCGTCTGGCTCGACTTCAACGTGGACGGCGTCGTCCTGGACATGCTGGACAACAAGGTAGCGGAGAAGAAGCGCTACCGACTGTAGGAACGGAGGGGTGATGAAGCACTTCCTTTACTTCTTGGGTGGGCTTTCGCTCGGCTGCTTCCTCGGGGTCAAATACTCTGAGAAGCACTTCGAGAGTCTTACTCGCAAGGAGATCGAAGAGGTCAGGCAGCACTTCAAGGCCAGAATCCAAGAGATCGAGGCCGAACACGACGAGGTCGTCAAGCAGAACAACAAGGTCATCAAGCAGCAAGCCAAGAACATCAAGGACGCTGACGTGATGATCCGGGAGACAACCTTGTACGCTGACGAACAGATCAGGGCGGCTCAGAAGGCTGCGGCTGATGCTGCCGGAGAAGCTCTCGCTCGATACGGTCAGACCTCCGAAATCGAGGAGACGACCGAAGAGAGCAAGATTCCCGTTCTCGATTACGACGACGGAATGGGTAACTTCGGATCGGCGGCCAACCTGGCTCCGATCAACGTTCGGGTTGAGGTTCCGGCGATGCCCCTTCTGATCGCCCAGGAAGCGTTCTTCAACACCGATGTCGAGTTCCAGGAGTATCACTACACCTTCTACGCCGGGGACAAGGTTCTGACGGACAAGGAGGAGCGTGAGCTCTCCGAGTCGGAAATCCGTATGCTGATCGGCATGAGCATCAACGAGATGGTCGAGAAGTTCGGGTGGGCACATGACGAGGACGAGGATGTCCTCTACTTCCGGAATTTCCAGATGAAGATGGACGTCGAAATCACACGCAATCAAGGTCGGTACAGCCAGGATGTCATGGGGCTCGGTGGCTAAGTGATCAACGAGCCTCTTGACGGTCTGTACTTCGAATGGCTATACCGTCAAGTCGCTGATCCCAATCTCGCAGATCCTTCCCTTACTTACTGGAAGTTGTTCAAGGTACTCTTCGAGACAGAGTTCCAGTGGTTCATTCCACATGACGACAACCGGTTGTTGGACGGGAAGGAGCTGCGGGTTGAGTTCCTCCACGATCAGCATCTGGAAGCAGAGGCTACAGCGGAGTGGACTGAGATCGGATGCTCCATGCTGGAACTCATGATTGGGCTTGCCCGACGGCTTTCGTTTGAAGCTGAAAGGCAGCCCTTTTATTGGTTCTGGGTCATGGCGAAGAACGTTGGCATCCAACAGTACAGCGACGATTGGCGGCTGCCTGTAAACAGGATCAAGACAATTCTCGATAAGGTAATCAATAGAGAGTATGAGCCCACAGGACGCGGTGGGTTCTTTCCTCTTAAGAACCCGAAACGAGACCAACGACAAGTCGAGCTATGGTATCAACTGAGCGCATACGTTCTTGAACTCGACTAGTGACGAAAGGAGGGTAGATGGATTTCTTCACAATCTGCACCAAAGAAGCACCCGGTAGGGCTGGCAAGGAAGGTGTTCTAGAAGTATACCCCGACTTCGTTGTCGCTAGGTCTAAGGATCTGATGGTCCGAGGACAGGCGTTCTACGCAGTGTGGGACGAGAAACTGGGTCTATGGACCACAGACGATTACGAGGCCCGTAGAGTCGTAGACGAGGCGTTGGAGGCTTATGCCGCCGACCTTCGCGAGAAGGGTATCCCGTGTGTCGTCAAGACCATGGGCTCTTTCGATACGAATCGATGGAACAAGTTCCGTAACTACATGAAGAGCCTGGGCGATAACTCGCACCAGCTCGATGCGAAGATCACATTCGCAGATACCGAGGTGAAACAGAGCGACTACGTTACTCGTCGCTTGGCGTACTCGATGTCTGATGCACCTCATCCTGCTTACGACGAAATCATGTCTACCCTCTACGAACCGGTAGAGCGCGCGAAGATCGAATGGTCCATCGGCGCTATCGTTTCGGGTGACTCCACAAAGCTCCATAAATTCCTGGGTCTGTACGGAGATCCAGGATCTGGAAAGGGCACGGTTCTCGACATCATCGAGAAGTTGTTCCCTGACTACTACACCACGTTCAAGGCGAAAGATCTCGTATCGCGGAACAACAGCTTCGCGACGGCGGCGTTCAAAGATAACCCTTTGATCGCTATCGACTATGACGCCAAGCTGGACAGGGTCAGCGACAACTCACAACTCAACACGATCACGGCGCACGAACCTCTCAGACTCAACGAGAAGTTCAAGCCGGAGTACACGACCAAGATCATCACGTTCTTGATCATTGCAACAAACACCCCGATTGAAATCACAGATGCCAAGTCGGGTCTTCTTCGTCGATTGATTGACGCTGTCCCGACAGGAAACCTGGTGGAGGAGGAACGCTACCAGGTTCTTATGTCCCAGATCGATTTTGAGCTGGGTGGGATTGCTAAGCATTGCCTCGACACTTACCGCAGGATGGGCAAGGGTTACTACAGCACCTACCGCCCGACTCGAATGATGCGCAAGACGGATGAGTTTTATAACTACATCCAGGAGTACTTCGACATCTTCAAGGAGCAGAACGGGACTACTCTTACTCAAGCTTGGACGTTGTACAAGGAGTACTGCGACGACGCCGAGATTAAGTACAGGCTAACCCGTACCAACTTCCGCGAGGAGTTGACCAACTACTTCTCGAAGTTCCACGAACGACACGAAGTCAACGGAACGTGGATGCGTAGCTATTACGAGGGGTTCAAGCCCAAGATCCAGAAGCCTGTACAGAAGAAGGAAGCACCCAAACCTTCGTTTGTGTTGGGTGAAACGACGTCGCTCCTCGACGAGATGCTCTCGAACCAGTTTGCGCAGTACTCCTCAGATCGGGGAATCCCGTCGTCAAAGTGGTCTGAAGCGACGACGACGTTGAGTCAGATCGACACGACTCTGGAACACTTCGTCAAGGTTCCAGAAAACCACATCGTCATCGATTTCGATCTGAAAGGCGAAGATGGGGAGAAATCCCTTAAAAGAAACTTGGAGGCAGCTGCGGTCTGGCCTGCCACCTACGCTGAACTCAGCAAGTCGGGAAGAGGTGTCCACCTTCATTACAACTACGACGGGGGCGACCCTTCTACCCTGGCAACTGGATTTTCTGATGGAATCGAAATCAAGGTCTTCAACGGAAACAGCTCCCTCCGTCGACGACTCACCAAGTGCAACAACATCCCAGTAGCATCCATCAGCAGCGGTCTTCCCTTCAAGGAGAAGAAGCCAGTGCTCGACACCAAGACGTTGCGAAGCGAGAAGGGTCTTCGTGACCTTATCGCACGAAATCTGAGGAAGGAGATCCATCCGGGTACCAAGCCGTCGATCGACTTCATCGACAAGATCCTGAGCGATGCATACGACAAGGGCGAATTCGCCTACGACGTGTCGGACATGCTTCCGGCAGTCATGTTGTTTGCACATCACAGCAGCAACCGTGCGATCGAGTGTCTCAGGATCGTACAGGGGATGAAGTTCAAGTCAAAGGAACCGTCCGGCAATTCCGAAACGTTTGTCAAACCTGCTGACGATCGTCTCGTCTTCTTTGACGTCGAGGTGTTCCCCAACCTCTTCATCATCTGCTGGAAGTACCAGGGCAGCGATACTGTTGTTCGGATGATCAATCCGACGGCAGTAGAAGTCGAAGCACTGTTCACCTTCAAGCTTGTCGGCTTCAACAACCGCAGGTACGACAACCACATTCTGTGGGCTCGATTCTTGGGGTACAGTCTCCAACAGCTGTACGAGCTCTCGAAGAGAATCATCGCCAAGGATCAGACCGCATTCTTTGGCGAGGCTTACAACCTCTCATATGCAGACATTCATGATTTCGCGTTCATCAAGCAGACGCTGAAGAAGTGGGAAATCATGCTCGGTATCCATCACATGGAGCTGGATCTCCCGTGGGATGAACCGGTCCCCGAAGACCTGTGGTTCAAGGTCGCGGACTACTGCGCGAACGACGTCAACGCTACCGAAGCCACCTTTGAGGCTCGTAAGGGTGACTTCGTTGCCAGGCAGATTCTGGCGGACCTGAGTGGCTTGACGGTCAACGACACCAATCCTGCTCATACTGCTAAGATCATCTTCGGTAGCGCCAGCAAGCAGCAGGTTCGCGACGAGATGGTGTACACCGATCTCAGTCTACAATTCCCAGGTCACAAGCACGTATCTGACGAAGGGGTACTCTGGACGGACGGTTACGTCTATGACTTCGGTAAGAGCACATACCGAGGCGAGACGGTCGGCGAAGGCGGTTACGTGTACGCCGAACCCGGGATGTACAAGAACGTCGCTGTTCTGGACGTCGCATCCATGCACCCGCATTCAATCAAGGCACTGAATCTGTTCGGCGATTTCACTCCGAAGTTTGTCGAACTCATGGACGCGCGTCTGGCGGTCAAGTACGGTGACTTCGAAGCCGGAAAGTCTATGTTCGGCGGGAAGCTCACCCCTTACCTCGAAGCCATCGAGGCAATTGAGGATGATAAGGAACGGAAGAAGGCGTCCAAGTCTCTTCAGGACGCTCTGAAGCTGGCGATCAACACCGTCTATGGTTTGACGGCTGCCACATTCGACAGCATCTTCCGCGACCCGCGAAACGTCGACAACATCGTCGCTAAGCGTGGTGCGCTGTTCATGATCGACTTGAAGAACTACGTCCAGTCACTCGGATTCCAGGTCGTCCACATCAAGACCGACTCGATCAAGATCCCCGATGCAACGCCGGAGATCATCAAGCAGGTCGAGGAGTTCGGCGAGGGCTACGGCTACACGTTCGAGCATGAGGCTACGTACGACAAGCTATGCCTCGTGAATGACGCGGTCTATATCGCCAAGAAGCACGTTCCGGTCAAGCACATCAAGCCGGACAACGAGGCACAGATCCTATTCGACGTCCAGTGGGACGCAGTCGGTGCGCAGTTCCAGCACCCGGTGGTCTACAAGGCGCTGTTCACCCATGAGCCGCTGGACTTCAACGACCTGTGCGAGACCAAGCAGGTTTCCAAGGGTGCAATGTACTTGGACTTCAACGAGTCTGAGGCGACGCCGTCTACGCCCTTCAGGGGTATGCACTTCGTCGGTCGCTCCGGGCTGTTCGTCCCTGTTCACCAGTCAGCTGGTGGGGCAAAGCTCGTCCGCGTTCTTCCCGACAACGGCAAGCCCTACTCGGTCTCTGGCGCCAAGGATTATCTGTGGCTCGAAGCCGAGATGATCAAGACGCTGAACCCCGAACTGGGGAAGTGGACATTCGACGAACTGGTCGGACTCAATGGTCCCGACGTTACAAACATCGTCGACGTCAGGTACTACGAAAACCTCGTGAATGATGCTGTCCAGACTATCAGCAAGTTTGGCGATTTCGACGAGTTTGTGGTGTGAACGAGGACATACGCAAGAAGGCATATTCGTTCGGTCGTGCAGTTCGGCGTCTTGAATTCAAGAAAGGAAAGGCGTCAGAATTGCAGGCCGTTCGAGCCGAGTGGTGGGAGTTCACGAAGAGCCTCGACGAGGAGAGCCGTCGGGGTGCTTATCGTGCGTACAACGATGGATACGTCAGTCCAGGTCGGTAAAAACCCCGGGAGGGAAAAATGACCACGACCAACTGCCCCTATTGCATGGGGCTCGATCACGATTGTATCCACTGCCGGGGAACTGGGAAGGTCGAAGTTCCCAATCCTCTGCCGCCGAAACCGAAGAGGTAGAAACAATGGCACGAATGGTGGGTCCGAGCTGTCACGAAGGCCCTGGAGGGCGTGATTGCGCTTGCTGCAACGTTCCTCCGGGGAAAAACCGCCGGACCCGCCGTCGTGCTGTTAAGCGCAGCGAACGTCAACAGTGGAAGCGATCTCTGGAGGAGTAATGCGAGTTCCTTTGTACGGTGTTCTGAAGGACGGCCAGCGTTACGTCGTAGGAGTCATCGAGGTCAAGGACGACGAGGCCGAGGTCGATCTGTCCAACGGCACCATCTTGGCGAAGTTGCTGTACTCCCAGCTTCAGCTCTTCGCCGATCTCCAGAAGAAGGCCAACCAGCCGGAAGCGTACCACGAGGCCTACCAGAAGGCCGTGAAGGACAACACCTACAAGGTGATGTTCGGAGAAGACCGCGAGTAATAAAGTGAGGGCGGGGAACTAGGAAACTGGAACCCCGCCTTCTTTCCACCATGAATAAGGATCAAGTAGTGAAGATCTCTGAGGACAACCGAGGTAACTTCGTCCTGGAGGATTGCGAGCGGCTCTACTACCGCAACTTCCAGGGTCGAGTGGAGAAGTACAACGAAACCGGCAAGAAAAGCTTCACCGTTCGTTTCACGGACGAGGAAGCGGCGTTGATGCTGGCGAACAAGTGGAACGTCAAGAGCAAGCCTGCGCGTGAAGAGGGCGAGGCCGCTTGGCACACCATGCACGTGGCCGTCAACTTCGAGAGCAAGAACCCGCCGCGAATCATCATGCTCACGTCCAAGGGACGAACGCAGCTGGACGAGCAACTGTGTGGGCTGCTCGACTTCGCGGACATCAAGTACGCAGACATGATCATCCACCCGCACGACTGGACGGTCAACGGGAACACGGGACGCAAGGCGTATCTCCAGTCGATCTACGTGTGGATCAACGAGGATGTACTGGAGCTGAAGTACCAAGACGTGCCGGAGATCGGTGCGGGGGAACAGCAAGAGCGGCTGGCCATTCCGGCTGAGCCGTACCTGGAGATCGTCGACGGGGAGGTTGAGTTCTAAAATGCTGTGGCTCTTCATTGGTGCAGATCTGGTTCTGGCGGCGGCCGTGTTCTGGGCGATAGAGCTGGACATCAAGGCGCTGGAAGCCGCCAACAAGGCCTCGTCCTTCACGAAGAAGAAGGTCTTGCACGTGTTCCCGCTCATTGTCATCAGCCGCGATGACCTCAAGAACAAGATAGTCGACAAGATCGAGAAGAACGACAAGAAGCGAGCTCAGTCCGGCGGAAAGCACAGGTACGTTCACCCCTAGCAGAAGGTGAGTGTCATGAGCAACAGCGTTACTGACTACGTTCTCCACAACAAGATCGCGGACGCCAAGTGCGTCGTCCTCGAAGACATCGAGGGTATCGCGAAGTGGTGCGAGGGCGAGATCGGAGTGTCGCACGAAGTGGGCGGGGAGGGTCAGACCTACATCCAGGTTGACGTGAAGCACCTCCCCCCCGGACCGCTCAACCGCGCATACGTCGGAGACTGGATCATCACGAATGAGATCGGGTACAAGATCTTGTCCGACGAGGAATACCGCAGCATCTTCCGAGTCGTCACGATGAACCGAGAGAAGTTCGCCAAGACGCTTCGTCTCGTCAGGCTGGCGATGATAGAGCAGGATGCGCACACTCTTCATCACGGCGAGAAGGACATGGCGCTTGTCGCCGAAGACATCGCCATTCGTATTATGGAATTGGACTAGGTGGGGAAGATGGACAAGAACGAGAAGTTGTTCGAAGTCAGCGAAGTGGTGTTGCAGGCCGTCAGGGCCTTCGGCAACAACGTCCGTGATGACGACGGATGGATCAACGAGGACAGCGCGCAGATCCTTGCTCGTACCGCTTCGGAGAAGATCCTGAGCGTCCTGGAGCCCGTCGAGGACGAGGTCATCAGCATCCCATTCGAGGGTGACGACTGGATCGGGAAGTACTACGAGATGAACCCGGTCGAGGAGGACTTGCTTCCCTCGGGGCATTTCCTGTCGCAGGGGATGAAGGTCGTTCCGGAATCGTCGATGAACCGGATCGACATCTTCGGCGACATTCCTCTTTCAGCCGGAGACATCTTCCGAGCTCGCAAGCAGAATCGCTGGTTCACCGTCAGCCACATCGTAGCGGACGACAACGGCGACATCATCCATTTCGTGGGGACCTACGAGGACGGCGTCAAGCGTAAGTGGTCCACGGACGCCAACTTCGCGTGGATCTACAAGCTGGACAGCGTTCCGGACGACCCCCACCGCGAGTATATGGAACGGGCCGATACCAACCCCGATGCACAGTGGATCACGCTCGCCCCGAAGAAGGAATTCGTGCAGGCGGCCATGTGGAAGCAGCATCTCTCCGAGGACTAGCGCGGGGATAGGGGCGCGGGGCCAGGGGTTGAAAAACCTCGGCCCTGCCTCCGTTCGTTCCATCTAACTAGAAAGGAACAACCATGATATTCGACGAGCTGCTGATGGAGTACGCCGAGCAGGGGATTCACTTCCGTGCGTGGCCCACGATCGAGCACGCCGAAGACGAGACCGTCAACATGGCGGCGGTGATCGAGGAGCCCATCAGTGGGGTTCAGACCGAGACCTTCGACGTCGTTCAGGACTGGAAGGACGAGGACTACGACGACAGTTGGATCTCGGACGTCACGAAGATCCTCTCAGCCGTAGACGACCACTCGCCTCTGCCTGAGGAAGAGCCGGAGAAGCCGGTAAGGCAGCGTAGCACCAGCAAGACGAACAAGAACAGCAACCGGGGGCGGCGCCAGAGAAACAATCATAAGATACCGGCCTAGGGCCGTTCAGAGCCGCTAAGAGCATTTGGCGGCTAACCCACAGGAGTTGAGCATGGTAGTAAACCTGTACCCCCACCAGATCAAGGCCGTCGAGGAACTCGATAACGGTAAGATCCTCGAAGGCGGGGTTGGGTCTGGGAAGACGCTTACAGCAGTTGCTTACTACATGCAGCGTGAAGCGCCGAAAGACGTCTACGTCATCACCACAGCCCGGAAGAGAGATGATCTCGACTGGGAGACGGAGTTCGTGAGGTTTGGCGTTGGGGTAAAAAGGGACGCTACAGTAGCGGGTGTACTTCGTGTGGATTCGTGGAACAACATCGCGAAGTACAAGAACGTCAGGGATGCCTTCTTCATCTTCGACGAGAAACGTCTTGAGACGGGCGGCGAATGGTCGAAGGCATTCATCTTCATTGCTAAGCGAAACAACTGGATTGTTCTCACTGCGACGCCTGGAGACACGTGGATGGATTACGCCACGGTCTTCATCGCTAACGGGTTCTATCACAACAGGACCGAGTTCAAACGAGAACACGTGGTTTACAACACCTTCACAAAGTTTCCGAAGGTGGATTACTACATCGGTGTGCCCAAGTTGATTCGATTGCGGGATCACCTGTTGGTCCACATGCCTTACGAAAGACATACAGTAAGGCACACCGAGATCATAGACGTTGGCTATGATCAGGAAATGTATGATCAGGTCATCAAGAAGCGTTGGAACGTCTACTACGACACCCCGGTGAAGAACGTTGCAGAACTGTTCTACACTGCTCGGAAAGTCGTGAATACGGATCCGTCTCGTTTGGACGCGGTCCGAGAACTGATCAAGAAACACCCTCGCTTGATTGTGTTCTACAACTTTGATTACGAGTTAGAACTACTCCGAACACTGGCCGAAGAGATCCCAACTTCGGAGTGGAACGGTCACAGGCACCAAGCTATTCCAGAAACCGATCGGTGGCTATACCTGGTTCAGTATGTAGCCGGTGCTGAGGGTTGGAACTGTACGAGCACTGATGCGACAGTGTTTTACTCACTGACGTATTCGTACAAGACGTGGCATCAAGCACACGGTCGTATAGATCGTCTCAACACTCCCTTTACGGACCTCTACTACTATGTCCTGCTGGCGAGTGCGACGATCGACGGGGCCGTAAAGAAGGCGTTGGACAACAAGCGGAACTTCCACGAAAGATCATTTGTCAAATCCGCTACTGTGAGTCACCGACCAAAACTCCACCATACAGCGGATGATCTTGGTGGGAACGGGAGTCGCAGCCTTTCCACGGTTTAAATGTCCGTTTTGTAGGCCTCCTACTGTCACTTTGTCACTTTCAACAATACTTCTTACGCGGGAGTAATTTTCAATATCTAGATACTGAAAAAAGAAAGTTAGAAAGAAGTCGCTCTCCAAAGTGACAAAGTGACAGCGAGGTCAGTACGTCCCAATCCGATCAGCGGCGCACCTTATTGTACCAATTGTAGGCCACCAGTACCAAGGAAGCGAGAGCTCTCCCCACCATGTACGAAGAGTGGCGTTCGATAGAGGCTTTCCCGGGTTACTCCGTCAGCGAGATCGGGCTCGTCCGTAACGACGACTCCAACCGCTACATGACGATGTGTGTCAACCAGGCAGGCGTAGTCCATGTTGGTCTCACGAGGAATCGAATCCAGTACAAGCGTGCTGTTGCTTTGTTGGTGGCAACAGCCTTCGAGATAGCTCGGCCGTTCGAAACCTGCGACGTCCCGATCAACCTCGATGGCAACCGGTACAACAACAACGTCAATAACCTTGCGTGGCGGCCCAAGTGGTTCGCCACCAAGTACTTCAACCAGTTCTTGGGCGTGCCGCTCAACACATACAGGCCCGTTAAGGATGTGGAGACCAAGGAGCAGTTCTACAATGCGTGGTCGGCAGTTGTCAAGTTCGGATTGCTCTATCGGGACATTATGCTCTCGACCAAAAGCACGGCAACTGTGTGGCCTACGCATCAGAAGTTCGAACTGGTAGCGTAAGCCACAGATACTGAAAACAGATACTACATCGCTTAAATCACACGGCATATAATAGAGGGGTAGGATACGATTCCAGGATAGGAGCGCACAGGTGCTAGAACGAAAGTACCAAGCAGAACTGATTAAGACGCTCCGAAAGATGTTTCCTGGCTGCTACATCCTGAAACTAGATCCCGGTTATCTTCAAGGCGTCCCCGATCTCTTGATTCTTTATAGGGATCGGTGGGCGGTCCTTGAGGTTAAGAAGGACGCCAAAGCGCCGGAGCGTCCTAACCAGGGTTACCATGTCCAGACGATGAATAACATGTCATTCGCGGCGTTCATCTACCCTTCCATCGAAGAGGCTGTACTCAGTGATCTTCAACGATCATTCGAAACTTGCGGGGACGCACGCATTTCTTAGTGCGAGTAACTACTACTGGATCGGCTACAGCGAAGACAAGCTGGAAGAGTACATCAGTACCGCTCAGGCAGCCCGTAGAGGCACCGAGATGCACGAACTGGCTTGCCGGTTGATCCGGATGGGTGTGGAGCTTCCTGACGTCAGGAAGACCATCAACATGTATGTGAACGACGCCATCGGTTTCAAGATGGAGCCAGAAGTAGTGTTGTACTACTCTCCGTTTTGTTACGGAACTGTAGACACCATCTGCTTCCGAAAGAACACGCTTCGAATCCATGATTTGAAGAACGGGAAGAACAAAGCATCCGAGAAGCAACTGTATGTCTATTCGGCCATGTTCTGTTTGGAATACGGGTTTAACCCGCAGAAGATCGAAACGATCCTTCGGATTTATCAGAACAATGACGTGTTCGAACACCTGGCTGAACCAGACTACATCGAAGCTATCATGGCGAAGATCGTCGCCTTCGTTAAGCGGATCGAAGAGCGAAGCAAAGAAGCAGAATTGTAAGGGGTGACACTTTGGACATCGATGAATCGGCTCACTTGCAGCATTACGGAATTCTTCGTAGGTCAGGTCGTTACCCTTGGGGGTCCGGTAAGACGCCTGAAGAGCGTGCTCGAACCTTCCAGGGGATGGTGAAGGAACTCAGAGCACAGCGCTTCGAAGACGGCTCCAAAATGACGGATGTCGAGATCGCTCGTGGCTTTGGTATGTCCAGCAGCGAGTTTCGCGATACGGTAACACTCGCGTCGGATGCTAGAAGACAAGCCGACATCAACATGGTCCAACGCCTTGCGGACAAGGGCATGTCTAACGTCGCCATCGCCAAGCGCATGGGCATTGGTGAATCACAGGTTCGTGCTCTTAAACAGCCAGGCGAGCTAGATAAGACTCAAGTCACCAAGAATACAGCAGACATCCTGCGAAGCGAAGTCGACGAGAAGAGTTACATCGATGTCGGCGCTGGTGTCGAGATTCACATGGCCGTCAGCAAAGAGAAGTTGAAGACCGCAGTAGGTGTGCTAAAAGCTGAAGGCTATAAAGTCTACACTGTAAAGATCCCTCAGCTCGGAACCAACCACGAGACTACTCTGAAGGTTCTGGTAGGACCTGAAACCGACTACAAGGAACTGCTTCGAAACCAGGATAAGATCACTCCGCCCCTGGTTTTCAGTACCGACAACGGACGAACCTTCAGCAAGATCCAGCCGCCGATTTCGATCGACAAGAGTCGTGTTGCAGTTCGATACGCTGAACAAGGCGGCAAAGACGCTGACGGTGTGATCTATGTCCGTCCCGGTGTTGACGATCTCACACTCGATGGGGCGTCTTACGCCCAGGTTCGTGTTCTGGTTAACGGCACACATTACCTTAAGGGTATGGCCGTCTATAAAGACGATCTGCCTTCTGGGGTCGACCTCATGTTCAACACGAACAAGAGCGATACCGGGAACAAGCTAGACGCCCTCAAGCCAGCAAAAACTGAAGATGAGAATCCGTTTGGGTCGGCAGTACGACAAATCCCCAAACTGGACGAGAACGGCAAAGATATCCCGAACACTGTCCGGTCCGCGATGAACATTGTGAACTCGGAAGGTGACTGGGAAAAGTGGTCTAAAACTCTGTCGTCACAGATGCTGTCGAAGCAGAGTAACAAGCTGGCAAAAGAACAGTTGGGTTTGGCCTTCGAAAGCAGGCGAATTGAGCTCGACAAGATCAAGGCACTCGATAACCCAGGCGTGAGAAAGAAGCTTCTTCAGACTTATGCTGATGGAGCTGACGCATCGGCTGTGCACCTCAAAGCCGCTGCACTACCCAAGACCGCGTCGCACATCATACTCCCCGTCGACTCGATGAAGGAGAATGAGGTCTACGCACCCAACTACCATGACGGAGATCTTGTCGTTCTGATTCGTCACCCGCATGGTGGTCCTTTCGAGATTCCCGAGCTTAGGGTCAACAACAAGCATCCAGAAGCAAAAAAGTTGATCGGCCCAAACGCCAAGGATGCAATTGGAATCCATAGTTCGGTTGCAGAAAAGTTGTCTGGAGCTGACTTCGACGGCGACACGGTTCTCGTAATTCCGAACAACGATCGAAAGATCAAGACTGCTCCGTCGCTAGAGGGCTTGAAAGACTTCGATCCGAAGCACGCATACCCTTACTACGAAGGTATGCGAGTCATGAAGAAGTCCGAAACAGGACTTGAGATGGGCTTGATTTCAAATCTCATCACTGACATGACTACAAAGGGTGCACCTAAAGAAGAGCTCGAACGTGCTATCCGTCATTCGATGGTGGTTATCGATGCCGAAAAGCACAAACTGAACTACAAGCAGTCCGAACTCGACAACGGTATCGCGAGTCTTAAGAAGCGTTATCAGCCTACTGGCGGTGCTTCCACGCTCATCTCAAGATCCAAGTCGCCAGTTCGACCGCTAGCTAGAAAAGTACGGATCGATCCGGAAACGGGCAAGAAGGTTTATGAATACACGGGCGAGACCTATGACAAGGTCACGACCAACAAGCGTGGCGAAGAGGTAGTCAAGACACTTCCCAAACTGTCTCGGGAAAAGTCAACGAGAATGGAAGAAGCTGACGACGCTCACACCTTGTCGTCAGGTACTCCGATCGAGGAAATCTACGCCGATCACGCGAACAAGATGAAATCGCTGGCCGACGAAGCTCGAAAGGAACTCCTTGCTACCAAAACCGTACCTTATTCGCCGAGCGCCAAGGTGAAGTATGCTAAAGAAGTTGAGCGACTCGACGCGGCCCTTAATCTTGCGCTGAGAAATGCCCCCCTTGAACGACAAGCGCAAGCTATTGGGAACGCCGTCGTCAAGCAGAAGATGGCAGCCAATCCAGACATGGACAAGGCTGAGATAAAGAAGCTTAGAAACATGGCGCTAGAAACAGCCCGTGCCAGAACACAAGCTGGAAAAGAAAAGATCAAGATCTCCGACGAAGAATGGGAAGCCATTCAAGCCGGTGCTATTACCAACCACAAGTTGGAACAGATCCTTGATAACGCTGATCTGGACAGGGTTAGGGAGTTGGCAACTCCTAAGAAGCAGAAGTTGATGACGGATTCTAATAAGACCCGTGCTCTTGCGCTGCTTCGTAGTGGCTATACGAATGCTGAAGTTGCTTCTCATCTTGGTGTGTCCGTGTCTACTTTGATGCGCGCACTTCGTGGTGATGATGGTGATGGATGATGGATGAAGCTGAGTACATGCTCACTACAGTCGACAATCCATACAGTCCAGTAACTCAGTTCAATGAGTGGCGTAACTGGGATGAGACTAAGAAGTACTACACTCTGTCCTATCTAGCACGCATCACAAAGACATCTCACGAACTGTCTGATGCAGATCAAGCTGTTGCACTCAATCAGGCAATGGATGAGATCGTGTACGAGAACAACAAGTTGTACAAGAAGGTTCTCGTTCCACCAAGTAGTGGTGAACAATAGCATCTCTATGTTGTTGGCACCGCACCCATACTAGCCTGTGGTCGGTCGTTCGATCAGTCAACGTTTGTTGTTCTGAACTTTGATTGGTTGTTCGGTCGATCACAGTCTAGTCTGTGGTTAGCATGGATTCTTAAATTTCATAACACAATGAGCTTCGAGTTTCCAAGGGTCCTCCATAAGGCTTGAGGATGGGGGAGGGGTCTCGCAAATTATGACCCCCCTATGCATCGCCTGGCCACCAAAAATATCCCCGGAGGGACTTTTTGTGCAAACAATCCATCCCGCCCCCCCCCGAAAACCCCCCC
>Ga0310811_10000695_pt1 | contig 42994 bp, 28 predicted proteins | sample YCmetagenome_FD_207642 | JGI IMG/M metagenome (GOLD analysis project Ga0310811, IMG submission 207642) | Soil microbial communities from experimental microcosm in Duke University, North Carolina, United States - YC | ecosystem: Engineered > Artificial ecosystem > Soil microcosm > Unclassified ...
TTAACGTTTCATTTTTCGTTGGCGGAGTGTCGAGCGCTTTGTTAAAGGCTTCCCACTGCTCATCGCTAAGACAGAACAATCTCCGCTCCAGCATTGCCTCCTGTGCTGCTCGATACGCCGCATCTAGCATGAAGGCACTGCGACTCTTGCCACAAAGATTCGCAGCCGTATCGATGAGGTCGAGCTGTTTTGGCTCAATTCTCATATTTACGACTTCGGAGCGCTGACGCTTTTGGGTTCTATCAGGTGCTGCCATAGCTACTCGGAACGCCTGTTACTGGCTAAATGTAATTACATTGTATATACGAATTGCCGAAAAGAGTAAGGGCACGACATTGTCCATTGGTGTCAACTTAAGGGAATGATGCCCAGATTTGCTGAGAGCGAGCGAGATTGTCTCGATGTCGCTTGCGCTCAGCTTTTACCAAATCTAAAAGTTTGTAGTGTTCGACCAAATAGGTCACCACATCAGTACTATCTCCCCGCAAGAAGGCACGAGCAAAGTGATACAAGCCTCGAAACACCATCTCTACTGAGATGCGTTCTTTGGGTTGATTAAGAGCCACGGCTACTTGAGAACATAAGTCATTGAGGACAGCATAAAATATCCAGGTGGCAAAGATTTGAATCTGTACCCCATTAGTGCCACCAACCCACAGATAAGCTAAGCCCAACAAACGTTTAGTCAATAAAAAAGCCTCTTCAATCCGCCAACGGCGACGGTAAAGTTCACAGACTTGTTGGGCAGATAACTGCTGTGGGTCAAGAACATTAGTTAGGTAGTAGTACCAAGTTTTTCCCCACAGCACCGAAGTAGGCGATCGCGCAATTTCTGTGATGTTTCTACATCACGTAGAGGCTTAAAACTACCTGGACTCAGCCAGGAGAACAACAGAGATTCTATTTGTTCAATTGCAGGCGCTGGAAGCTGCGTCTGATGACGCCGATCTGGATTTCCCCAAGTAGAAGGACGCTTTTGACTCATACACACAGGAGACTTTTAGCTCAAGCCGACATGGGTTTTACTACTTTATTGCTGTTTAAGCTGAGTCTCCTTACTCCACTCCCCCTGCTGTGTTGGTGTTTTTGCGATCGCACTCGTTCTCAGCAGTGTTCGCACTCGTTCTCGGCAGCGATCGCACAGGGTAACTTCCCTTAAGTTGACACCAATGGACATTGTCGTGCCCCTACCATCATGCCCAGATAAAACTCGCGCGGGATTAATACCGCTCCCAAGGCGGCTGGAACCCGCGCCGCTTCAGAATATCCACCTCTACCTCCTGGATGCGATGATCCAATTCAGGATTGGTCTTCCCAGACTGCGCTTGCTGTTCCGCATTGATTTCCTTGAACTGCTCCAGTGCCGTAAAGCGCTGGTCATCCGCAACATTTAGCTCAGCCAAGTTGGTACGGGCGATTAAGTTTTTCGGCTCAATCTCCAGTACCCGCTTATAAATTGACCTCGCCTCAGCAAATTTCTGCTGAGTAAAGCGAACGCCTCCCAAACCCAAGAGCGCTCCCGTATTATTCGGTTCCCGCTGCAAAATCTCTTGGTAAGAACGGCTGGCGAGTTCATAATCCTTCAGCGCCGTTGCTAAGTCAGCCTGGACGAAGTAAGCCCCAATATTATTTGGGTTACGGGCAATTAACTTCGCTACCTCTTCCTTCGCCGCTAAGGGATCGCGCTTGGCAATCACCTGAAGCCTGCGAAGTTGTACCCCCGTGTTATCCGGGTCGATCGCTAACAGTGAATTATACAGCGCCTCCCGCGCCTCCGATGCAGGCAGAACGCCCACCAGACTGAACAATTCCGGCGGAGTCTCCGAAGGGTGAGCGCTGAGCCATTCGTTGAGAACCGCAGAGGCTTCGGCTTCAGTCATGCGCTTAGCTTGGTAAGCTAGACTGGCACGTCCCAGTTTCACGAGTAAATCGTTGGGGTCGCGCTGGAGCAGCTGGTCGTAAATTGCGATCGCATCATCCGCTCTTCCCTGAGCCACGCGAATTCCCGCTAACCCCCGCAGGGCATTCGATAGCAGCGTATCCGAGGGATTGCGATTAATAATCGACTCATACCGCTTGGCACTCGCTTCCAAGTTCCCCTCGCGACGGTCAAGTTCAGCCAGCAATAACTCTGGAGTCAAGTCCTTAGCCCCCGCTGCGGTGGCTTGGTAAGCCGCTAGCGCCTGCTTCGCTTCCGCAATCTGGTTGCGCTGGAGGAACATCTGTGCTATACGGAAATTCAAGAACGGCGCATCCACGTTCGAGGCCAACAAACTCTGGTAAATTGGCAGTAATTCTGGGTCGGGTGGGTCGATGGGCACCAACGATTGAGCCAGCGCCAATCGATCTGAGGCATCCTCAGGCAGGGGTTGGAATTGGGAAAGCAAACGCTCCCGGAACTCGGCTTGGGAGAGTTGACCCAGTTGGTTAGCTAAGATTAACTGCTTCAGCTGTAGGGTCTTATTATTCGGTTGCGCCGCTGCCGCCTGTTGATACAGGGAAAGCGCCTGAGCTCGTTCCGAGGGGACTTCACTTAAGACATCAGCAATTTCTCGCACCAAAGCCGGATTTGGTTCTGGCGTAGAGGCGAGTACCTGCTGATAAAGCGCGACGCCTTCGGAGTAAAGGTCGGTTCGCCGCTGCTCTCGACCAATCGTGGTGAGGGCACGCGCCAAGGGCAATGCCGCATCCTGTCTGCCTCGCAAGGGTTCTAGAGTCGCCAAGGCTTGGTCAACCTGTCCATTGGCGGCATAGGATTGGGCTAACTCCGATCGCAGTTCGATCGCTAACCCATCCAGTTTCTTGGATTTACGCAGCTCTTGCTCTAGGACTTGCACCGATTGAGCGGTACTGCCCGTTTTCCGCAGGGCGATCGCATAAGGGGGTACGCCATAGTCGGTAATCTTTTTCCCGGTGGCTTGATAACGCCTAAAGAATTCCAGCGCCTGCTGATAATTGCCGCTGTAGGTATAGATTTTGGCGGCTCCCAGGAGGGTGTCGGGGGAGGGATTGTTGGCTAAGGCGACTTGATAGTCCGCAAACGACTCCGAATAACGCCCTTGAAATCCTAAGAGCAACGCCCGCTGGGCGCGGGCTTCGTTGTCGTTGGGGTTCTGGTTTAATAAGGTGTTGAGCGCTTCAATCCCCCGAACTTGCCACTCTGGACGATAACCACCCAAAACGCCCACGGCTTTGAGGGCTGGGACGTTGTTGGGAGCTTGTTCCAGCACACGTTGATAAGCCCCCCAGGCTTCGGCGTCTTTCCCGGCTTTTTGATAGGCTTGAGCCAGTCCTAATTTCGCTTCTAAGGAGTTGGGAGAGCTGCGCAGGGCTTGTTGGAAAGCGGCGATCGCATCATTCGCCAATCCTCTTTGTAAGAGAGATTGCCCCCGACGCACGGCAGCCGGAACGGCTTGTGCAGAGGCAGCTGGGACGACCCCATCCACAGGCACCAGGGGCAGTCCCCCGGCTAATCCGCACATGACGAAGCAGGTCAACAAACGTGACCAGCGAGGATTACTCCTATCTGGAGAATACTCCGATCTAATCATTTAAATATCCTCCCAAGGTTAAGAAGATCGAACTCAGTTTTAACCCGGAACCCAGCCACGATATCGGAGAACTGATCGCGGGCTTGCAGCGTCACACCCGCCCGGAGATAGGAAGTAACGCGGAAATCATAGAATACTTCCCACACATCGGGAACCTTCGCTTTAGTGGCGCGGCGCAGGCTATCGCTCGACAAATCTCGACCATAGCCAAACCCTAAGCGGTCATTCTTCATAAATAGGTCTAAGAAATTCAACCCGGCGCTGTAGGTCTCTCCACCCCGACCCATGGACGTATTTTCGTAGTGACCGTAGCGACCAAACAGCCCCATCTTAATCTCCGGAATATAGTATTCCGCATTGATGCCATAGGAGCTTTCGCGATCTCCGGAGCGGGGGCCAAAGTTGCCATTGCCCCTAGGAATTCCGTAGATTTCCTTGAATCCATTCTTCTGATCGTCGCGATCGGTGGCGTAGGTGGCGCGAATAATCCCGTTGTCAAACCGATAAGCTAGCTCACCTGCAAAGCCATCGGGGGCTAATTCGCCCAGGCTTCGAGACGACGAAAAACCAGCGACTCTCGCATTAATATTGTCCGTGATATCCCAGTTCAACAGCACCGCCGGACGAGAGCCAATTCCCGTTCTAGCGAGTGCAGGATTAGTCTGAAACACCGGGTTGAAGAAATGGGTGAGCGAATCTTTTGCGAAGCTATTGCGGTCAAAATACGAGGTCAGATCGACTAGACCGGCAGTCAAGCGTAGGTTTGGATAGCTGGGTAACGAAGTCGTAACATACAGTTCAGTAATATCTAATCCCGTTCCTGCCGTGTCGGAAAAGCCCTCTCCAGTGGTTAAATCCACCGTTCCCCCAAACAGCAAATTGGGAGAAACCGGATAAAGTCCAGTCAACCGCGCCCGTGCTCCTGTTTCTCCCTGTGTGATAAAACCGCCTTGGAACACGAGGGAGGGAGCTAAGGGATTGTTGGTTCTTAGGGCGTTCTCCGATTGTGCCTCTTGTGCTGCGTCTACCGATGATTGCGCTTGAATGTTATCTCCAAGCAGACGCGCAGCGCCAGAACCTGAGTACGGTTCGCTTGTAGCGGCGGTTGCATTGGGTGCAGTTACCTGGGCCACAGGAGTAGGTTGAGCTACCCCTGCCATTGACTTGGGTACGCTGGGTTCAACCGAGTTCAGGGTTGGTGCACCAACGTCACGGAGGGCAACCGTCGGGAGAATCGTTGTCGGTTGATTTCCCTCTACCACTGGCTGGGGTACGCTGGGTTCAACCGAGTTCAGGGTTGGTGCAGACGCGTCACGGAGGGCAAACGTCGGGAGAAGGGTTGTGGGTTGCATCCCCTGTGCCGACTTTTCCAGAACCTTGTACTCAACCCCGTCTAAGGTCGGTGAAAAAGCCGTCGCTCCTGCTCTAACCCCTGGAAGAATCGTAGTTGGTTGCTCTGACTCTGTGCCTTGCGGTTGGGGAACCTGAGGCTCAACCGAGTTCTGTGTTGGTGCTTGCTCTGTTGGGGGGGGGACAAATGCTGGAAGAACCGTCGCGGGTTTCTCTTGTGAAACTTGAGCCTGAGAGTTAGGATTTTGGGTTGTTTTCCCGTCTGAGGCAAAGGATAAGGAATTAGCGCGAGGTACCGCGAACGCGGTTTCCCCCGTAGAGGCTTGCGGTTGTAACGAGGAGGAATTCCCCCTCTCTATAGCGGATGGTGCAAAATTATATTCAGTAGGGGCGGGTTTGCTATTAGCCCCAGAGATTTCAATCCCTGGGGTAACGACTAAACCAGCCCCTACACCCGCCCCTACACGGGTTAGACTTTTTGGGGTAAACGCAGGAATCCGAGCAAAGGACGTTATTGAGTCCTGCTGGGCTACACCTTGCTGGGCTAACGCCTCAGGCGGTTGAGTGGGTGCCAAAACGACTTGCCCTGGTTGACCTTGACTTAATTTGGTTTGAGCATCAAGCTCACTGGATTGAGAACTGGTAGGACTGGCTTGTTCTTCCTCAACAATCGGATTCGGAAGACTTGCTGATTGGTCTGTAATATTAGCTTGAGCTGGTTTTATCCCCAAGAGGGCAGCAACCGCAAAGATAGATAATCCTCCAGTTGAAATTGCTCCAAGGGTATTCAGGTAACTCAGCCGAACAGACCGCCGTAAAGCGATCGCATTTGGCACTACGCTATGCGTAATCGCTATTTGCTTATCAGTATCACTAGCTTTTTGATTTATGTCTCTCATGAGCACCACAGCTACATCTAGGCGGACTTGGGTAGCAAAACTGTTGGTTGTTTTATTGTTCAAGGTGGGAAAAGAGTCTCCGGAAATTTCTCCCAATTGGGTCTAATCAGCTTGCTTCGCAAGAAATACAACTTGAATGTTGAGATAAAGCTGTTGCCTGGAAGCAAGCAACAGTTAAAGAACAGCTCTAAATTGAGTAGTGAGAGTTCCTTTGTTTAAAAAGACAATTAATCCTGGAGATATAAGCGTTTTGATGCGTTCCTAAATGCGAAATAGTTCCGCTGATAATTGCTCCAGTTTAGGGAAACAATATTTCACCCAGAGAGGCGGACTTGTCGATCGTTATCCCTGCATTTTGGCGTTCATATTCCCGATTAATTGATTGGTTTACCTGATGCAATTTCCTTTATATAGGACACAGAAAATATCGGCAAGAATGAGGATATTTCCTCTGATTAATTCTTGCCATTAATGCCCTATCTGATTCCATTCCCGAACGACAACAAGGACGATACTTAAATCATCTATCAAGCCAAGCGCAGACCTGATTCAACTTAATTGCCCCCGCTGCCCCTAACTTTTTACGAAAAGTGCCCCTTTCATTTGAGACTTATTTTCAAGATTTATGTTTCCCCTTTTCAAAACCAAAAATCTTGCTATTCTCTTTAATTTTTGTTACTTTAGCTCCAGGAAATTAAACAGCCGATCAAGGGTTTTTCTTTCAATTAAATTAACATAAGTGGAATGCGATCGCCCCGAAGGGGCGGTGCACTTTTCATGAACGCTAATTCTTCGAGACCCTTGAACAGACGTTTAACCCGGCAATTCCTGAGAGCACATTGAAGGTGGTAGCCAATCCCTCTCGAAGAGCGAGTGCCACCTCCCACAACCTGTTTTTCAGGCTCAATACAGCTTCTTGTTGGATGATGATTAACACCTTTCCTCAGTTCGTCAGACAGTCAATCAGAATCCGAAAATACAGCACCTCTAGACGTACAGATAGAAGCAAAAAGCTTTTGAGGGGGTTAAGACTTACTTAATTACTTCAATTCTCTTGGTTCAGAAACTATCTGTGAAACTGGCATGGTAGCAGAACCTCGAACAAAAGGCTAAAAATGGCTAACTCAACAGTTAGAACATTTGGTCTCCCTACCTTTGTAACCTGAATTCATAAAGATTTGACGAAAAACTGTCGCAGCCAGTATAAAGAAAGGATAAAGTTTATTTCTGTTATCCGGGTAATACTGATTAGCTGACCTGCACGAGGGAGAGTAATAACAGGCAACCCTTGTAAACGAAAGGAGCAATCCCTAGCGAAGAGTTAGCCTCTCGCTGGCATGTTCCAAGATTCAACACAAAGCAAGCAACCAACTATGACAAGAGAGGCGGAAGTCTCCCTCTGTTACGGTCGAGTCATGATTTCAGATAAAAACTCACCAAAAAAGTATGAAGTGTGTTAGCGTTTGCGCAGCATGCGCGTAGCGCATAGCGGAGCATAGCCCAGGATGAAGGATGAAAGACTCTCGACGAAAAGCTTCCTTTGGGTCAGATGCCCCCACCCAATACAAGGTGGTTTGTGGTTGGTGGGAATTTAAATCTTCTTCCAACCCATGAAGTAGGAAGTTTTCATACTTCATACTTCAGCCTTTAAGCCCCAGATGTCTAATACAAAGGTCTGCTGTAGTCATTAGACGCAAGCCTATTTTTGGAAATCGGGGTTTGCCTGGATGATTAGGTATTTAATTTTAATTCTAGGGGTGCTTAGATACCATAAGGTTTAGCAATTTCCGCGAGAATCCGCTCTTACGAAGGTAAGAGTTAAGAGCGGTAGAGCACGAATAGTTAAATACTCGCGCCAAGTTTTCGGAGAGCTTTTCTCTACCAGCACAAGTTCCTCTTTCTTATCAATCAATTCAACTATCGGCTATGGGAATTCTGTCTTGCCCTTCTTTCCAAAAGAAAGTCCTAACTTCACCCACTTGGTCTCGTCTCCGAGGGGGAGTAACGCTTGCCTTCCTGTTAGTTTTAACGACTGGATGTTCCAAGGTGTCATTAAAAGCAGGGCAATTACCCACTCTATTACCCGACTTTTCTACAGACGCAAATTTTCAACTTCGCGTGACACCATCAGAGCGATCGGGAGTCTACACGGTAGCAGGAACCACCAATCTTCCGGACAAGAGCCGCATCGGAGTCGCGGCTATTCGCTATCTGCAAGTCGGTAAACTCCAATCTAAAAACCTCAAGCCGCATCAAACCTATTCAATTCTGGCTTATCAAGATGTCGAGGTAAATAAGGGGAAATGGCAGGCAGCCCTAAACCTCTGGAAAGTGGCACCGAATGGTCAGTTTAAAGAAGCTTGGCAACTGGAACAGCTCTTACTGGGAATTTCGCTAGAACCCGAATCTGGGGTACTATTCCTTGCCACCGTTGCGCCAACGGATTCGTTGTCGGAACTAGAACAACAATTACAAAAGCAGGGCATAAAGCTTGTCAGTAACATTGTTCGCAGTACAGTCGAGGGGGAACGGTATGTTCAGGCTAGTCAAGTTTTGACCGTTGCCTTACCGATTGGTCAAACGACACCGCCCCCACCACGACCCGATGACCTTAATGGTGGCTGGGGTCCTCGGTACCTGCTCATCCCAGAACCACCAAATACTAACAAGTTTGAACAACCCGATAAACGTCGAACGAATATGCCGCTGGCACCTGGTGAGTATATGCAGTGATACCCTCCCCACCCTGCCTCTTGGCTTTCGGGTGGGGAATTTTTCCTTTGCGATCTGAAGAGCTCTACTCGCTTGCGAGTAGAGCTCTTTTGTCTGCCTTCGGGGTGGGGAGTGACGGGAACGCCCTTCAATCGAGACTTGCGACCTTCGGCAATACTTCCTTGAGTGAATAAAGAAACAGTAAAGCAACGGAGATATTACCTTAAAGAAACCGTGAACTCAAGTCCTTTGGCTTGCAAGGCAACGAAATCAATCCGTATAGTTAGATGAAGGTTTATGAAGCAAACAGTTTCCTTGACTTGGATGAGGAAACTCTCCAAGAAAAAGCCTCAAGCATACATAAAAGTAGGATGAAGCCAGATGAACAAAGTTAAACTTCTCAATGTTTCTATTGATAATATATCACAGGTAGAATTTTTTGAAAAGTGTAAGAGTGGTATTGTCTTTACTCCTAATGTCGATCACTTAATGAAACTCCAAAGTGATCCAGAGTTTGTCAACACTTACAAGGATGCTACCTACAAATTGTGTGACAGCCAAATCCTCTTTTTTGTATCCCGGCTTTTAGGTTCACCCATCAAAGAAAAAATTTCTGGCTCTGACCTTTTCCCGGCTTTTTACCAGTATCACAAAAACAATGAAGATATCAAAATCTTCCTACTGGGAGCTCGCGAAGGGGTAGCGCTTAAAGCTCAAGAAAAGATTAACGCTCAAGTAGGAAGATCCATCATCGTAGGCGCACATTCTCCATCGTTTGGATTTGAAAAAAATGAAGAAGAATGCGCGAAAATCATTGAGCTGATTAATCAGTCAGGCGCGACAGTCCTGGCAGTAGGAGTTGGGGCCCCCAAACAAGAAAAGTTTATCAGCAAGTACAAAGACCAATTTACAAACATCAAGATTTTCCTAGCCATTGGTGCGACGATTGATTTTGAAGCTGGCAATATCAAGAGAGCGCCCAAGTGGATCAGCGAAATAGGTCTGGAATGGTTGTACAGATTGCTAGCTGAACCCCAAAGGCTATGGAAACGCTACTTAGTGCATGGGCATTCTTTCTTCTGGCTGGTTCTCAAGCAAAAACTTAATCTTTATGTAGATCCCTTTGGTTCTGATTATTCAGAGCATTATGAGGGAGTCTCTGGGAAAAAGATGGTTGAGACACTTGAGTAATCTACTCAAAAGATTCACTGTACACAGAGCCAACATCTCACGCATTCCGTTGGATATCTTTCGTCTACTGGGGACTAACTCGGTTTTGAATGAATGCCTTTTCCCCCAAGCATATATGTGTTAGACACAGAAAAATTTTTTATTTGCAATTGGTCTTGCTTGTTGATAACAGCAAGCCATTAGCATTTGTATCGCCGATTACGTACCGCGTAGCAGCACTCTAAGTAGGTGCAGGTATTTAAAATAACTGATTAGACATATAGATATATAAAACTAAAAGCAATTGTCAGTCGGGAAGATAAACTCCCAAGAATGCGTTCTTCTAAGGGCGGTGCGCTCTCGGAACACATCGCTCCTCTACACTAGAAGCAATGGGGTGCGAAAGCTGAAGTGCTGCGCTTTTGTACAAATCGCACAATTTTTGCGAAAAATTTTTGTTAAAACTGAATTGATGGCATGCGTTCTATTGCTGAGTCAGGAACCCCCACCTAAAAGCGGGCGCTTGTAGGACTTCATTGTTGCCTACGAATCAAATTTATCCACATCAGGGCTTGCGCTCAGTTAGGCGTGAAAGCAATGGGGTGCTTTCTTTTTCGTTGCGCTACGGCAAAACGCAAAGCGATGGAGTATAGCAAAAAAACTTGAACTGCTCCTAAAAACCATGACAAAACATGTCTAGGACGCCAGTCGAGACGTTCCGCCAGATCGTCTCTACACCAAGCCGGAGATCGGTGTGCAGCCTACGATAAGGCACTTGTCGCGTGGAGCTTGTTGATCCCTCGCGTCAGCTGGGTGAATGTATCCTTGCTCCAGCAGACAGTAAAAGACCGTTGGTTAATGACTCAATTATCCCATTGAGGAGTAAGGCTTGAGCAATTTTCTCGCTACTGTTTGAAACCCTTTTACCACCTCGCTTTTCCATCTCCAACCAGACGGGAAGAGACCAGGATTTCCGACCAACTGGCTCATCCGGATCAAGTTGCAAAGGCTCTGTATCAAGTAGGTGGCACCTCTTGACTCAAGTCAGAATCGTGCAAAACGTTTCAGATTTGACCAGCAAGGTAAGACTCTTTTGACAATTCCAATCCCCTGAAGGGGATGGGCATCAAGGGCAGCATCCTGTAAGTTAGACTTCACCACAGAGCGAGGAATGAAACCCTTTAATCGTAAGGCATTTGCCCATCTACCCGCACTTAATCGAAGCTTATCAGCTAGCAATGGTCGTTCTAAGAGCCGCCGCCGACATCGCTTTCGGCGACAGTCTCTAGCCTTGCTGCTGTCACTCTGCTGCGCTGTCCCCCTCGGACTCTATGCCACCTTGGCTCAGGCTCAGAGTGAAGCTCCCGCAGCCCCTAACTCCTCCTCCTCAACGGAGACTTTCCGCGAAGGCAACATTAACGAGAGCAAAGAACGCTCCCCTAACGGGGCTAACCTCCCCAATCCACCTGTCAAAGGTCCGGAAGTCGCCGCTCCTCCCTCTGGAGACCCCTACGTCTTAGAATTCAATCGCTCTCCAGTAGTAGGTAAACGCTTCAGCTTGCGGGGTATTTATGACGAAGTGCGGATCGGATTTACCCGTCCCCGCGACTGGAAGATCAAAACCGTCAAAGCCCAAATCCGCTATCGCCATTCTCCAGCACTCTATGCCACGAGATCGAACCTAACCGTTTTGATTAACGGTGCGACCATCGGCAGTATCCCGCTCAACCGCAAAGATGGCGAAATCGGGAATTCTGTCTTCAACGTGCCAGTCGAGCTGCTTCAGAATTATAACGAACTCACTATTGGGGCACTGCAAAACAACTCCCCCACTTGTACTCAAGACCCCTTCGACCCCTCCCTGTGGACGGAGATACTACCCGACTCAAAAATCACATTTGACTTCGCATCCCAACCCGTCAGCCTCGATTTCAATCGCTTCCCCTACCCAATTTTTGACGAACTCAGCCTATTTCCTAATCAACTTGCTTATCTGCTACCTAGCGTTATTGACGACACCTGGCTCACCAGTGCCAGTCGCCTCCAAGCCACAATAGGCCGCCTAGCCGAATACCGCCGCCTCGATACCCGCATCGTCAAAACCCTGGACGAAGTCGGTAAAAACGTACCAAAAACGGCTCCCGCCGAGCGGTTAGTCGTCATTGGCACCCCCAAACAGCAGCCAATTCTAAAGTCCCTCAACCTACCATTGACCCTAAAAGACGGTCAGGTTCTGGATAACAAGGAAAAGGCTTACCCACCCGATGTTGGGGTCTTGATGTTAACCACCACCCCTGACAAAAAAGCCCCCATCCTAGTGGCAACGGGCAACGGACCGGTTGGTGTCGCTAAAGCCGTACAGTTTTTAGTCCAGGCCAAAGACCGCCAAATTGGTACCGGTCAAAGCATCATCGTCAAAAACTTGACCCTGGTGCCATCCCCACCCCCTCACGATTGGCCTGGGTATTTGCCCCCCACCGACACCTTCAAACTCAGCGACCTCAAGAGGAGCGACAACCAGCCCTTCCAGGATGTAACCGTTCGGGGTTCGGATTCCCCACCGATTGTCGTTGACTTCAAGTCTATACCCGACGATCAGTTTGGGCAGGGTAATACCATGAACCTGGTTTACAGCTATGGCCCACAAATTAATGCTAAAACCTCACTCGTAGAAGTCAAGCTGGATGGAGTTTCACTGGTCGGCAAACGCCTCACCTCCATCAATGGGGGCAACCGCGAGACACTGAAAGTTGCCTTGCCTGGAGAGTTAATCAAACCCACCTCAAAACTTCAGGTGGATTTCCGCCTTGATGCGCGGGAGCGTCGTTCCTGTAGCCGGGTGACCGACCAACAACTCTGGGGTACGCTGCACGCCGATACGAGTTTCGATCTCAAGCGCACTAATGCGGTTCAGTTGCCAAACCTCAAACTCTTGCAGTACGGTTTCCCCTTTGCCGCACCTCAAGATTTATCGACTACGGCAATTGTTCTCCCCAAAGAACCCTCACTTAGCGAAATCTCTACTTTACTGGAGTTCAGCACGAGACTAGGCCGCTTGAGCAAAGCCAAGTCAGTGCAGTTAGCCGTTTATACCGGCAACTCCATTCCGAAAGAACTGATCAAAAAGCGCCAGCTAGTGGGAATTGGCACACAAAAGACATTCCCGTTCCCAGAAGCGCTCAAGTCCGGTGACTTTCAACTGAAAGACGAGCAAGAACGTCAGCGGAATCAGAGTGATATTCAGACCTTACCAGACTCCAATGGCGTCATCAAGGAAATTATCTCTCCTTTCGCCAGCGATCGCATCCTCTTAGCCTTGACAGCTCAGACGGAAAAAGGATTAGAGCAAGTACAAGACTTTTTGCGTCAAGACCCCTTGTTCTTCCAACTCAAGGAAGACACGGTACTCATCAGTGCCAATACAGCTAACCCCGAAGCCTACGATCCCAATGCCTATAACCTCGAATTTTTGCAGCGCTCCCCGTTGCGTACCGTCGATAAAACGCCCGTACAACGCCAGGTTTTCCGATTCGTGGCAGGGAGTTGGTTCATGTTGGCTCCAGCGATGGTGGCAGCAACCCTCATCCTTTACGGTGTTATCCAGCTGTATCTCAAAAAGATTGCCGGTCAGGAGAAATAAACAATTGGTCATTGGTAATGGGGAAAAAGGTAATTGGCTGTTATTTATCCCCATTACCCATTACCCATTACCCATTACCCATTACCCAATCTCAAATCGCAAATCCAATGACGAGTACATCCTCAAAAGTAAGAGAGAAGCCAAATCGCAGACGCATTGGGATTTCTAACGATCAGCGCAAGCGGCTATCTTCCTTGCTTGTCGATCGCGTACCTCAGGCTTTTGACGCGGTTTTACGGGGGCTCTCGCACAGTCACCTGCTGTTGCTCATTGGGTCACTAGTCTGGCTCATGGTTCCCCTGATCGCGGTACGCCCAGCAATCTGGCAGCAAGGGGTGGTCGCCGCAGTGCTAATCGCCGTAGGACGCATTGTTCTTCAGATGGAGGAGCAGCAGCCCACTAAAAAAGTGCGCGAGTACCTTCACCTGTTTTTGGTCGTCCTGAGCCTGGTTACAACGGTACGCTACCTGTATTACCGCGTCAACAACACGCTGAACTTAGATGACATCATTAACGGATTCTTCTGTTTGTTGCTATTTACGGCAGAACTTTATGCGATTTGTACACTTTTTCTCGCCTATTTTCAGACCCTAAAAATCAAAGACCGCAAGCCCGTCGATCTCTCCCTTTATCCCCAAGAGCAGTGGCCCAAGGTTGATATTTATATTCCCACCTATAACGAAGATGTCGAAATCGTCCGCAAGACGACCCTGTGCGCCCAAGCAATTGACTATCCCGCCGACAAAAAGCGTGTTTACGTCCTAGATGACGGACGGGCTGAAAAATATAAAGCCCGTCGGGCGGAATTGGGCAAAATGTGCGAGGAACTCGGCGTGACGATGCTCACACGGGATAATAACGACCATGCCAAAGCGGGGAATATCAACACCGCCTTTAAGGTTACCGAAGGCGACCTGGTGCTAATTCTCGACTGCGACCACATGCCAGTCAAGGAATTTTTGATGCATACAGTGGGGTTCTTTTTTAACCCCAACGTCGCCTTCGTGCAGACTCCTCACTGGTTCTACAACCCAGACCCCTTTGAGCGCAACCTCCTGACGCAGGGGAAAATCCCCGTCGGTAACGAGCTATTTTACAAGGTACTGCAAAAGGGAAATGATTTCTGGAATGCGGCGTTCTTCTGTGGCTCAGCCGCTGTGATTCGTAAGGAGTACGCCCTGCAAATTGGGGGAATTGCCACCGAAACGGTGACGGAAGACTGCCACACGGCGTTCCGCTTGCATTCTTTGGGCTACGAGTCCGTCTACTACGACAAAATCATGGTGGCGGGCTTAGCACCAGAGAAATTCTCCGCCTATGTGGGACAACAAGTCCGCTGGGCGCGGGGGATGGCTCAGATTCTGCGCATCGAAAACCCACTCATCAACCGAAAACTGAATTTAACAGTTCCTCAGCGAATCTGCTATTTCAGTGCGACTTCGCACTTTTTCTATGGCTTTCCCCGGTTGATGTACGCGATCGCGCCGCCTTTGTTTCTCCTATTTGGTATCAACTCGGTGAAAGGTCTGGGGCTAGAAACCTTGTTCTACGCCCTGCCTCATATTATCCTGTCGATGCAGACCAACCACATCCCCTACAAGCACGTCCGCTTCTCCTTCTGGAACGAGATTTTTGAATTTGCCATGTCGTTCCAGGCGGGAATTGTCACGCTGTTAGCCCTAGTTAACCCCAAGCTGGGTTCATTTAACGTGACGGATAAGGGCTTGAGCGTCACCAAGCGCAGCTTTGACTTCGACTCCGTGCGGTATCTGGTGATCGTCGGTGCGATCGGGGCAGCATCCTTGCTGGCAGTACCGTTTTGGTTATGGCTTTCTCCAGAGGATACCCAGGCGGTTCTGATCAACACCTTTTGGTGTATTTTTAATTTGTTCTTGGTGTTAGCGGCTATTCTGGTGGCATTCGAGCAACCCCAACTGCGTCGGGCGCACCGCCTGCCTCGGAAGCTAAGCGCGATCATTCACGAGGGACACATGAGTTGGAAAGGAACGACAATAGATGTGAGTGAAAGCGGTTGCCAGGTTCTGCTGGATGAGTGGCCCAATATCCCCGATGAAATCAAAATAGAGCTAGTGGGAGACTACGGGGCACGGGCACTCCTCTCCGGACGGGTGATTCGCGCGATCGCCACCAGTAAACTTCAGGCAAGGCTATTCATTGACTTTGTTGAGCCCACCCGCACCCAGAACGATGACCTAACCTTAGTCCTCTTTTCTGACGTGAAGGAGTGGTATTCCCAAACCCGCGCCGAGACGGACGATCCGATCGAGTCGCTCAAGTTTATTGTGACCAGCCTGAAGCGCGTCTTCCGCGAATTCCGCCCTGCCATTGGGGTCAAAGTCCGCAAACAGGTAAATGGCTTTGCGCAGCTTTACTGGGAAGGTTGGGAAGGTCATTCCTATACCGCTCGCCTTACGGAACTCGGAACGCAGGATGTCCGGCTGGAAATCGATGGCAGCGATATTTTCAATCTGGAGGTTATGCAAAGCACGCAACCGCTCATCGGTTTGCTGCTGAGTCAGGAAGAGAATGACCCGCAGCCGACGAGTTTATTGGCTAAGGTGGAAACCATAGAACCGTTGACCGATCCAACTTTAAGCAATCTCAGTACGGGGAGAGCAAAGCCGTCAAGGGACGCTAGCGCACTCCTGCCTGAATCGGGAACCACCAGAAAGGAGAACACCGCCCTCCAAGCGATCGTTGCTCCCAAGGATAGCGCTCAAGCGGGACATAGCCCAAATACGAAGAATGCAACCACAAACCTTTTTACCATTGAGTTAAGTTTCCCAGAGTCATTAAAACGACAGCAGCAAGCCAAAATTAAGCGGCTTTTGACAACACTTAACTAATCCGCCAGGACTTCTCACTCTAAGCTTGGCTGATAAGGAGATAAAAGGCGTATCGAATTTGATGGAGCAATATCATCAAGTTTGACAAATTCTGACAGTTTTTAAGAAGCTATTTGGCGTTTAAAAATAATGCCTATATGGCTAAAACCCTAGGAAGAGAGGTGATTAGGTAAAGATAAGCAATTAAAGTTTTGTAGATTCTCTGCTCAACTTTACGATTATGACAAAAATCTACTAACCCCATGAGTTCGCTTTCGCGAGTAGGTAAATCTACAACAAGGATTAGACATTAGGAGAGAACAGGGAAACTTGTCGCTAAGCGAACTCAAGCAGGATATCGATAAGACTGATTAGCTCGATTTTGATTTTATTATTTTGAGCAATTTGCCAATGAGAATGGCGGCGAAATTGTTTTAGCCAATTAAGAACAACTATCGCCCCAACAGGAAAGAGTCGTTAGCTAACGCGGGGCGCTTTCTTCGCACAGACCTGATGGCAATAGTTCATACATTTTCTTGCCGACTTTCTAGTCTGCGGAAATACAAAAGCCTGATACGACAGACAGCACAAAATGAAAGTAACTTGGATAGCTGAAAGTCAAGGGCTTACTGGATCGGCTCTCTAGCAGACATGGCGTCTCGTCTTGGTCGTCTTCGCACTGAGGTACGGGATAAGTACGTCGTTCTGGTTAATGGCGCGTACACTAGGCTGCGCCTCGCGAAAGCTAACGCAAGCGTGTTCCCAATGTGGCTGCTTGAGTAGCCGCAACGGGGATACGTTTTACTGCACTAATTCTGGGTGCGGGGCGGTGTTACACGCATCCCAGAACGCAGCGCTGAATGTTCTAGGGAGACTCCATGACGCTTTGATAAGTCGATGGACTCAGAATAGACCTCCCTCAAGTTGATTCAGCCGCTTCTATGTCAGGAAAAACTTAGTATAAATTTACATTTTCGGGGTTAAGAAGATTTAATCTCTCAAAATTCTCCCCGCCTTATATAAGCGAACGCGCCCTTTATTCTCCTAAAAAAGTTTTAATTAGAATCTCACATGATCTTCATTGACTTTTATAGCCCTTCATGGGCACTTTACCAGTTTTATGAGCAAAGCCTGTTAAACTTATAAATAACAAGTTTCTTACTTGTTCATCTACCACCAAACAAAAATTTTTCTTTTCCAGAGGATGCATTACCGCTCTTGAGGAGCGCAATCAACCTGCTTACCCTCAAGACGAGAGAGCTTATCTGACGTGACTCTTCACACCTCAAACGGTTATTACCTTAAGCTTTAGGGGTTACTAGGAAAGCGCCTTTTAGGCAAAAATCAGGTCAGCACTTAAGCTGAGAAGAAGACCGCAGCTGGGTAGAGAATAAGACAGTCACGCCTACCAAGAGAAAGGGCCATCTATCTTTAATGCATAAATTCGGGTATGGAGCTACTCCAGGATTGAGATTTGCTATTCATTTTTTTTCGCTCTTCAAGGATTAACCGGGAAAGATTCAAAAAACTTGAATCGTTGATTATTGCGGCAACTCCTCGTTTTTTTTGGCGTCTAGAATAGCAGAACTCAGGAGTATTAGCACCGCCTAAACTCAAGATTATTTAGGGTGAATTGTCAAACAAAATTAACCCTTCTAGTTTCAACGATTGGATGAGACCCAGGTAGATACAAATGAACACCATTTCTATGGCTAGCTACAGATCTTCCCAAAGGCTAAACCCACTCTCGCTCTTAGCACAATTATCTAGTCGTCAGGCTAATGGGTGTTTACAAGTATCTAGTGGATCTGTTTCTTGGTCAATCTATCTAGAACAGGGAAAACTGATTTATGCATCAGATTCAGTTGACCCATTTGAGCGGCTCGACCGCCACTTGCGTCGCCTCAGTCGTCAAATTCCTACGCTTGTCAGTGCAGTTCGGGTACAAGTTCGTCTAATATTTGAATCAGACTTAGAAAGTCAGTCCAGTCAAAATCCTGAGTACCAAGCCATTTGCTGGTTGGTCAATCAACAGTATCTCAGCTCGCAAGAAGCCGCCAATCTAATCGAAGAATTGGCAGAAGAGGTAATCGTGTCACTTCTTTCGGTGAAAGAAGGAAGCTACCAATTAATTGAACAGGACAAATTAGAGGAACTCCCTAAGTTTTGTCGTCTCGATCTGCGAACGATAGTTGAACGCTGTCACGAACAGTTGCGACGGCAACAGACTGTACAATCAACAAGTGTAACTTCAGAGCAGCAGCCTAATCCGGTTGCTCAAAATGGCGCTACAACTAAGCTAGAAATAGTTCCCAAAACCCCCACCCAAAGTAGTAATACCTCCCAGACTAATCAAGCCACTATAGCTGGAATAAATCCAGGAAAACAACTCTCTAAAAGTACATACACGATTGCTTGCATTGATGACAGTCCAACGGTTCTAAATGCAATCAACTCATTCCTGGATGATAAAAGTTTCTCCGTTGTCATGATTAATGACCCGGTGAGGGCGTTAATGCAAGTTGTCCGGATTAAGCCGGACCTGATTTTGCTTGATGTGGCGATGCCAAACTTAGATGGCTATGAGCTGTGTTCTCTTTTGCGAAAGCATTCGCTTTTCAAAAATACCCCGATCATTATGGTGACAGGAAATACGGGGTTTCTCGACCGAGCCAAGGCAAAACTGGTCAAGGCATCGGGCTACTTAACCAAGCCTTTTAACCAGTCAGAATTACTAAAAATGGTGTTTAAACACTTATCTTAGGGTGTCTTCAATTGTGCAAAATCATCAGGATAAAACAATCGGTCATTTCGGCACAAGGGAAGAGTCTGTACGCCTTATCCGGAACAAAATTAGCAATCTGTGTTAATTAATTGTGAGGCCAGGACGCATGAGTAAAACTTTGATGGGCACAATTTTAATCGTAGATGATAACCTCTCGGAGCTGGAATTAATTAGCCATTACCTGAGAGAAGGAGGTTATACCGTAATCAATGCTGTTGGCGCGAAAGAAGCTCTAAATAAGGTTTTGGAGCAAAAACCAGATGTGATTATTACCGATGTAGTCATGCCAGGAATGAGTGGTTTTGAGTTGTGTCGCCGCCTCAAAACTCATCCCGCGACGGAAAAGGTACCGATTGTCATTTGTTCTTCTAAAGACCAAGAAATCGATCGCCTCTGGGGAATGAAACAAGGTGCCGATGCCTACCTAACCAAACCTTTCACCCGTGAGCAAATTCTTCGTGCCATCAAAGCCGTCGCCGTTTGAGTCAATGAATAGTTCAGCACTCACCCGACTAACCAAGCCCAGTACGAACAAAAAAAATCAGGGAGATGCCTATCTCAAGTTTCAGTTTGGGAAACATTCAGCAGCGGTTTTATCAATGAGTCAGGCGCAAGAGGTTTTTGTCTTACCCGTTGGGCGTCTGACACCAATGCCGAATATGCCTCCCTATGTCATGGGATTGCTGAATCGGCGATCGAAGGTGCTGTGGGTAATTGACTTGGGCGTTATGCTGGGCTTACCCGGAGTCGAAACCAATGTTCAACATTACAATAGCGTGATTATCAATAGTGGGTCAGTTTCTTTAGGCATCATTGTGCAGGCGGTAGAAGGTGTGGTGCGCCTAAAACCGGAGTCCATTCAACCCCCACTTGGGCAAGTCTCATCGGGTCTAGTGCCCTATTTACGCGGCTGTGTCTTGCTCGAAAAAGAAATTTTATTAGCGCTGGATGCCGAGGCGATTATACGATCGCCTCTTCTACACAACACTTAGGCTCTATCGACTGGGGACTCAGATAAGTATGAGGTATGAAGTAAAAAGTCATGAAAATTAGGCAAAAGGCTCGGAATACTTACCTTTAAACTCTTTCAACCAGAGCGCTTGCTCCGGTACGAGCGCCATCTTTCATCACCGACGCCATCTTTTCCTGCCTAATTCCTAATCCCCAGTCCCTAAAAAAGCCAATTTATTATTATGGAATGGTGCTTGTTTCATGGTTAAACAATTCAATACAGCAAGCTCTGGTGATAACCAAATTCCCGATAGCATCAATCACAATAACTCCAGCAGCAATTCTTTTAGTCATCCGGTCTTGGACTCCCCAAGAGCCCACACCATCGATGCTCACTCAATAATGGATGAGACTTCACTCATAAGTGCGAGTACCCCTCTTGCCTACGTACCCTCGTCATATTCCAGCAACTCCGGGGCAGGTTCTTGGTGGGGGCGGCTGAGCTTAAAAACCAAAGCGACGGCTTTAGCCATTGCCCTTGGTGTAGTCCCAGTCGTCGGGATTGGGGGAACCAGCTTCCTTGTAACCAAGAGTGCTATAAAGCAGGAAATCAAGGACACTGAGCGTCGGAGCTCAATAGCTGTAAAAGACCAACAAGCCAAAACTCTCGAAAATCAACTCGCCCTCATCCTGCTATTGGGAATCGGGACAACAGGAGTGCTGGCGGGAATTGTCGCGACCCTCCTTGCCGAACGTACCACCCAAGCTCTTCGACGCGCAACCAACGCTCTTCATCAACTGAGCAAAGGGGAAGTGAATACCCACCTGTTGGTTGAAGGTTCTGACGAACTCGCGCAACTTTTGTCTAACCTCAACCAAACAGCCGACTTTGTTCAGACACTCTTAGAAGAGCAAAAAGCCAACCGGGCGAAAATCCAAAACTATGCCGACACGTTGAGCGCCTCCACTCGCGGTGATAGCCAATTCCTCTTCGACCAAGCTGTTACTGAAGCGAAAAAGCAACTTGGCGTAGATCGTGTTGTAATCTATGGCTTTGAGCCTGACTTATCGGGTTGCATCGTCGCCGAAGCCGTCGATCCTGGTTGGCCTAGAGCCTTAGCCGACCGGATCAGTGACCCTTGTATTCCAGGAAAACTCCTAGATGAGTACAGAAAAGGGCGAGTGGTTCCCACCAGCGACTGCCGAGCCACCAATTATTCCCCTGCACACCTACAGTTGTTGAACCGACTCGCTGTCAAGGCCAACTTAGTGGTACCCATCGTCGCCGCCGACAACCTACTAGGACTTATGGTGGCGCATCAGTGTTCGAGTACTCGGGTATGGCAGGATACGGAAATTCAGTTCCTCCAGCAGTTAGCCACTCAAGTTGGACTTTCGTTAACGGGAGTGAGTCTCGTCGCCCAAAGAAAAGCCGAAGCCGAGCGCGCCCAACAGCTCAATGAAATTATCTCGAAAGTTCGGGAATCGCTCAAAGTAGAAGAAATCTATCAGGCTGCCGTTACAGGCGTCCGAGAAGCCCTAAAAACCGACCGAGTTATTGTCTATCTCTTTGACGAAAATTGGCAGGGAACCATCGTGGCTGAATCAGTAGGCAGCGGCTGGCCGAAATCTCTGGGGGCGAACATTGCTGACCCCTGTTTTGCCGAGCAATATGTGGAAAAGTACAAGCGGGGTCGAGTCAAGGCAACCGAGAATATTTATGACGCGGGCTTAACCAAGTGTTACCTGGGTCAACTCGAACCGTTTAAAATCAAGGCAAACTTGGTCGCCCCCATTTTAGCAGAGGGCAAGTTACTCGGTCTATTAGTGGCTCATCAGTGTTCAAGCACGCGGCCCTGGCAGGAGTCGGACATCACCTTCTTCAAGCAGGTGGCGATTCAAGTTGGCTTTGCTTTAGACCAAGCCGCTCTCCTCGACCAGCGAGAACAAGCCCGCATCGTCGCAGAAATGGTCTCCCAAGAGCAACGTCAAGAGAAAGAAGGTCTCCAGCTTCAGCTTTTAGAACTGCTCAGTGATGTGGAAGGGGCAGCCCGAGGCGACCTCACGGTGCGTGCGGATGTGACCACCGGGGAAATTGGCACGGTGGCTGACTTCTTCAATGCGGTGATTGAGAGTCTACGGGAAATTGTCACCAATGTGAAAACAGCCGCGACTCAGGTCAACACTTCACTAGGAGAAAACGAAGGGGCAATCCGTCAACTTTCGGAGGAAGCGCTCAAGCAGGCGGAGGAGACGACCCGCACCCTGGACTCGCTTCAAGAAATGACGCGATCGATTCAACAGGTAGCCGAAAACGCCCGTCAAGCCGCCGACGTCGCCCGCACGGCCTCATCCACCGCCGAATCCGGTGGGCTGGCCATGGACCGCTCGGTGCAAAATATCCTCAGTCTGCGAGAAACAGTATCACATACCGCCAAAAAAGTCAAGCGCCTGGGTGAATCGTCCCAGCAAATTTCCAAGGTGGTTTCCTTGATTAACCAAATCGCCCTGCAAACGAACCTGTTAGCCATCAACGCCGGAATTGAAGCGGCGAGGGCGGGTGAAGAAGGTCAGGGGTTTGCCGTGGTCGCGGAAGAAGTCGGGGAACTGGCGGCACGCTCGGCGGCGGCGACGCGAGAAATTGAACAAATTGTTGAAAACATCCAAAAAGAAACCTCGGAAGTGGTCGAGGCGATGGAACTGGGTACGACCCAGGTGGTGGAAGGTACCCATCTAGTTGAGGATGCCAAACAGAGCTTGAATAAGATTTTGGAAGTGTCTCGCCAGATTGATACTTTAGTGCAATCGATTTCAAGCGCAACAGTGTCTCAGGCGGAGACATCTCAAGCCGTTACCGAGTTGATGAAGGAGATTGCTCTTGTCTCGGAACGCACGTCTAATTCCACACGTAAAGTGTCCGGTTCTCTCAAAGAAACAGTCGGGATTGCTCAGGAATTGCAGGCATCTGTGGGTACGTTCAAAGTTGGTGATTAGCCAATTGTCACTTGGCGAGTTGTCAGTTGTTTTCTATATAGATAGCCACTGACCACTGACTACTGTACGGACGAAGCATTTATGAATACAATCTCGGAGTCAGCAGCACAACCAGTCGGCACAAATGCTTCGCCCTTACCCACTGACTGCAGACTGCGGACTATTTAACAATCACCAATGCTAGCCATGTCACAAGACAAGGAACGTGAAATCCAGCTCCAGTTCCTCGAAGAAGCCCAAGAGTACCTGGATACAATTGAATCGGTACTCTTGGGCTTAGCCGGTAGCCACATTGATGGTCAACAAATGGATGCTGTCTTGCGAGCGGCTCATTCGGTCAAGGGCGGTGCCGGAATGATGGGGTTTCAGACATTGAGTCAGTTGGCTCACCGTCTGGAAGATTCTTTCAAGGTCATGAAAGCTCAGAGAAACTCAATCGTTATCGATGGGTCGCTCGAAAGCTTGCTGTTGGCGGCAGTAGACCGCCTGCGCCAGGTGCTTACCCTAAACCGCCAAGGAACTAATGTTGATGAACAGTGGCTGGGAACCGTTGGCAACCCGGTGTTTGAACAGCTACACGATTGCCTCGGTGATCCGCCCTTGGACGACGCGGCCACCATGCTGGGAGCTGAAGACGGAACCAACGTGGCAGCTCTGCTGTTTGAAACCGAAGTGGAGGGGTGTCTCAATCGCCTAGAGTCGGTTTTAGCCGACCCACAAACCCCTTGCTTAGAAGAAGAACTCTCGATCATGGCCCAAGAGCTGGGAGGCTTGGGCGAAATGCTACAGCTCCCTGCCTTTACCCAACTGTGCGAATCTGTCATTCAATACCTGGAAACCACGCCAGCTTTGGTAAGAGAGATTGCTTCTTGTGCGCTCGCGGCTTGGAGGCGAGCGCAAGCTTTGGTGCTGGTCGGTCAAATGAATAGCCTACCGACCTCTATCAGCTTGCCTGGAATAGAGACGCCCGTGGGAGAGATGCTCGGATCTAGCGCGTCGATCCTCGAAACACACCTTACCTTTCCCGATTCGGGTCCAACATGGGAAGAGGCAGCGGCTCTCACTAGTCAAGAGGAAGAATTCGCAGCGGCATTTGACATCAATTTGCCTGCTGTGAGCAAGAGCCTCAACAACGCTTTGATCCCCTCACTCACCCAGGATGATCATCTTGAAGAACAAGTCGCGCTACCATTCAATAGCGCTTCCGTTTCTCAAGAAGTCCCAACAGATTCCCCAACACGTACAGACGTTCCGGCGGAACGTCTTTACACAGTAGAGGAGACTTGGCTTCAGGAAGATATAACTGCCGATATGAGCAGCGACGCACCGACTGCCGCGCCCAGCCCAAGTACAGACGTTCCGACGGAACGTCTCTACACGGTCTCCTCACTCACTAACGACAATATTCTTGAAAAACAAGTCCCAGTACCGCAATCGAGCGCCTTTCTTTCTAAAGAGGTTCAAACAGTCCAAAGTGAAGTTCTCTCCGGCGATATCAGATGGCGAGAAGTCAAGTCCGACTCCACATCCGGTTCTCGAACCGAAGAAAGTCAGGAAAATACAGTCCGAATTCCAGTCCGCCAACTAGATCGACTCAACGAGTTATTTGGGGAACTCACCATTGAGCGCAATGGCCTCTCGTTGCACCTGGGACGTTTACGTAACCTGATTGAAACCCTCAGCCGCCGAGTTAGCAACCTGGAGCAATCGAATATGCGCCTCCGGACTGCCTACGACACGGTGGCCACCCAAGCGGCGGTACCAAAGGATGAAGGCTCCGAAGAGACGTTCCGCCGGAACGTCTCTACATCGGATAGCCCAAGGATGAAGGATGAAAATATTCATACTTCATCTTTCACACTTCATACTTCGTTTGATGCCTTAGAAATGGATCGCTACAGTGACTTACACCTGCTGTCGATGGAAGTGATGGAAACCATCGTCCAGATTCAAGAAGTCACGAGTGATATTGGGCTTAACCTTGAGGATACCGACTCTACGACTCGTGAGTTAAACCAAACAGCCAAGCAGCTGCAAACCCACCTGACCCGGCTACGGATGCGTCCCTTATCAGATTTGGTGGGACGATTTTCCAGAGCCCTACGAGATCTTTCTTTACAGTACGGCAAGCTTGTCGAACTCAAAGTTGTAGGAAAGGGAACCCTAATAGATCGAAGTATTCTAGAGGCTCTTAGTGACCCCTTAATGCACCTAGTGCGCAATGCTTTCGACCACGGGGTTGAAGACCCCGCAACTCGGTCTTCTCAGGGCAAACCGAAGAAAGCTGTGATTGAAATTAAGGCGGCTCACCGGGGTAACCAGACAATCATTACCGTCAGTGATGATGGCAAAGGCATCAACCTGAACAAAATTCGGGCAAAAGCAGAAGCCATGGGCTTAGATGCGGAGCTACTCGCTGCCGCCAGTGAGACCGATTTGCTCTCGCTGATTTTTGAGCCCGGATTTAGTACGGCGGACAGGGTCACAGACCTATCAGGTCGAGGCGTGGGCATGGATGTCGTTCGCAACAACCTCACATCAATCCGTGGCGACATCCGAGTTGATACAACAACCGGGAGGGGAACAACTTTTACCCTCACGGTTCCCTTTACTCTCTCTGTTGCGCGAATCTTGTTGGTGGAAAGTAATGGCATGCTGTTGGCTTTCCCTACTGATGTGATAGAAGAAATGCTCTTACCAACCCATGACCAGATATATACTGTCTCTGGACGCGAAGTCCTCAAATGGGAGGGGGAAATGGTTCCTCTAACGAGGCTTGACCTATGGCTAACATTTTACTGCCATAGGTCCAGGCAGACACCTGAAGGTGTACCCAGCATTAGTGAACCAACGGTGCTCTTGCTTGGTCTTGGGGATCAGTTGCACGGGCTTGTCGTGTCGAGCTGCTGGGGTGAACGGGAGGTGGCTATCCGTCAAGTTTCAGGTCCCCTGACCATGCCTCCTGGCTTCGCTAGCTGTACGATCCAGGGCGATGGAAAAGTCGTACCACTGGTTGATGCTGCTTCCCTGCTGCGCTACATACATGAGTTACGCGACCCTCCAGACCGGGGAATTTTGAGCAAAGGCTCTCCCGCCCATATGGAAAACAATATGACCAAGATGGAGGATTCCCCGCGCTCACCATTCCACCACTCAAGTCCCCACTCTCCGCCGGATGTCAATCGCTCCCCTACGCTCGCCCGTTCAAGAGGCCCAATCCCTACGACGCAAAAAGACACTATCCTCGTTGTTGATGACTCGATTAATGTCCGCCGATTTTTAGCCTTGGCCTTAGAAAAAGCCGGGTATTTAGTAGAACAGGCCAAAGATGGTCAAGATGCTGTAGAAAAACTGCTTGGTGGTGCCGTTATTTGTGCCGTCATTTGTGACATTGAGATGCCTCGTCTCGATGGTTATGGCTTTTTAGCTCGGATTAAATCAGACCCAGCATACGAGCGATTACCGATTGCCATGCTCACCTCCCGCAGCGGGGAGAAGCATCGCCAACTGGCGATGACGTTGGGCGCAGCCGCCTATTTTTCTAAGCCCTACAATGAGCAGGAGTTATTAAGAACCCTGAGCCAAGTGATTACAGAAAGTCGCCAAAGTTGGCCCATTCCTTCAGGTGTGCGATGAAGGCAACGGCTCTTTGACTGGAGACCCGGAACTAAGAACTCACTCCCAATCGGAGGGAAGCGAGGACGCCCACATACTTTTTTTTCCTCCGGTTAAGAGCACCTCCGGCTATAGAACCGGATTCCTAAAACCATCAGGCTCTTCAACGTGGCTGACCACTAGACTTTACTCCCAACACACATACTTTCACCATCAAACCGTTAAGCGTTTATGCAACACAACATCCCGAATCTGACAGTTAGGCAAAGTTTCCTTTTAATGCAGGCTGAGTCAAGCAGCCGCTAATACCTCCGGGTTTAACCCATTGACTTTACTTGCTTCACGTCACGTTAAAGGTTTTACTCATGCCTTCGATCCAGGCTAGAATTGTCTTATCTTTATGTCGTTTTCTAGATTCACAGTACAACTGGCTTTTTAGGCTTTTTAATTCTCTCCGACAGCTTGTCCTTATTTCAACTCTTGACTATGCCATAAATCAAGGCAGCATTAGCGTTTTTGCCTCCGATTGTTTAACGGCACAGAGGAGTTATACATGCGTTTTTTTGTACAGTTTTAATTCTAATATTTCCAGGTGTTTTTATCAGGGATCGTCAGCTTTATTACAGCGTTTTGACCGCAATTTCCCAGACGACCAAATCAAAGATTATGGTCACAGTACCCTGGCGGAGGTCTAGATGGCTATTTTTTCTCCTCTTGCGTCCCGACGCAAAAGCCGACGCATTGCCGAAGCCACCCAACAACTGATTGTTTTTCGCCTACAAGATGAAGGCTTTGCCCTACCGATTAAGGCAGTCCAAAAAGTTATCCCCATGGGCAAAATTTATGGCGCGACTGGGGGTGCTGGGGTAAGCCTAACCCTTTATCAAGATCAAGAATTAATCATCATAGACGTAGAACGTCGGATTTTTAGAGGGAGACTCAGCAAAGATTCATTTAAGAGTACTCTTCATCATCAAGCACCAGAAGCACCCAAAGATGCACCTGTCGAGCCTTTGGCACGCCCGCTGACGAAAGAGGTGCAACGCTACCTGCTGATTGTACAGAGTTGCTCTGGTCAACTGGTGGGGTTACCTCTTGTTGAGCCGCCTTCTTTGCAGCGAGTGCCTGAGTCAGCTTTTGCTCCCCTCTCAGCGTCCTATATTTCTGAAGGGAATCTTCGATGTGTCAGTGTACTGATCAAACGAAATAACGATGAACCACCTCTATTTTTGCTCAACCCAGATCAGTTAGTTCAGAATGATCCGACTTTACCTCCGACCTGATAGTAAAACTCCACTCAACTTTGAACAATGGCCAGTGACTAGTAATTTTCACTGCTAACTGATTTAAAAAGAGTAATCTATCTCTTGCTCGGTGAAGTACATCCTGATGCAGCTAGCACCAAAATATTTCTCGATCAACTCAGCCATTGATTTTCGGTTGCAGGGAAGTTTGAGTCCTGTGTGTAGAACATCTTGAGCATCCACGCCTACAAAATAGTATTTGCCTTCTATTTCTTTGGCATAGATAAACCCCAAAAGTCTGTTGGTGGGTTCATGTCGAACTTGACATCTCCACATTAATCTGGCCTCAAAAGTTCCGACAGTGGTACTAGATTAGAGAATAGCTCGAGCTTTGCGTACTCGCATTCTATCCACATAATCGCAAATGGGGCTAACTCTTCGCAACAAACAGGACAGTTAGTCCAATAGACGCGATCGCCTTCTTTGAATCGGTCTACTTTATCGTCAGTTTCTGTAGCCTGGGGTTCAGCCGCCGCCGGGGGTTCAGCGGTCTCCGGTGGGTTATGTAAATCGCCCGACCTCGAAACCTTCGATAAACAATATCCCTGAATAGCGATCAGGCGTTAGATATTGGCGCAACACGCGGGACAGGCATTCGGTTGGAATATTCTTGGAAGTTACCCGATCTCCCAATTGATGAGTCAGACCCTCCACCAAAACAAAAAGTGGAGAAAAGTGGAGAAAAGTGGATAACCTCTCCACCAACTGAAACAACGCAAAATCAAGACTTTACAGAAAAAGAGGAGAAAGTGGATAACCCCACCCTAACTTCTCTTAACTGGGGAGTTTCCGAGCAGACTAGCAATGTAGTTGAAAGATCTTGCCTTACCCCAATCCCCAATCGCCAATCCCCAATCTCCAATCCCCAACAGGCAAGCGAAGCGACTCCTGACAAGTCTTGGATTCAATCGCCTGTTGGGGAGGACTGCCTTCTCAAGACAAAAAATTCTCTAGGGATAACTCACTCTACTTCTCCACTTTCTGGCTGTGATGACGGCGTAGAGCAAAGCGAGGCGGTGGATACACAATCCACTTTTTCTCCACCAACGGATTCCGTCTCCACTATTCAGGAGTGTGAGGAGCCAGAAGGAAAAATTCCTAGAGATGAAGCTACTCAAGTAACCACCCTTCGGAAATCATTAGAGTGTACTTGTAAAGTGGCATGACATAACGTATGCATTTGAAGTGGCATAATGTGTGTTGTGACAATTAAGTGTCGGCGGTAGAAGTGTCGGTGGTAGAAGTGTCGGTACCGATAGAAGTGTGCTATTGGTGGCGTTAGGACTATCGCGATAGCTATCGCATTTATCGTGTACATTACATTTGCAGCCGTAGGTAGATCTTTTATCGGAGGTCTACCTATCTGTTTGTCGAAATTTTCTTCAGCCTCAAGGTGCCAGGTGGAGCTAGTAATTCTGCCGAGTCTTGGGATAGAATGAAGTACAGAAAGTTTCATATCTTTTTGGTATCCACGTTCAGTTCTTAGCTGCGTGGGTGCTTTCATTTACAGGGCTGGTAGCTGCTTGGGTTAGGCAAGAACTTAGGACAGCGCTGGCCTTTAACTATTTGACTAATCTCTACGTTTTGCTTTTCATCGCGAGAGTGCTCTGAAATACTTACCCAAACTTCGTTAAACTTGGTCTGGTGATTGCTTCCCGCCTCATCCTGGGGAGTCGGCTCCTTCCAGTCTGCGGGCGTAAATTCCGGTCAAGCCAACCGTACTCGCTCTGGGGGTGCATTCTCAAGATTGATTGATGCATTTTCATCATGCTTTTGGCTTTGCGACTCAAGTCAGTTGTCATCTTCTGCGTGGTATCAGTGCGGATATTCGCTAGATGCGAATGCTGTCGTGCCAGTTTCACGTAATATCGCCGTGCCTTACCTGAAGCCTTAACTCCCAGTTTTCTGTTACCTAGAACCTTGTTACGATTGCGCCATTGTATCTTACCTAGCTTGGTTTTCGCTTTTTTGGTGGTAACGGGCATTTCGTAACGAGTTCCGTCTGAAACTGTTGCCAGACATTTAACGCCTAAATCCAAGCCTACTCGTTGAATAGGGTGAAGAGTTGGCGGTATTTTCTCTGCATCCAGGACAAAGGAGACAAACCATCTATCAGCACTCCTGGAAACCGTAAAGGTTTGAGAACTGCCAATGAAATTGATTCGTTCCTTCAGTCGAAAGACTTTCAGTCCTGGAAGTTTGACGTGCTTGCCAGCTTCAATGACTACACGGTTTGTAAACGGCAATGCAGGCTTACCTTTTCTCTTGTAAACTCCTGATGTTTTATAAACCGTGAATGAATCACCTTTCTTTTTGGACTTCTTTTGAGGAAAACCGCATTGTCTTTTGCGCCACCTGGAGAAGGCATCTTTCAGATCAATGAAAGCCGACTGATACACAGTAGATGGATAGTTTTTCATCCATGCATACTCTGGCTTTTGCATAGTTACCTGGGTGAACACCTTCTTAATAGCATCAATGCGCTTGGCGTCTGACGCCTTCACTACCTCAAAGTCCCAACTGGCAACGAGCAGGTCTAAACCGAAGTTATAAACCCAGCGCCGAAATCCAGCCAAGCCTCGCATTAGCGATGTTTCGATGTTATTTAGTTTGAGTTCTCGCGAAATGGCGTACATTGGCTAGATCCAATTGCTGCTAGGCTGTAGCTTAGTAGATGGAGCTAAAACATGTCAAGTCGGACAGGCAAAAAAGCAATGAGGGATAATCCATTGTTTTACAATGAGCTAAAAGCGAGACACGGTATTTGGTTGACGCCCTTGGCATGGGAAAACCTACGAGAGTCGGCAAAAAGACAAAAGCTGAGCGTGAGTGAATTAATCGAGCAATACGCCAGGAAACTTCACCACGATGAACAGCTTTGAGGAGATTTAGTTAACAAATTGGCTACTTAGTCTTCCTCTTTGACGGTGTCTCGGCGCTTTTCCTGTAACAGTTTTTCCTGTAACAGTTCTTCTAAATTCTCGTTTCTGAGAACTTCTTCAATCATTTCCCTGACGGTATCTGACATTGTTATCCCTTTCAGGTAGCAATACAGTTTAAATCTCTCCTTTAGTGCCTCAGGCAATCGAAACCTGAGATAGTCGTCCCTTTCCAGCGTTTGTTGCTTCTGGATATTTGCCATCATTTAAGTTCCCAGATGCGTTATGCCTAGCTGTGTGCTGTGATAACAGCATAGCAGATAATTTGATTATTTTTGTGTGATTAAGCAATAGGTATTCAGGGAGCATGATTCCTTGTTTTTCTAAGTTATAGAGTGATTAATTCAGTTGAAATCAGGCTTCCAGTGGCATCCAAAGCACTTAGCCAACGTTGGCTCTCTTTGTCTTGGGTGAGTTTTTTGTGTCGTTGATGTTTCTTACCTAGCTCGGCTAAGTCTCTGGCCCAGACTTGCTGATGCAATACGCCTAAGGGCTTATACTGGTATATTACTAACAGATACTAACAAAAGTCAACTTCTAACTACAAATAATCTAAAATAGCTGAGAATGGCAGTATATTGTTGTACCAGATGATTTATGCCGTCAAAAAAGCCAAGAGTAATGGTTTATTTATCCGAGGAAGACAAGACAGACCTTGATAAGTGGGCAAAAGAGGAGAGGCGAACAGTGAATAACCTGATCACGTTGCTTATAGAGGACGCGCTATCGAAAAGAAGAAAAGTCGTAACAGATCAAAAAAGTGATTAAGCAAAACCAGCGCGATCGCACTCACAAGGTAAGGCGGGGGGATGACAAGATCGCCAGACCAGAGACTAGACGCCGTTGAGGATGAATTAGAAACAGCCAAAAGACTGCTGGTATCAGCAGCTAGGTATGCTGAGTCAGCTAACCTTGGGCTTGAACAGTTAACCGTGAAGGTTGATAACCTGACAGCGGCTCAGGCTCAAACCCAAACGCAGCTATTGGAGCATCGAGCGGCTCAGGCTCAAACCCAAACGCAGCTAGATGACCTGACAGCAGCTCAGGCTCAAACTCAAACGCAGCTAGATGAGTTGACAGCGGCTCAGACTCAAACTCAAGCACAACTAGACCAATTGACTCAAAAAGCTGATCAACTCTCCAGTAGAGTGGATGAATTTGTCTTCCAGGCTACTAGACTATTCGCTCAACAAGGTGAAAGACTGATTCGGGTGGAAGGACTAACTGAGAGCTTGACGGGTATTGTTCAACGCCTAGACCGTAACTACCAATCCCAACAGTCTCAAATACAAGAGTTCCAGCGAACTACCAACGCCTCCTTGGAGCGCATTGACAGAATCCTAGACTATCTGCTCAGGGAGCAAAGGGGGTAATTGATCGCATTTTGTTACAGCCCAGGCATAAGCTCGGTTATGTCAGAGTACGATCAATTTCATAAGCTGGTAGTTGAGCACCGGGATTGAATCGTCCTTTCAGGAGTTGGCAGGGATGTTATCGCGAATTTCTCAAGTCGGAACGACCTCTCGCTTTCAAGTGGCTGAGTGCGACAGCGACTCTGAACTTGTAGACCTGTGGCTACACGATAAATCCCCCAATACCGTCGATGCCTACCGTAGAGACGTTATTGAGTTCCGGTGGTTTTTGGAGGATAAGCCACTGTCTAGGGTCGTCCTCAATGACCTGATGCTTTACTCGGATGCTCTGACGCAGCAAGGGCGTGCACCCGCCACAGTAAACCGAAAGTTGAGCGCCGTTAAATCGCTGCTGAGCTACGGCGTCATGATTGGCTACTTGCCTGGAAACGCGGGTGCGGCGTTCAAACTCCCTAAGCTATCGGACAGGCTAGCCGAGCGAATTCTCTCCGAGTCTCAGGTGCTGCGGCTGATTGACGCTGCAAAAGAAGGACGTGATCGCATGCTTCTGAGGTTCCTCTACGAATCCGGATGTCGGGTATCAGAACTCGTCGGGTTGACCTGGAGAAACCTACAGCGACGTGACGATGCGGGACAGGTACGAATTGTTGGCAAGGGGAATAAGACCCGTGTCGTGCTGCTGACGCCTCAACTTTGGGCTGATTTAATGGCACTTCGAGGCAAAGCGCCTCTAAGCGATCCGGTGTTTAGGTCGCATCACTCCGGTCAAAAGCTGAGTCGCTCTGATGTTAATGATTTAGTGAGTCGGGTGGCGAAGAAAGCCGGGATTCAGGGGAATGTTAGCCCACACTGGCTGAGACACGCTCACGCCTCGCACAGCCTTGAGAGAGGAGCACCGATTCATTTAGTCCAGGCGACTCTAGGACACAGTAATCTGCAAACGACCGGGCGTTATCTCCACGCCAGACCGACCGATAGCAGCGCTCGGTATCTACCGCGTTGACTTGCATAAGTCTGAAGTGTATTGGATGAAGGATGAAGTAGACAATAAAATCGGTACATGCCCAGCCCTTCATAGTGGGCAGAAGCCTAAAAAAATTTTTCATCCATTCAAGCCCCATCCCAGGAGGGGAGCTGTGGGGTATTTTCATACTTCATACTTCAGCATAAAAGTTGACGCTCTTCGTTCCATTCATACCCAACATTTTGAGGAATATAAGATAAGTAAAACGGCTACCAACCTAAGGCGGGACAAGATGGCAGAAAAAAGCCGAGTGGGATTGAGGCATTGGTTCGCGATGATTGGTCGCGAACCAAAGTCGCCAAAGAGTCCCTAAAAATTAAGCTATTCCTTTCATAGGTACTCTCAGGAGCATTGATAAAACTTAAGATGGGATAGCAGGTAAACTAGCTGTTGTGTCGAGAGGGAGCTTTCTGGGCTTTCGAGGTGTTGGTAACTCTCCCATTTGAGAGACAATCCATTCAAACAAGTTAGGGAATTTTGTTCCAAATAAACGCTCAGCCGCTGTCGTACCATCACAGCGTTGAAGATAAAAATTATGGATGGTTGTCATAACTTTAAGTCGTTTGCTAGATAATCCACGTCGGTTGTGATAAACCTGAGACAAATAGCCATTGCGACCTTCTACAGGAGAAGAACAACGTTGGAATTTACTCACCATCCAACCCGCCCAATTTAACCATTGCTGTAAACTAGTACGACTAATGGTTGCTGTAGCTGGATGATAGATGAGTGCATCAAATGCCCGTTGATAAGCAACTTGATAGGTTCTCTTGAGAGTTCCAGTTTTTGTTCGTTGCACTTGTTGTTGCCAGTAAACAACAGGCAGTAACTGTTGTTTAATCCAATCGCAACGAGAGGATTCAATTTTGTGCAACCTTAAACAATAATCAACCCATGACCACCAAATATCTACCACTGCTGCTAGCTCTTGAACTTGGCGTGCTAATTTGTTAATACTGTCGCGCTGGTCTTTCAAGCGGTGAGTCTGCTTTAAAGTTTTTAGCCGATGAATCTCTTGTTTGAGTAAGGTCTGAACTTGAAGAGTCGTTTGAGGAGAACTATCAGCAACGGCAAAAGGGTGTAAAGAAGTACTGATGCGCTGAGAACAATTCTGGTAAGTTTGGTTTGAGCTTGTTGCTTTTGTTGATACTCTAGAATCTTCTCTTCCATGCAGGTTCTTAATCGGCGTAGGGCACTGGGAGATACACCAATATGCCGTTCCAGGCGCAGCAAATGGAAAAATTCTGATAATCTCTCACAACCGATGCCCCCTTGAAGAGCAAAGACAAACACCGCCGCAAACACTAACAAACGTAACCCTTGTTGTCCGGCTTCAGTTTCCCACAATTGAGATTCAGGATATTGATTTCTTCTGAGCAGCCGATGATACAGTCGATGGACACTACTTTTGGATAATTTAGTAGCAGCAGCTCTTGCTACGGAATGATTGTTCACCGACTTTGTATCCTGCCTGAAAGACGACTTGACAACGTTGTCTGAGGTTCATTGAAAGTAAGAGTGACAGCATTGTTCGCGACAGATAAACGCGAACAATGCGATAATTTTATTCACTCCTGTTTAATTGTTCAACCATGCCACGCCAATCCCAAACCAATAAGGAACAAGATACTCTCGCGCTTAGCTCAACGATTAACTGCGGCGATCGCGATTCTGGAAGCCCGCAAGAGTCAAATTGAGTCAGAGGGCGAAGTCGCTCCAGCAGGATGTTACGTGGCTCGTTACCAAGCACGAGGGCAGCAGAGAACTTACTGGTACTACAAGTTACAAGCACAGAGGTCAATTTTCCCTACAACAAAAGGTCAAAAGAAATGTTCTCGCTACAAACATCTCGGAGCGGCTGGAAGTGTAGCTCATGTTGATGCAGTTATCCAGGTGGTGAGAAGAGTTCAAATTGATGAATTAACTAGAGCCATTGACTCCCTCAAGCAAAGTTGGGCTGATTTATATCCAGAAACTAAAAAGCCTTCAGAAACCAAAAAGAACCTCAACCAGCACTCATCCTAAGAATCAGAGGTAGATCATTGGTAAGACGCGGTAAGTTCGCGACCAGTCATCGCGAACCAATGCCTCAATCCCACTCGGCTTTTTTCTGCCATCTTGTCCCGCCTTAGGTTGGTAGCCGTTTTACTTATTTAGACTTGCTCAAGGGTTTTTCCAAAAAATGTATCTAAGAATACGGTTTTTTAGACAAAAATCGGTGCTAAAGGTATTCATCCCAGAGCGATCGCAAAAGTTTTCGGTCTACTGACATTTAGAAGAGGTTCAAGAAGAGGAATTTGAACAAAAATTAGAAGCTTGTCAAAAGGCGGGAATTTACTACCTCCCCAAAGACGCCAAATTCCTGCGTAACTTTTCGTTACATGAAGTCCTCAAAGCGATTACCTACTTCTTGTTCAACCGCGATGGAGTTCGCAAGCCAGAGGGATGGTTTAGGGTCTGCCTCGAAGACCATTGGGCAGAAAAAGAAACCGAACGGCATCAACTCCAGCTTGGGTGGTCTACAGAGGGCTTGTTTGAGGCTATACGCTATTGCAACAAAATGATGAAGAATCTTACAGAAAATCTAGAAGCTGAAAGCTGTTGACAGTAGCCATCTCTAGAAGCCACACTCGGACACAGGTAGAACCGAAAAAATATTGCGGATGAAAGGAGCGACCAATGTCTTCCCGTTCGTTAACGCAACGGGACGTTTCCTGTAGGGGTTGCCTTCGCGAGTCGCCCAATTCCGAATAAAGCCCCGCCAAAATATTTGATTAGGGTGGGTTCGTTCACCAGTGACTATCGTCAAGCTCCGAGCAAAAGCGAAAAGATTTAAAACCACTATGACCTTTTCTCAACCAGAACAATCTTCGTCTCAAGAACCTCGCCGCTTGTTGATTACGGGAGGTGCTGGGTTCATTGGCTCGAATTTCGTCCATCACTGGTGTAAACACTATAAGAGCGATCGCGTAGTGGTGCTGGATGCCCTCACATATGCCGGGAACCGCAGCACACTAAAGGAATTAGAAGAACTGGAAAATTTCCGGTTTGTTCACGGCGATATTTGCGATCGCGCCTTAGTTGATACTCTCCTCTCTGAAGAAGCGATCGACACCGTAGCTCACTTTGCGGCGGAGTCTCACGTTGACCGCTCAATCTTAGGCCCAGATGCGTTTGTTCGCACCAATGTTGTCGGTACCTTCACCCTCTTGGAAAGCTTCCGGCAGCACTGGGATCGTCGGGGTCGCAAGAGTAGTGACCGCTTCCTCCACGTTTCCACCGATGAAGTCTATGGTAGCTTGGGACCTGACGATCCCGCGTTTACCGAAACCACCCCTTACTCCCCCAATAGCCCCTATTCGGCATCCAAAGCAGGCAGTGACCACCTCGCCCGCGCTTACTACCATACCTATGGTGTGCCGACGATCATCACCAATTGCTCCAATAATTACGGCCCCTACCATTTCCCCGAAAAACTAATCCCCCTGATGTGTATCAACATCCTGCTGGGCAAACCCCTGCCTGTTTACGGGGATGGACAGAACATTCGGGATTGGCTGTTTGTCCGAGACCATTGCAGTGCACTCGATGTTGTCATCCACAAAGGAGTACCGGGCGAAACCTATAACGTCGGCGGAAACAACGAAGTCAAAAATCTTGACCTCGTTCATATGCTGTGCTCCCTGATGGATGAGTTAGCGCCTAACTTGCCCGTGAAACCGTCAAAAGAGCTAATTACCTTTGTGAAAGACCGAGCGGGACATGACCGCCGCTATGCCATTGATGCCACTAAAATCAAAACAGAACTGGGTTGGTCTCCATCTGTAACCGTAGAAGAGGGACTCCGTCAAACCATTGAGTGGTATCTGACTCACGAAGATTGGTGGCGACCCTTGCTGTCAAAAGAGTATCAAGAATACTACGCCCGCGTTTACGCTTAGTCGTCCAATTTGGCAGGAGGTATGACTTGACAAAAGTCGGATTAGTTGCTATAGGACGAAATGAAGGCGATCGCCTCAAAGCGTGCCTGCATTCCGCGAAAGGGATTGTGGCGCGTATTGTCTATGTCGATTCTGGCTCGACGGACGGCAGCCTTGAGTTGGCTAGAGAGCTAGGCGTGGATGTGGTGGAACTTGACCTATCTACCCCCTTTACAGCCGCTCGTGCCAGGAATGCGGGATTCGCCCATCTGCTCTCAAGCGTTCCCCAACTAGACTTCGTCCAATTTGTGGATGGAGACTGCGAGGTCGTTGAAGGATGGATCGATCGCGCTTCATCAGAACTCGAAGCCAACCCCAACATAGCCGTGGTCTGCGGTCGCCGACGAGAGCGCTTCCCCTCTCAGACAATCTACAACCAATTGTGTGACATAGAGTGGAATACCCCAGTAGGCGAGACCAAAGCCTGCGGGGGAGACTCCATGATGCGTGTCGCCGCCTTCCAGCAAGTCGGAGGGTTCAATCCCACGCTAATTGCCGGTGAAGAACCCGAACTTTGTGTGAGACTGCGCCAGAAGGGGTGGAAAATTTTCCGCCTTGATGCGGAAATGACCCTACATGACGCGCAGATGACCCGTATAGGTCAGTGGTGGAAACGTGCAACCCGAGCGGGTCATGCCTACGCTGAGGGGTCTTGGTTGCATGGGGGCGAACCAGAGCGCCATTGGGTCAAGGAAACGCGGAGTATTTGGCTTTGGGGGTTATTTATCCCCCTATTAGCCTTGTGTAGTGCATGGTCAACTCATGGCTTGAGCCTGTTGCTGCTACTTTTCTACCCGTTGCAGTTCGTTCGCACGTTTCTCAGCCTGCGCCGCCAAAACCTCAGCAGTAAAAATGCTGCCCTCTATGCCCTGTCCTGCACCGTGGGTAAGTTCGCGCAGGCAGAAGGAGCCTTGAGCTTTTTACGAACCCGACTCCTGGGTACTCAGAGTACACTGATTGAATATAAGCAGTGAGGCTCTTCTCTAGGGCTGCTTTCTCGAACGTCAGGGTTCCGCGTCTGCTCGAATGCGAGAGCGTTGCGCTGCTGCTTACAGCTTCTCGCTCTCGTGAGAAGGGCTGGATCGCAGATCGCAAGAGCGATTGATTTTTGTGAGAGTGTTAGTGACAATCCGTCACAGCAACGTTGTTAAATTGACACTCCTACGGGGAAAAGCCTGCGTGGGACTCTTGGTTCAATGAGCTTGCTTGACTATGAAGCATTTACCGCCGCATTTACCGACCTTATCGAAAAATACGCGGGATTCATGGACGCTGTTTCAAGAGGACTTGAACCGATGATAGCGAAGCGCTGCTGCGAAGCGCAGATCGTCTGCGTCCATGAAGATCGGGCTGAATACCTCATTGGGCTGAAGCTTACCGTTTTGAGCCTCGCACGCCATTGCCCAGATTTACCCGTCATCGTCAGCTGTCCTCATCCCCCTGACTCCTTTCGCCGTTGGGTCGCCACCCTACCCAATGCCCAGTTACTTGCTGACCCCAATCTTGCCGGACTTAGTTGGAACGTGAAGCCGACGATTCTCCTCCAATGTCTGAATGAGGGTCATCGCGATGTTATCTGGATCGACGCAGACATTCTAATTAACCGAGATTTCCGCCCACGTCTGGCTCACCTCGACGACAAAACTCTGGTTGTCACCCAGGAAGTTTACTGGGGACAGGAACAAGGGGGAAGCCATCGGACTGTCGCTTGGGGATTTAAGCCAAGTCGGACACTAAGAGCAACCGTCAATACGGGAATTGTCCGGGTAACACCCTACCACGCCGAACTCCTCAAGGCTTGGCAGACAATGCTCAATCACCCGGCTTATCGGCAGGCGCAGCAAAAGCCCTACTACGAACGCCCGTTGCACATGCTGACAGACCAAGAAGTCCTCACCGCCCTTCTGGGAGCGACCGAGTTTTCCCATATACCTGTCCTAATGCTGGAGCGCGGAGTCGATATCGCTCAATGTTTCGGGCCTGCGGGCTACACCCCTGCCGAGCGACTGCACAACCTCCGCGCCGGGGATCTACCCGCCCTCATCCACTCAATGGGCCGCAAGCCTTGGGAGAGAGCGCTCTCTCCCAGAGATATTTGGCGTTCTGGGGAACCACTCCTTAGGCGGCTACGTAAGTACTACGATTACATTCACCTAGAGCTTTCTCCCTATACATCCATCGCCCGCAATTACCGGGAACAGCTTGGAGAAGAGGCGACCTGGCTGGAGGTGAAAAGTACCCCTGCACGGCTGTTCGCGACACTGTCAGCAGGTCATCCCACGCTGCAAGGTTTCCCTCTAGCCCTTTTTGACGCTGGGGTGCGCTACGCCCGTCGTCTCCTCCGTATCGGTCGCTACCGCCTCGATGAGAGCTTCAACCTAGAGTCCTCACCCCTTGAACCAATGCACGATTAAAGTCAGAAGTCAAGGTATTTTTGGCAACGGCACTTGAGTTAAATAAGCTCGTACAGGGACTTATAGGATGATGAGGAAACGGATTGTAACGGATGAGTGGGAAGAAGTTGTGGTATTAACCGACGTAGAGACGTTCCGCCGGAACGTCTCTACCGTTATAAAAAGCGACAACTTACCTGAAAGGAACAGCAGCTCATCCGTTGCCATGAACATTGCTGACGGAGAACTAGAGGAGAAACATCAAGGATGCGAGTAGTGATTGTGGCGGAAAATGCCTCGACGAACAAGGGAGGTGAAGCGTTCGATCCGCTACATTACTTCCGGGTACTGCGATCGCGTAATATAGAAGCCCATTTAGTGGTTCATTCCCGCTCTTCTGCTGAACTGCAAGCTCTGTATCCAGAGGATTGCGATCGCATGCACTTTGTCCCTGACACCTGGCTGCATCAGTTGTTATGGTTTTGCGAACAGCGTTTGCCGAGACGGGCGGGGGAGGTAACGATGGGGCTGCTTAGTCACCTGTATACGCAGAGTATCCAGCGCCGCCTTGTCCGTCAACTGGTTCGCTCTCACCAAATTGATGTAGTTCACCAGCCAATTCCACTCTCACCCAAATACCCGTCACTGATGTTCGGGGTAGGAGCGCCTGTCGTCATTGGCCCATTAAACGGCGGTATGGAATTTCCGCCAGCATTCCGGTCTCGCCAAAACTACTTCGAGGAATTGACAATAGCCGTCGGTCGCCAAATTTCCAATTTCTGCAATCGCCTTCTCCCAGGCAAGCTAAGAGCAGAAACACTGCTAGTTGCTAATGAGCGAACAAAGCAGGCACTACCTACTGGTATGCGTGGCACAGTGATTGAATTGGTAGACAATGGGGTAGATTTATCTGTGTGGCGACCTGTGGCTCCAGTCGCAAAGGAGCCAAACCAGAGTGTTCATTTTGTCTACGTCGGTCGGCTGGTGGACTGGAAAGCGGTAGACTTGCTGCTAGAAGCCTTCCAACCCGTTGCCGCCCAAACCAATGCCATCCTAGAAATCATCGGCGATGGCAAGCTGCGGCAGGAGCTGGAAGCAGTCTCGCAGCACCTGGGATTGACTGACCGTGTTGTGTTTACAGGGTGGCTATCTCAAAAGGAGTGTGCACATCTGCTACAGCAAGCTGACGGAATGGTTCTGCCTAGCCTGTTGGAATGCGGGGGGGCAGTGGTTTTGGAAGCAATGGCGATGGGGCTGCCAGTGATTGCGACAAACTGGGGTGGTCCCGCAGATTATCTGGATTCCACCTGCGGGTTTTTGATTGACCCAACGTCTTCAGAAGCGTTTGTAAACGGACTAACCGATGCCATGCTGAAACTAGCCCAGTCACCTGAGCTGCGGCTCTCTATGGGACGCGCAGGACTTGAGCGTGTCCGGCAGTATTTTGACTGGGAGCGTAAAGTTGACCGAATCCTAGAAATTTATAAGCAGACTTGCGGCAAAAAGCCGACACAACGTATCGGTTCATGCACGGGCTGAGGTCGGCAGTTCAGCAGTATCCCCCGCACTTCCAGCCGAGAAAGTACGAACAACTCACCAATTGTTACGGGGAAGCGAGGGGTCAATTTCTTGCGTCCAAGCCTTGATTCCACCGTGGACTTTTGTGCCCTTGATGCCTGCGTGTTGTAGCAGTACCAAGGCTCTAGCTGAACGTTTTCCTGAGGTACAGTAGGCAAGCAATTGGCGACCCTTGAGCGTAGACTTAATCTGGTCAATGCCTTTTCCTTGCTCAATGTCTGGCAGCGGGACGAGGACTGAGCCAGGAATGTGAGACAGTTTGTACTCATCAGGAGTGCGAACATCCACCAGCAAGTAATTGGTCGCCTTACTATCAATTAATTGCTTCAGTTGCTGCACGCTCATCTGGGGTGTTTCCGCTTCCTGAATGGCATACCCAAGCACAGGCAAATTCGACGCCGACGCTAATGGGACACCAGATTGAATGAGTGGTCTGAGCAAATCTGAATTGTGACGCACAGTCAAGACGGCGGCAACTATTCCTACTACCACGACTAAAGCACTACCGGATAACCACCATTGCATCTTAGAGCGCGGATTGGCTGAGCTTGGCTGATGTGCAGACATATCCTTTATCAAGTCCTACAGAGGAGATGGGTCAATTTTGGCTATATAAAACATTGAGCTAACGTTTATATCCTAATAGATATGAAAAAACATTAAGAAGATTACAGAGAACTCTTCTTAAAGAATTTAAAGAGAAAAAAATTTTTTAAGTTTGTGTAAACTGACATCCTTCCGGCGCTAATCCTACGGATATAGAACTCACATTCCCACTTCATCGAACGAACTTGTCGTGACGTTCTCCCCCGTTAAGCTTGCGCTATAACGGGGGCTTCTAATTCAGAATAGAGATAGTTGCACCCCATCCCAGCATGAATTAGCTTCACACTTCACGGGCTGGGTATCCCCTAAGCCTCCATGTGCAGACAAGATGAGTCCCACCTCGTTTAAGGCTCGGTCTAATATATTCCGAGCGGCATTCTCGTCTCTGTCCATCTGCAAGCCGCATTTATGGCATTCATGCAGGCGGATAGAGAGAGTTTTCGGTACTTTAGTTCCACAACCTGAGCAGTCTTGAGATGTACTGTAGGGAGACACTTTTACAACCCGGACACCGCATTTGACTGCCACTGTCTCCAAGATGGTAATGAATCGTCCCCAAGCTGCATCTAAGATTGATTTGCTCAACCTTGTACGAGCAAGCCCTTTGATGTTTAAGTCTTCTACCGCAATTAAGTCGTAATTTTTGACTAACTTATGAGCGGTATTGTAGTGAAAGTTTTCTCGAATTCTGCCAATGCGTTGGTGAATTATAGCTATCTTGTTTTTCTGCTTATTACTGCGGTTCGACCCTTTCTCTTTTCGAGCTAATTTGCGTTGCTGACGAGCCAAGTGAGACTGTGTTTTACGGTAGGTTTGCTGAATTGGAACGGCTTCACCCTCTGATGTGGTGAGGAACTCCTTAAGCCCAACATCAACCCCAACAGCACTTTTCACCGTATCCAACGGCATAGGTTCAGGCACTGTTTCATCCTGTATGGAAATAGAACAATACCAACCATCCGCCTTCTGAACAATGGTGCAAGTCTTTAAGGTAAAGCCCTCAGGGATAGGACGATGCACAATAACAGGCATCTCTCCTATTTTTGACAGTTTTAGTACACCATTGTTCAGGTGCGCTCCAGCTTTAGGACAGTTGATTCGCGGGTAGACGAATGAGCGTAACTCACCTGTTTTCTTAAACTTTGGTCTACCACCGCGTTTACCTGATTTATCAGGAAACAGCCAGCGTTCCCAAGCCTTGTTTAACCGTTGTAGGTTGACCTGCTGTGATTCTGACCAGATGTTTTTGTAGTCAGAAAACAACACCTTCGTCTGTTTTAGGTC